>JAEIGA010004484.1_pt1 | contig 21625 bp, 14 predicted proteins | sample 9270691 | NCBI WGS metagenome assembly JAEIGA01 (sample SAMN17057246, study PRJNA624740) | gut metagenome | biome: biome; isolation source: fecal sample | host: Bos grunniens | place: China: Xizang | collected 2019 | reverse complement strand
GGCAAAACTAAACTACAAAAACATCACTCTCCTACTCTGCTGTGGTGCAGGTGCGGCGGTGGCAGCAATCTTCAAAGCACCAATTACGGGTGTGGTCTTTGTATTGGAGATTTTGATGCTCGACATCACCTCGGCTTCGGTTATTCCTCTGCTTGTATCCTCGGTTACTGCAACCACGATAGCCCTTGTGCTCAGAGGTTTCGACCCGATTATCTCTGTTACACTCACCGAAAACGATATTTTCCAAATCAAGCACATTCCACTATTCATTCTGCTTGGTGCATTGTGTGGAGGTATTTCGTACTACTTCACTACCGCCAACGCAAAGGTGGGTAAGTTGGTGCGTTCAATCGAAAATCAATATACTCGTTGGGCGATAGCCGGTTTGGCACTCGGAGTCTTGATTTTCATCTTCCCGCCACTCTATGGCGAGGGTTACGAAGCCTTCACATCGTTGATGCGAGGCGATAAATATACAATCTTCGAGAACTCATTATTCTACAATTTCCGAGAGATTGACTGGGTTGTACTTATCTACATCGTGGCGATTATCTTCTTCAAGGTTATCGCTATGGCTACCACCAACGCCGCAGGAGGTGTGGGTGGAACATTTGCCCCTTCGCTCTTTGTCGGAGCATTTACAGGTGCTGCGCTGGCGATACTTTGCAATATGATTGGCGTAGAGGTATCAATCGCCACATTTACATTGGTAGGTATGGCGGGCGTTATGGCGGGCGTTATGAAAGCACCGCTTACCGCAATCTTCCTTATTGCAGAGTTGTCAAACGGTTATGGACTATTCCTTCCTCTGATGATTGTGGCGTGCATCGCCTTTGCTGTTGGTCGATGGTTAGATCCTGACTCAATCTATACCAAGCAGTTGCGCCAGAAGGGCGAACTTCTCACCCACGACAAAGACCAATCGGTGTTGGTATTCCTCAAACTCGATGAATTGATGGAGACCGACTTCACACAGATTAAGCCAAACAACACTTTGGGCGATATTGTAACACTAATCGCCTCCTCGCATCGAAATATATTCCCTGTGGTTGATGACGAAAGACATCTGCTCGGAATAGTACAACTCGACGACCTGCGAGAGGATATGTTCAAGCCATCAAAGCGCAAGAATTTCATAACCAACTATATGATTCAACCACCTGATAAAATTCTGGAACGAGAGATTATTCAGGAGGTATTGCCACGCTTCGAGGCGAACCATACTTGGATGTTGCCGGTGGTGGATAAGGAGAATCGCTATTGTGGTTTCATCTCTAAATCCCGCATTCTCAACGCTTACCGTGAGCAGTTGGTAAATATAACCCAATAGAATAAGATGAACTACAAAGTTGTAATGCTCGATTTCGATGGTACGCTTGCACGCACCATACCTGCCATATTGCACGCATCGGAGAAGATGCTGAATATGCACGGCTACGAGATAGACCCCGTACAGGTAGAGCGTAACTTTGGTCTGGCACTGCCAGAGGCATTTCGTTGTTTTGCCAACGATGATAGCATAGACGATAAGACTATGGAGCAGATGGTTATGGAGTACAACACCATCTATCGCAACGAGTGCGAGCCACTAATTGAGTTGTTCGATGGCGTAGCCGATACACTCGCCACATTGAAGAGGGCAGGTGTAACACTGCTTATCGCCTCGAATAATATCCGTGAGGTACTCGAAAGATTGACCACACAACTCGATATAGCCCAATACTTCGATGGTATTATCTGCGCCGATGATGTAGTAAATGCAAAACCCGCACCCGACATCGCCTTATTGGCTCTTGAACGCTACAACATTAAGGGTAGCGAGGTGTTGGTCGTTGGCGACTCGACCTACGATATGGATATGGGGCGTGAGGCGGGTTGCGACCTCTGCGGAGTGTCGTTTGGCAGCCACACACCAAAGATGCTACGAGAGAAGGGGGCAAAATATATTATTGACAACTTCTTGGAACTCCCAAAAATTGTACTCGGTTAGACTATGACACCTGTTATTACAATATATACAGACGGCTCTGCGCTCGGCAACCCCGGAAAGGGAGGCTATGGTGTTGTGCTTTTGAGTGGACCTCATCGCAAGGAGTTGTCGCAAGGTTATCGCCTTACGACCAACAACCGTATGGAGTTAATGGCTGTATGCGTGGCACTCGAAGCACTGAAATTTGAGGGCTCGGAGGTTACGATATACTCCGACTCGAAGTATGTGGTCGATGCTGTAACACAAGGCTGGGTATTCGGTTGGGAAAAGAAGCGTTTTTCGGGCAAAAAAAACCCCGACCTCTGGATTCGTTTCTTGCGCATCTATCGCAAGCACCGAGTGCGTTTCGTGTGGGTTAAAGGACACGCCGAGACGGTAGAAAACAATCGTTGCGATTGCCTTGCCGTAGCCGCAGCAAACAGCACTACCCTACTGGAAGACACGGGGTACCAGCCTGAATAATTTTCAGAAAGTTTTTTTTTGATTTTAGCCATCGACTTCGGTCTTTGGCTTTTTGTTTACGAGCCTTCTGCCTACCTAAATATCCACGAATGGATTGCTGTCATAAGAGTGTTTGCCATCAGAAGTAGATGACGAGTAAAACGGTTGTAGCGTTTGTGATGCGTCCGCCAATAGTTTAGCAAATCAACTCTAAAAAGATTATTCACCGGCACAGCAAACTCGTCGATTTTAGATTGTCCAAGCAGACAAGTTAGGCGCATATCGACCAAGTCAAAGCCCGATTTTTCGAATGCCTCATCGTCCATAATAAGCAGATATTTGCGATAGACAATGCGGACTTTGTCTGCCACCATATTACGCAAAAATTGTAGGCGGACAGTCGATTTAACCGACCTTGACGACGAAATAAAGTAGCGTGCAATACCCTCGGTAACAGCCACAAGTTGAGCCAACGAGCGCATCTGCACCTTGCTATCCATCGTCTGTCCCTCTCGGCTTAGATTGTAGCGATAGAGAGGAATATCGGCAAATGCAATCGTCTTAATGTAGAATAACGGATAGAACACCCACTCTTGATCGGTGTAGGATATTCCCTCGCTTTGAATATAGTTCATCTTGCGCAAAAGTTCGGTGCGATAGCAGACGCCGTGCATCATAAAGTAGCGAATTACGCCATCGCCAAATATCTTTTCTGCATTGTAACTCTTGCCATACTCATAAAACTTGCGAGAGTATATATTGTACTCCACCCTATGTTTTCGTCGTTTATAGACCTCGATAAATGGCGTAATAACCATATCCACGCCCTGCATCTTACGCAGAAAAGTGAGGAACTCCGCAACTCGTGAGCCATCGAAGCAATCGTCAGCATCGAGAATTTTAACATATTCTCCACGCACCAACGGCAACGCTGCATTTATAGTCGAGCCATAGTTTCCATTTGGCTTATCTACGACTCGCACCGTATCGGCATAGCGCTCGGCATATTGCTGAGCAATGCGCAGCGTTTTATCCTTGCTACCATCATTCACAATAATAATCTCCACCTGCGCCAACGAGGGGGTACGAAGCACCGACTCGACACATTGTGCGAGATATGCCTCCATATTGTAGGCTGGAACGATTATCGAGAGTAGTTTCATTATTCCTTGGTCGTATCGAATGAAAGTCTATATGGAGCGTGATTTATCTGCTCCTCCTCTGGCAATACTGGGCGCAGGTTGGGATAGTGATGGCGCAGATAGACCTCAACATTGCGAGGTACTTTGACCATCATACCTCCAAACTCCATATCCACCGCATTTTCTACATCTGCCCTTGCAATCTGATCTTTCGGCATTCGCACGATATTTACACGCTTGGTATTCCACGAATTATATCGCCCCAGCACCCTGTTCATAGTGAGATATATCGCCTTGCGGGACATCACTGTAACCACCGCACGAATTGCCGCACAGCCCAGCCACGATTTAGGCAACGGTGCATCTATCTCGCACTTGCCACAATGCCCCCACAACCATATCTCCTTGCCCATAAAGCAGTTAATCCAGAACTTTGCCGAGAAGCGATGCAACTTTTCGAGCCAAACACAATCTGGAATGCGATCGTACGGGAATATATCGACAAATATGCCGTGATGGATATTCATATTGCGCCAAATATCCTCCACAAAGAGAGTATTATTACACTTTACCTTCGCAAAGTAAAACGGAGTATTCGACTCTGTGCCAAACCACTCCAAAAAGTAGTCCGACGAGAGGTGTGCAGGTGCTTCACGCAAAAATCGTTCATAATTTTCACGAGTCATTCCCACATCTATATCATCATCCCACGGCACAATGCCCTTATTGTAGAGTGCTCCTATCGCCGAGCCTCCCTGAATAAAATATGGGATACGACACACCTCGCAGACTCGAATAATCTCTGCAAGCGTGCGATACAACGCCTCGTGCAACCTTGCTAAATCCTCCTTTGCGTACTTCATACTACCCTACTGCACCAATAAGTTACAACCTCTAATATCGCTCTGCGAAATGCGACCTTCGATGCGGAACGAGCCATCGTCATATCTCACACCCATATCCTCAGTAGCAATAAATGCGCACGACGAGCGATTTGCCAAATCTATAATATCCAGACCTCCTCGCTTCCCCGCTTTAAGGCGTGCAAACGGATTATTCACATCCCTAACAAGCACCTTCATCCACTTTGGTGTGCGGAACACACCATCGCCAAAGGAGTAGGCTTGCGACAACAACTCTGCCATTCCATACTCCGAGTGTATCTTATCTACACCAAATGCCGAACATAGTATTCTATGCAGTTCTCCCTTTGGCAACTCCTTACGACGCCCCTTCATACCGCCTGTCTCCATAACGACCGTATCTTCGAACTTCGGAGCATAGTTCTCTGCCAAGTCGAGCAGAGCGTAGGTTACACCGAGCAGAATTTTCGGATTGTGATCTCGTGCCATATCGTTGAGCAACTTCTCGTAATCGTGAAGATAGAAGCCTCCACCGCCACACGAGGCAATCAATTTGTCCGCCATATAGACCAACGACGATCCCTCTCGCTCCAAATACGACGGCAATAAGGCGTAGATGCTACACTCCTTTTCATTGCCATAAAAGAGGCGAAAAGCCTCGGTAAAGGCTCGCTCATAGAGAGCCAACTCCTCGACATAGTGGCGTGATTGTGTCATACCAGTTGTGGCACTCGAAGTGAATACCTGCTCCGCCTCTCGCTCACCACAGTAGACCTTGTGCGACTTGAATATCTCGATTGGCAACATCGGAATATCCTCCACTCGCTGCACCTCACTCGGCTCAACACCAAGCAAGCGCACATACTCTGCGTAGGGCGCACAATGCTCCGCCTGATAGCGGAACAAACACAGCGCCTCACGCTCAAACTCCGCATCGGAGGCTATCGAAAATATCTCGTCGTACTTTGCCATATAACAAAGATATAAAAATAAATCGAAAGGAGCACAAAAAAAGGTGCCAAAATAATTGGCACCCTTCTCTATATAACCTTTACAACCTTTTGGATTAGTTGTTAGGAGTAAAGTCCTGACGGATTGAGAATGGCAAAACGCACTTGTCGCCCCAGCCGTTAACATACGACAACTCCACAGCGATAATACGAGGCTGTCCCTCTGTATTCTCATTCAAATGGAAATGTACATACTTGTTCTCAACCTTGAAATCAACAATCGCCTTTGGATAATCTGTCCACAACGAAATCTCGTGATCGAGGCAAGATGTGCTAAGACGAAGCGAGTAGTCCTTTGCCTCCTCAGCAAGCGACATACGGGTATTGTTCTCCAAAATGAAGTAACGAACCCACATCTCATCAGTGGTATCGAAGTTGAGATAATCTGACTCAAATCCCTCCTGCTTAATTTTAACCACAAATTCACGGCTACCAGACGAGAGTTTAACCTCGGCAACACGCTTGTGATTGTTATTAGCCTTGTGGTGGAAGGTCAATACGCCATTACCGTTACCAATGCGACTCTCCGCATCGGTATCCACGAACGACAACCACTCCGAACCCGAAATGATACGAGCCTCATACTCTACATTCGAGATTACATTGAACGAGCACTCCGCCTCACCGCTCTCGCAAACAACAGCATCTGTATTAGCACCCAATGCAATCACTGGTCGGTACTCTGGATTGTATGGCGAAGTACACGACGCAAAGAGTGCCGAAATAGCAAAAATAATTCCTAATATCTTCTTCATAATTCTCTCCTTTTTTTACTATTGTCTAAGCTGCAATGTACATCTCTCACCAGTATCGGTACGATACACCGAGAGTTTTGCATAGTGTGCAGATTGGCTCAAAGCAAAGTGAATTGGAATATAGAGATTTCCTGAACCCTGAACTTTGCAAACCAAGTCTGAACCCTCATAGTTAGCCAAGACCTTAAAACCCTTAATCGGAGTCTTATTGCCCTCTGCATCTGTTCTGGTTGGATCTATCCAACACCAAGTAGAGCCATCAGCAGTCTCCAACTCTGCAATCCACTCTCCGTTTGAGGTTACCTTAGCGTAGTGGATAGGCTCCTTGCCATCCAAAGTCTTAGGCAACACCACTACCAATCCGTCGAGCGCCAACGGAATTGTATTCTCATACGGCTTAACGCACGAAGTCATCGCAACAGCGATAAACAATGCTCCTAAAAATATCGATAACTTTTTCATTACAATCCGCATTCTGTATATTTATCATTAGTCAAATTACCATTCGAAAGGAGTACCTGCTCATCCGGAATAGGATAGAACTCAACACACGGATACTGCTCAACATTCTGCTTCAAAGTAGTATTGTTTGAATATGCAAGCACTCGCTCTCTCCAAATACCCCAACGAACGAGGTTGTGACGACGAGTAAACTCGCCAATCAACTCACGAGCAGACTCATCTTGAAGATCCTTCATAAAATCCATCTCTCCGTTGTGATCCTCCTGAGAAATCTCGTGGATACCAGCACGAAGACGAGATGCATTGAGGTAGCCGTAAGCGTCAACATAGTTACCTACACGATAGTTAGCCTCAGCCAAATCGAGAATAATATGTGCCAAACGGAACACCTTCAAGTTGTTAGAATCCTGAGTATAGATCATACCTGGACACCAGAACTTATCACCCAAGTATGGGCGTGCATCTGCCTTACCTACATTCGAGAACCACTGCATATGACGAGGAACTGTCTCCATATTCTCGTCCTTGGTCCAACCAGAGTAGCACCAAGCCAAAGTACCGCAAGAACCCTCAATCATATTAATCTCCGAACCAGAGTAGTTTGCTACATCATATACGCAGCAACGCTTGTCGGTAATATACTTATTGTTGTCCTTAGGGTTCTTATAACGATATGGCATAAGGGTCTGGTAGAATACATTGGTAGGGCGGTATGGCTCATTGGTACGAGCCTCTGCACCTAACTCAGGGATACGAACACCATTGTACATATCATCCTTCTTGGTGTAGTCTACCAACTCGTCAGCAAACGAATCGCCACCATCATCGGTATTACCCGCATCACCCTCGGCAAGAGTTGAAGTACGAGGAGGTGTACAGCGGAAAGCAAGACCGTTTGTTACACGCAAACCATAATCCTTAGCATAAGCCGGAATCTCGAAAATCGACTCAGCAGTGTAGCGATTACGGAACATAATGTCCGAAATTGGGTAACCCATAAGCGACTGCTTAGGATCGTAACTACCAGTATCATCCAAACATCCATAAACATTCTCCACATACTTGTAGAACTGGATAGCCTTGTCGAAACGCTTGTTCCACATAGCCAACTTACCAGCAATTACAAAGCCTACCATCGATCCAATACGATACTCATTCGAAGGGTCGTAAGTCTTGATGTAACGGAGAGCCTGACGGCACTTCACAGTTGGCTCCTCGCCTGTAAGTTCCTTCTGCTCCTCCTTGTATGCTGCAAGGCGAGCCTTATAATCATCATCCTCTGGAATCCACTCCTTAGTAGACTCTTCGAGCCAGTACGACAACTGATCCATCAACTTTGTACGCAAAACCTTTGCATCCATACGAGGCAAGAGTGAAATCTCGTCGTTGTTAGCATCGGTAATCTCATCGAAGTAGTATGGAACATCACCGAAGTTGATAGTCAAAATGTAGTAGAAGAATGCACGCAAAACAACCGACTCTGCAATAAGCGGTGCCTTCTCATCATCGGTCAATGGCGCACGCTCAATAGCGGCAATAATTGCATTGCAACGCATTATACCCTGGTAGCAGTTGTTCCACATTGTCTTACCGAAACGAGGGACTGCCGGACTATAGTTACACGACAAGTCGTGGTAAGAGGTGGTGTGTGGGTGATACAAAATATCAGTTGCTACCTCACAGATCTCAAAATATGTGACATTTGCGTAGATCGAGCGCAATGGTATATAGCAACCATTGATACCAGTACGACACTGTGGTACGGTCTGGTAGTAGGTCTCAGGCGTAGATTGAGAGATAACCTGCTCATCAAGCGTACAACCTACGAATGCCATTATTGTAAATATAAATAATAGTATCTTTTTCATAATTAGTAGCGTATTTGAATTGCCAATGAGTATGTTCTATTCTTTGGATAACGACCTGTATCGATACGCTTACCTCCAGATACTGCATCTGGGTCATATCCTGGGAACTTAGTAAACAATGCAACATTATTTACCGACGCCGAGAGAGAGATGTCACGGATGTAACGAGTCTTCTTCTTCAAGTCAAAGCGGTAATTAATATTGATGTTCTGCAAACGCAAGTACGATGAGTCGTAGATATACTGGTCTCCACTGTAATCATCTGTGAAATATGCACCTGCAACATTCGAGAATGGATTACGAGTTACATGCCAAGCCTCCAACAATCGACGATCCTTGTTTGAAGTTGCGTTACCCACCATCGAGGTGAACTCCATAATGTTGTACATACGGCCACCAAGGCTATATGTGAAGTAAACGCCCAAAGACAAGTTCTTTACAATCTTGAAGGTATTGTTCAAACCTCCATATACGATTGGGTCTGCCGAACCGAGGTAAATAAGGTCCTTATTATTCAACACGCCATCGTGGTTGATATCGGCATAACGAGCATAACCCTTAGTCTGCGAATATCCTGCATAGGTCTTGGTCTGCTTGTTCTGCTTAATCTCCTCCTGAGTGTGCCATACACCCTCGAACTGGAAGCCCCACAACGAGTTTGCTGGATAACCCTCACGATAACCATAGAGCATATATCCACCACGAGAATAGGTCGATACATAACCGTATGCGGTTGCAATATCGGTAACCTTCGACTCATTGTGAGCAACGGTCAAATTGGTTGTCCACTGGAAGTTACGACGAGAGATGTTACGAGATGTAATCGAAAGTTCGACACCCTTATTCTCGGTATTACCAATGTTAGCAATACGAGAACCGAAACCTGTTACGGTTGCATTCTGCATAGTGTGGAGCAAATCCTTAGTGTACGACATATAGCCCTCGAACGATACGGTAATTTTATCATTCAAGAACGACATATCGATACCGAGGTTGAACGAATCTGTCTTCTCCCAAGTCAAACTAGGGTTGTTCAAGCGGTTTGGATAGTAAGCAATCTCTCGTGCCTCACCGAACAACCATCCACTCTGGTTTTGAGTGATCAACATCTTAGATACATAACGACCTACCGAGTCATTTCCCGAACGACCTGCCGATACACGAACAGAGAGGTCTGACAACCACGACTTAGCACCACGCATAAAGCGCTCGTTGCTTACAGTCCACTTGAATGCCGCTGCTGGGAAGAATGCCCACTTGTGTCCCTTTGCAAAGTTCGAAGATGCATCTCCACGACCTGTCAAAGTAACATGGTAACGACCTGCGTAAGAGTAGTTAGCACGAGCCAACACCGAGTAGCGCTGCAACATCGAAGCCGAAGTTGCTACAACCAATGCTCGCTTATCCGCAATACTACTCATATTGTAGTAAGATACATTATCATCGAGGTATCCACGACCATTGATATCTGCGTAGTCGTTGCGGTTGTACTGCGCAGTAAAACCTCCCACAACATCAATCTTGTGCTTCTTCTTGATAGTCTTCTTGTAAGTCAAGGTATTCTCGCTCAACAAGTTCTTAGTGTGGCTATCCGAACGGAATGCTGTACCTCCATATCTGTAACGCTCTGCTACTGGCATAGTAGATGGCGAATAACGGAAGTTCTGAGTCTGAGTAAGTGTGTACGAGAACTGAGTCTTAAACTTCAAACCCTTAGCCAAGTTCAACTCGATGTATGGAGTCAAAGTCAAGATTGAAATATCTCGCTCGTTAGTCATATTCATCGCCTTCAAATATGGCGAGTCATATACCGAACCACCATTCACACCATTATCTCCCAAGACATTCCAAGAAGATGTTGGATCTTGGAGTGGGTTCAAGTTGGTTACAGCGGTTGCATTCCAACCCGAAATAGCGTGGTTAACGAGGTCGTTATGACGCAATGAGTACTGAGTATTGATACCCATCTTCATCCACTTAAATGCCTGGTGGTCGAGTTTCAAACGACCAGTCAAGTGCTGCTGATCCGAATTGAGTACGATACCCTGACGATCATTGTAACTCAACGAGAAGAACACCTTGGTAGTCTTGCTACCTCCCGACAACGAGAGATAGTAACTATGTGAGAATGCCTTGCGAGTCATCACATCAATCCAGTTAACACCCTCACCATAGGTAGAAGGATCTGCATATCGCAAACTTGTTGATGGACGATAGCGCTTTCTGTTAGTTCCGCTACTATTCTCGAAGTAGTCGTTACGATACTGAGCAAACTCTGCTGCGTTCATCATATCCAACTGACGAGGCAACTCCGAAAGTTGGAATGTAGCCTTAAATGTTACATTCAACTTATTAACCTTAGCCTCGTGAGTGGTTACGAGGATTACACCATTCGCACCACGAGATCCGTAGATTGCAGTCGAAGATGCATCCTTCAACACAGTTACATTCTTAATCTCGGCAGGATCGATATCCGAGAAACTCGAAACCGCATCCATAACACCATCGACAACGATGAGAGGCTCATTCGAAGCCGAGATAGAACGAGAACCACGAACTCGGATAGATGCTGCGGCACCTGGCTCACCGTTGGTTGTCATAATCTCGACACCTGCCAAACGGCCCTGCAACGCCTCGTCAACCGAAGCAGCAGCAGTATTTGCCAAGTCCTCCATATTCACCGAGGTAACTGCACCAGTCAAGTCGCTCTTCTGCTGCGAACCGTAACCGATAACCACAACCTCGTTGATGCTAACATTCTCCTGCTGCAACACGATGTTGATAGAGGTACGATTGCCAACTCGCTCTACAACCTCCACATAACCGAGGAATGAGAACGAAAGTTGATCATCTGGTGTAGCCTTGATTTTATACTTACCCTCCATATCGGTAATTGTACCGACATTTGCATTTCCGATAACGACAACGGTCGCACCGATCATTGGTTGTCCGTTATTATCGTACACCTGACCTGTTATCGTGCGCGCCTTCTGCGCCATTGCTGTTTGGGCGAACAGCATAGCAACAATGCAGAACGATGCGTAAATTACACTTTTAATTATGCGTTTCATGTGCTACTGTTCACTTTTGATGGTTACTAAAATAGGATAGTGGGTTGTGCCCAAAGTTGCTTTGTTATCAACCTTGAAGCCCTCGAACATATTCCAGCATCCGCTTGTCGAATACAAGAAGTTGTGGCGTGAGCCATCTACGCTCGACGGCATATACACCGAATACTGCACCAATGCACAGTCGAGCAAGTTCTTCGACATCATCTCGCAGAGGGCAAAGTAGCCGTCCGAAGCGTCCAAGTTCTCGCTAACTGAGTAGTATGCAGTCTTCTTTGCAAGGAACTCATCGGTTACATCTTTGTAACAATCCCTACGAGGGAATACCTGAGCATACTTGCTGATATCATACTTCGATGCAACATTCATATCAATACAGAACACCCAATTATGCTCATCCATATAGGCTCTTTTATTGATAGTCTGCAACAAAAGTTCACCAAGTTCACTCTTGCGTGTATTACGATTAGACTCATCGTATGTCAACGGAGTAGTAGTATTCTTCATTGCATCAACCTGAGTCTCCCAATCCTCTGGGATAGAGATGCGAGAATCCTTCATCTCGGTTACAACAAAGTTCAAACCTTCAACCTCAAAGTGAAGTACAGGGTTGGCATCAACCATAGGCTCAGTGTAGTTGAACGACTTACGCTCAACAGTCAAGCCCTCAGCAATGGCCGCAGCCATAACCAATGAATTACCCGCACGAGTAGCGGTGTAATGCAAAGAGAGAGGAGTACTCTCGCTCGACACGAATGTCGAAAGCCACTCTGCAAAATTCACATCTTCGAGGCCAGCATCAGTGCTATTCTTTACGGTCGCTGGGGCTACAAATGTAACCACCTTTGCACCAGAAGCAACGATGTACTCACCTAACTTCTGCAAATCAACACTCTCCGAGTCATTGATATTGCAATAGAGTGCCGTCAAATCAAGCGCAGTTTCAAGTTCTGTAACCTCGGCGTCAATGTCGTGATCCTTCGACACTGGAATCTCCTTGGTACAGCCTACTGCGAAGAGCGACACAACAGACAATATGTAAAGTATCTTCTTCATTATTCAACAACTGTTTTTTGAGTAAGTACACATTTTGCTTCGGTAGTCTCGCCCCAACTGTCAGTAAATGCAACTGTTAACTCAGCCTGACGCTCTGCGCCACTATTAGCCGAGAACTTCACCAACATATGAGTTCCGCAGTTGAGATACTCGATGCTCTCCACCCAATCCTCGTTTGCCGAGAATGTCATCGCAGGACGACAAGCATCGGTAAGGTTTGAGTTGAATGCAACCTCGCACTCTGTCATAGAGGCCTCAACCTCCACATTTGCCAACTCCATATATGGGGTTAAACCACGCTGCATTACCTTAACTGTATCGGCTACAAAACCGTCATAAGTCTCAACTACGAGGTATCCTACACGGGCAAAGTTGAATGTCTGTGCCGATGATTGGTTCGAATCGTAGTTTACGGTAACATTGTAAGCATTCTGCTTCCAATTCTGATCAGCCTCCGAGAGGTGCAACCAGTTGTCGAGTGGTCGTACTCTCCACACCAAGCGAGAGGTCTCATTAACGGTGATAGGGAGCATAAATGAGCCTGCCTCCTTAGACACCTTCTTGGTAGCGATTAATCTACCTTGAACCTCGATAACCTCTTTCGAGCAACTGCAAATCATCATTGCGGCTGCCAATATCACGAATAAATAGTTCTTCTTCATAACTTTTCTGATTTTCATTATTAACACACTATTTATTCCTTATCCTGGTCAAACTGATCCTCCTTGCCAACAAAGTCGTCAACGCCATTGTTGTGATCAACCTTCTCGGCACGACATACCTTCTCGGCGAGAGCCTTAGACTTAACCTCGAATGGACCCTGAACAGGCAATACAATCGAAACGCCGTCGCTGTACGATACTGCCACAATAAGGTTCTCGTACTTACCTGGTGCCAACGCCACCCAAATAGGATTCTCGTTAGCCGCATTGAATCCCCCGTCGAAAGTTACCTTTACGCTACCCGAACGATTGTTCTCGTCGTCGAGCAAACCATTGACTACCGAGTAGTCGCCGACAAAGTAGTCATTGTACTGACCCTCGTCGTTATGGATATTACCAACGCTGATTGCAACCGAAGAGATGCTCTCGGTTTTCTCGTGGTTAACAACAACTTTAAGCAATCCTGCATAATAGTCAAACTCGACATGGTCGGTAGATGTTTTTGCAAGGAATGTTGAGTTGTACATCAAATGGTCGAGGGCGTCAGCATAATAGGTCTGCTCTGCGAGCATCGCTAATCTGCCACTCTTTGCCTTTGTACCATTCTCGTTAGAGTAAGGCGCATAGATGGTCAACTCACCACCTACAACATTTCCATAGAAATACGCCTCATCATCTCCTGTTGTTGATTGAACAGGAAGGTAGCACTGATTCTCACCTGCCGAGAGAATTCCAAGTTTGGTCTCGTTACCCCACTTATAGTAACCGGTGGCCTCGATACCCTCCACTACGAGAGGCTTTACCGAAGCGGTAACCATAGTAGTAGCACCATTTGGAACATCCGGCATCTCTGTGTTTGCGATGCGCTCGGTACAAGCCACCAACGCAAGCGAGAACATAGCCACAATGTAAAGTGCTGATTTCATCTTAAACATTTGTTCTATTTTTTATTTTAATTATTTCCGTCTTACGATTGGAAGCCTGGGTTACTCCTCCGATGTTGGAGCAGCAACAACCTTACAACCATCATATTCATTACCCTTACCAGTAACTATTGACTCGTAGTCAAGGCGCCAGTTCTCACCATAGATACAGTTCTGATAAACCTTCGCCATGGTCTCGTTAATCTTCTTGTTTGGCAAGTATACACTCGCACCACGGAGGATGTCTACCTCCTCGCCGATGTTACAGTTGCGAACACCTACCTGCCAACTCTGAGAAAGAACATGGTTAATCTCATCAGCATTCTCTTTGGTATCTGTTGCAGCCTTCACTGTGAGCATACGGCTTACGCCAACGATAGCACCAGCAGTACCCATACCGTCCAAGCAGTAGATATCACCGTGGTTAGTACAGTTCTCGATACCACCTGTGTGGCGACCATCATCATAGAGCGCATCGGATGCAACACGCAACGAACGATACCATCCTACGATACCACCAACCTTACCACGACCACCTACGGCGCCATAGTTAACCGAGTTGGTTACACGAGCATACTGAGTTCCGAGTGGGAACGAAGGAGCCGCCTCATTAGTCTGGGTTGTCTTACCAAGGTATGTTGTACTCTCGGTGTACTCAATAAGCACACCTGCGATACCACCTACATGGTTTTCCTTCTTCGAGCCGTATCGGTTACGAGTAGCAACCTCGCCATTTTCAGCACGAACAACCACGATATCGCCAGTATTAACAGCGTTGTTGATATCAACAAACCAGAAGCCCTGACCAATGATACCACCGACCATACCTGTATTATTATATACACGACCACTATTCTTACAGTTGTAGATCTTCGCAGAGTAGTAGTGGTCATCCATAATGGTAGCGGAATTCCAACCATTAGTACCTACAAATACTCCGACCAAACCACCAACAGCAGTTGTGTTGTAGTTCACATTGTATGAGTTAACACCGTCGAAACGACCGAACTGAACGCTTCCGCTATTCTCACAGCCATCCAATTCAATGTCTAATGCACTATGCTGCTTGTTGATCAAAGTGGTCATATTCGCATATTCACCACCAATGTGACCCGCGTTACCAATAATACCACCAGCGTAAGAGAAGTTAGCATTTACCGGTGTAATCTGAGTAGCCAAACCACTTGCGATATAGCCGATATTACCATGGTTCTTACAAGCGTTGAAAACAAGTCTCTTAGAAGAATAGAACTTGTTACCCCAGTTGTTACCAACATGGTGCAAAGCCTCTGCAAGGATACCACCTGCCGCCTGGTAGATCGAAGCCGAAGCCTCGTTGTACTGCAAGTTACCCTCGTTGACGCAAGAATCAAATGTTATAGTCTCCTGTCTTACAGTAGATTTGCTCTCTGTCCAAGCAGTACGAGATCTTTGGTCGAAACAGAATGCTGCAACACCACCGAGGTTGATAAAGTATGCACCGTGCTTCTGACCTACCGCAATACTTGTCTTGCCTGGCCAACCTACTCCGTTAAGAGTTACATCTCCCTTATTGGTAGCATTGATTGTAGCCTCACAAACCAAGATGTCGGCAACTACACCTGCGATATTGAAGTTCTTCAACTGAGAAGCCTTTGATGTAGTTTCGAGATCACCGCTATTAGTACAAGATAAAATGTTATAATTTACACTCTTGGTTGAATGATCGTGCATACGACCTACAATACCTGCAACATTCATACGGTAGAACAAACGGTTAGTTGTTCTATCACCGTCATCGATATCGTTAGACTGTGGAGTTGCTGCATCTGCCCAGTCGATAGATGAGGTATTTACAGTACAGTATGGATACTCACCATCGATTGTAACCTTACCATTATTCTCCAATCCAGAGAGGTTGAGAGTGTATGTAGAACTGTGAGTGTCTGCAACATAAGCACGACCTACAACACCACCGATGTCGAAACGAGAAGATACGACATCACCTCTTGAATCGGTCTTCAATGGGTTTACTGTACAGTACTGAGTAACCGCAGCATTGTTTGTACACGACACAACATCGGTATTTGTCTCACCTACGATACCACCGATAGCGAGGTCGTGATAGTGGAGATGCAATAATCTGAACGCATCTTTCTGCTCCTCCACCTCAGAAGCCTGACGAGCAATCAAACTTCCAGCGTTACCGGTTGAGTAGATTTCACCATTGCCAGTACGGCTTACGGCGCTACCATTGGTACAATCCTTCAATACAGCATTGTAAGCCTTACCTACGACACCTCCGATATATGCGCCATCGCGCGCGATACCATTATATAAAAGTTTTCCGTAGTTGTGGCAATCTGTCACTATACGAGTTTGCTCCTTGGTTGTGCTCGAATTCGAGAGAGATGCGCCCGTAAATGCATAACCTGCAACTCCTCCCATATACACATTAGTTGGATAGTTGACAACATCAGCCGGAAGAGCAATCTCAACAGTACCATTGTTTTCGAGTTTCTGTATGCTACCGACACATGAGTCCGATGACAATGCCTGTGGGCTTGCGACAATCTGACTCGCTGCCGCTGTTGATGTAGTAGCAAATCCACAACAACCTGCAACATATAGATTTTCTGCCTTCGCTACATTATCTACATAGACATTACCTATGTTAGACATATTAGCAGAACTACTATATGTAGGCGTATTATTCTTATTCTTGGCAAACTGACCAAGTCCTGCAAAACCTCCAACAAGAGCATTTGTAGCATCACCGTGATACTCAATTCTACCCTTATTTACAAACGATACAGTGTGTTTTCCCTCTTGGTAAACGCCAGCATATCCTCCAAGGAAGAGGTTCTTGGCAGAAGCCAACTCCGAGAACTTAATAGTTCCCGTATTCTCAACACCAAAAGTCTCTTTACCACTCTTATTAGCATCATTTGAGTGTGCATAGATAGCGCCAATATATGCATTATTACCTACCTTTCCAGAACAAGTAATATCCTTTTGGTTTGCACAATTTTTAATAGTTACAGACTTAGGACCTGTCGAACTTGTTGTAATACCACCCAAGTAGAGATCGTCACAAATCAGATTCTCACCTATCACAAGTTCTCCATTATTGTAGCAGTTATCCAATGTAATATCAACTGATGTAGTGAGTGACATTACGCCTCCGAGGTGTACTTTTTCACACTGCGCATTGTCATATATGATCTTACCCTCGTTACCGCTATTACTAATAGCACAATTCAAGCAAGCATATCCAACAAGTCCTGCAACATTGAGCTGGGTACGACCAGTCTTACTTGTATCGCCACCGTATGAAGCGCTAACACCAATAGTAACTTTTCCATCTGAACTATTGGTACAGTTCTCCATTTTTCCTGCATAGAACAGACCCACACAAGCCGACATTGCGATAGGCACACCGCCGTAATACTCGAAATTGATATCAACCTCTCCTGAATTAGAGCAATGACTCATAACACCATTTGCATCAGAGTAGAAAGTACCTACAATAGCAGCCACAGCAGAGTTTTTATATGTTCCGTGCGAACCTGCAATCGAGCCTTCGATTAAGAGGTTTGAGCCCTTTTTATTCTCACAATAAGAGATCTCATTAGAGAAAGACATTCCCACAACACCTGCAATACGAATCTGTGCATTCTTCATATAGACATCTGTGCCTGGTCCTGCACAATAACAAGAGCCCTTATATGTCAAAGCACCGGCATTCGAACAATGTGAAATTTTATCTGTTCCATCAGCCGCATAAGCAATAACACCTCCGATGTTACATACACCTCCAACACCGTCAATAGCCGCAACATAGAAGTTCTCATTGAAATTCAACTTACCGCTATTGGTACAATCCTCAATAGAGCCTGCCTCCAACTGACCAAGAACTCCACCGATATTTGCACTATCAACAGCCTCGTTGATTGTCATTGTACCCTTGTTCTCGCATCGAGCAATCGATACGCTCGACACTCCTGCAACGCCACCCCAGTCGAGAACCGAAGTAGAAGTTCCAATTACGAGGTCACCTGCATTGACATTGTCAGCAAATGTACCTGCTGTAACATAACCAGCAACACCACCGATGTATGGAACCACCTGAGTCGCCTCAGATGCGTCATTCCAAGTAACATCTCCGCTGCTAGTATTGTTAACTACAACCGGAGCATCATCGCTACCCTGCTCCTGGCAGATGTAACCTACGATACCTCCGACGCAAGGCTTATATGTATTACTCTCGCCACTCTTTGCGCTGTTAGTAATTGTGATATTGACATCACTCTTCGAGAACGATACCTCACCACCATAAATACCTCCGATAAGACCTCCGACATTGATAAGTTTCAAGTTGTCAGATACATCGAGAGTTGTATTGTTGTAGTTGAGGGTACCCGATACCGAGCAGTTGAACACCTTACCACCCGCAACCAACGAGCGAGCAAGAAGACCAACCTTACCATTCTCGGTCTCTTCGATATTAGCCTCGATATTAACATTCGAGATGGTTGCTGCAACATTATCACCAAAGAGAGGCTTAGTCAAGCCCTTGATTGTATTGTTACGACCCTCGAACAACTTATCGTAGTTCTCGATAGGAGTCCACTCCTTACCAGTCATATCGATATCTGCAACGAGCAATGCTCCTGAGTAATCGCTACCGTGAACCTCCTGAGCAAAGGTGAGCATCTGATCGCTGTTACCTACAAGGAACATTTTGCTATTAACCTCAAACTCGGTCGAGAACTCACGAACAGTGCCTGCCTCCAACTTATTGTCGCCCTCAGCGCTGAATGTACGAACACATACAGAACCATCCTGTGCAACAAAGTTCACCTCGAAGCCCTTGTACTCACCCTTTGGTACTACGATGTAGAATACCGAGCCATCGTTTGTTAATGGATGATACTTAACATCACCGTTCTCCTCTTTACCGAAGTTGTAGATGATGGTAGATGCCGAGCCCTCACGAGCCACAATAGTACCAGTCTTCTCATCGTTTTTGTCGGAACTGCCGCAATAAACATCGAAAACGCCAGCAATAGGTGAAGCGTCAACAGTCGACACAGAGATGTATCGCAAATTAACACTCTCGCCCGGATTGGTGATAGCCAAACGGAGAACAGTCGAGAGGTGATGCATCTCTACATCCTCAAAACCATTCGACCACGCATACATTGGTGCGCTACCATTGGCAAATGTACCCTCGGTGTGTACCTGCTCAGCAGCAAATCGCACTGGATACATTCCACTACCCGCATTCACCTCCTCGCCAGTGTATGGATAGAGGATGTGATACGGAATCGAAGTATCAAGAGGCATTCCGAATACTGCAATCGACTTGTTATCCTTATTGAGTGTGATAGCCGTTGTCGGCTTTCCATTTACGGAAAGGACATCGCCCTCGCACCAATAAACTGGATACTTGCCAGTCTCATTCTTGCCGCCAAGTTCTGTACGAACTGGGACAGGAAGAGAAACTTGCAGCGCCTTCACCTCACCACTTCCATTGGCCGACTCCGAAATTGTTGGAGCCAAAGCCTCGGTTGGATCCTGCACACAAGAGAAACTTGCAAGCAAAACCACCGCCATCAAAAGTTTAGTAAAATTTTTCACGCTAGTTAGTTTTTTGAAATTGTTTGTTAAAAATTATTTTGTTTTGTGTTTTGTGTTTGCTTTTCTCAAAAGTCCTTCGCCTAATACACATACGCTACGCACGCACGCAAAAAGACAAAAAAGAGATTCGCTCCGTACATTTACGAGGCGATAATCTCCTTAAATCTGGACCTATAAGTGGTTATAAGCCCTCATAATTAGCACATTTTCATAGTTTTAAGTTCTTCATCTCAAAGAAGCGTCCCCCTCTGCGATGATTTTAGGTTTCAATTGGTTTTGCAAAATTACAAATTTATTTCATCAACAGCAACTTTTTTTACAACTTTTTATGCACTTTTTCGTTATTTATTCACAAATAAATTTACCACTCTATTGCAACTTTCCCATTAGCAGTAAGATAGGCATTTGCTTTGGAGAAATGACGAGAGCCAAAAAATCCTCTGTAAACAGAGAGTGGAGATGGATGAACCGCCTTCAATACCAAATTTCGTGAAGCATCGACCATAGCGCCTTTCTTTTGAGCATAACTACCCCACAGCATATAGACTACGCCTTCTTTCTTCTCAGCAATTAGACGCACAACAGCATCTGTAAAACGCTCCCAACCTCGCCCCGAATGGGAGGCCGCTTCGTGGGCTCGAACAGTCAAAACTGCATTCAGCATCAACACACCTTGCTCTGCCCATCGGTCGAGATTTCCACTCATAGGAATGGGTTTGCCAGTATCCTCGGAAACCTCCTTAAAAATGTTGCGTAACGACGGCGGAAAATCGACTCCATCATCAACCGAAAAACACAAGCCATTTGCCTGACCATCACCGTGATATGGGTCTTGACCAATGATTACGACTTTGAGATTTTCGAGAGGACATTTATCGAAGGCTCGGAAGATGTTTTTTGCCGCAGGAAAGACCTGCTGAGAGGCATACTCCGACTTAACAAAATCGACCAACTCTGCAAAATATGGTTTATCAAACTCCTCCTGTAATAGCGCCTTCCAATCCTCGGCTATACGAACATTCATTTTGCGTAAATTTTGAAATTTCTGAGAGCGAAGATAGTAATTTTAAGCGAAACTATTGCACAATTTCACCTTTTTTAATACCTTTGTAGAAACAAAACTAACAATTAACTATTATAACTATGATTTTAGCAACTCTTTTAATGGCAATTTTCGCCTTTTCGTGCACAAGCAACGCCGACAAAATCGCATTGCTCGACAAATCGAACTTCGAGACTACCGTTGATGGTAAGGATGTTTCGCTCTACACCCTTCGTGGTGGCGACCTCGTAATGCAGGTTACCAACTATGGAGCCCGTGTTGTATCTCTTTGGGCACCTGACCGCAACGGCAACTATGCCGATGTAGAGATTGGTTATGAGAATATCGACCGCTACATCAACAACACCGGAGAGCGCTTCCTCGGTGCAGTAGTAGGTCCTGTCGCAAATCGTATTGCAAACGGAAAATTTGTGCTTGACGGCAAGACTTACACCCTTCCGCAAAACAACAACGGACAGACTCTCCACGGAGGCCTTCTTGGTGTAGACCGCATCGTTTGGGATGTTAAGTCGTGCACCGAGAATGAGATTGTATTCGTAACCACCCTTCCAGACGGACAGGACGGTTTCCCAGCAAATCGTACAATCGAGATGACCTACCGTTTGACCAAAGATAACGAGTTCACAGTTCTCTACTCGGCTACAACCGATGCAAAGACTGTATTCAACATCTCGCACCACTCGTTCTTCAACCTTGAAGG
>JAEIGA010004483.1_pt1 | contig 21626 bp, 21 predicted proteins | sample 9270691 | NCBI WGS metagenome assembly JAEIGA01 (sample SAMN17057246, study PRJNA624740) | gut metagenome | biome: biome; isolation source: fecal sample | host: Bos grunniens | place: China: Xizang | collected 2019 | reverse complement strand
TTGGTTAAGGCTTCTTCTAAAAGACTCATCGTTGTAACAACTTCTGTTGGTTGACCCAATAGTGAATTGAAACCAGCTATTTTCCACATTAAACTTGTGTGAGCCTTTTCTAATTCAACGTCGGGGAACTTCCCCGGATTTTCCGCCACAAGTAGCAGAAAGAATATTTTCTTACGAATTAATTGTTTCATGTCTGATACCTGCGTATCAGCAAATTCTCCATATTTGTATGTAACCATTACACATTACCTAAATAGGAATTGTAGATATAACCACGATCACGCAACATGGAACGCACTTTGTTTTCGGAATGTTCGAGTAAAGCACGAAGTTGATCCAAATGATTTGCTTGGGCATAGAATTTTTGTTCCTTGCTATTAGTTACCATTTGATGAAGTAGGGTAGTAGTCTGTACTTTAGGCGTAACCCACTCAACCACCATTTGATATGCCAATAGTTCCTCAACAAAGTTTTTGTCTTGGTATTCATTAACGCTATTCGTAAGAGTATATTCAATTACCGCAATTTCATCATCTGTGGTAAAGGTTTTTAATTCAAAAATTCTATATATATACGGCTGACTTAATGCTGAACGAAGCCAATCCAGCATCTGTTCTGTCGCATTCGGTTCGGGGAGTCCGGCAAACTCATAATCCCGTACCTTAAGTAAGAATCTTGAATAGATATCATTATAGGCAGAGGTCATAGTTCACCTCCCTTATCTTAATTTGTCAGAAGTTCATTCAACAGACTAAGGTCAGTGCCAAACGCCTCATCAAGAGCTTTAATCTTTCTGATACTATCAATCTCGCCAGATACAATCTGATTAACAGCAATAGACTTAAGAGATTCTACTGCACCCTTAGGAAGTTTACTAATTGCTTCCTTCATCTGATAATCTGGCAGATCAAGAATGTCTTTGATATTCTTTGTGGCAAAATGCTCATCATAGAACTTGCTAAGTGTTGGATATTCAGCAATAAAGTCTTCATCCATTATGATAATTCTTGGATTATATATAGCCTTGTTTCTTGCAACTACGAGAGCGACAAGATCTCTATATGTAATTTCAGTTTCATAATCATAATCAACAAAAGTATATTTCATATTAGTTGCTAATCCATCAACAAATAATATGCCGTGAGTTACAGAACGGCATTTAATACCATCATTAGGATTAAATTTCTTAGGAGCAGACTTGGTCTGTGTCTGCTTTACCTCTTCGGTTTTAATTTCTTCTGACTCATTAACTGTATTTGTTTTTGTCATTACTTTTCTAGGCATAATTCTTTTCTCCTTTTATTCATAAAAAGGAGAGGACGAATCCTCTCCTTGTGTTTATAAGTCTTAGATATCCCAGTATCCGAAATATCTTCCGAGAACAACTGCGAAACCAAGTCTTCTCTGTACTTCATATGTCTGAAGGTCAGATACATAAGCTTCACCCTTCTCCAGATGCTCAACGATTTCTGTGTCGCCTTCATCAATCATCTTGATGAACTTACCAGCATCACCAATAACAGGGATAATATAGAGCTTGTCTGTATCAAATACATAGTTAGTCATGCTCTTATCCTTGAATCTGTTAGGGATAGTAACGAGACTTGTTCCTTCATAGATACCGATGTTACCAGTATTCATTACAGAATCTCTCTGATCCTTAGCTGCCCAGTTAACATCAGCCATTCCGCTGATTGCTGCAAGAGCGCTCTTTGTACCCATGATAATAACTTCAGCACCATTGTTTGCAGCAGATACAGCCTCAACAATACCATCAAAAGATGCCTTATTTGTAGGATCAAGTGTACCAGTTCCCTTGAACTGTGCTGGAAGAGAAGTAATAGCATCACCAAGTGCAGCATATGTCTCTTCCTGAATCATTGCAACGTAAGAACGTCCAATGTTAGAAATCCATGAAGCCCAATCAACATCACCAAGGATGTAACGATTGATATCTGCTCCAATCTTAACTACCCAGAGATCTGTCTCTACAGGAATTGTTCTTCTTCCACGAAGTCTCTGAAGAATGTGGTCATGGTGTGACTCACCAGCCTTTGCAATTGAGAAGAGTGCATCCTCATCCTCAATAACAAAATCCTGTCTGTCGCCATAACCAATTGTCTTTCTATCTACGAGTGCATTAAAGAAGTCACTCTCTTTGAAGTTTACATCGATAACTGTATCAACAGTATCTTCTATAATATCATACCAAGCTCTGCCGTTATCTCTGATTGCTCTACGAACAGCCTTCTTGTCCTTGATATCTGTAATGCCAAGTACCTGACGAGAAAAGTCGAGGATTCTTGCATTAGCTTCTGTCTTTGTGATAACTCTATTTGTTTCAGCATCAAAAATCTCACGACCAAGAGCTACGTCTGTCATAAGATTAGAAACTGCATCATAAGTTGTGTCGTTGTCTGAAAATACAGCCATTACATGCTCGTTAAAATTCTTAGCCATTTTAATTTCCTCCTTTCCTCAAATTACGGCTGAACAACATACTTACCAGCGGAATACTTAACAGTCTTACCTTCTGTTGGTGTACCTGTGAAAGCTGCGTCACTAAGAGTTACAATATCACCAAGGTGGAGTTCCATACCCTGTGTTACATCGCCAGTAGCGTTGTAGAAAAGTGCCTCATCTCTAAGCTCTGCTTCTGGATAAGGACTCTTTGGTGTGTTATAAACAAAGTAATACTGTCCATCAAGCTTTGTGAACTCAACATACCAACCGCCCTCAGCAGCTGCCTCTCTGATCACACCTTCAACCTTATTGTCTGCAACTGCAGCCATCTTATACTGCTCAAACTTTACATAATCGCCCTTTGCAGCAAGTACACCGTTATCCTGATTTGCCTGCATTACGAGGTTGATAACGTGTCCAAACTGTCCCATAGCGGATGCTACGAAACTAGGAAAAGCGATTATATGGTTGTTATTTTTTGAAATATCAATTGCCATAATCTATTTCTCCTTTCAAATTTTGACAAAAAAATAAGACCTAATTGGTCTAAAATAATATATGCGATATATAATCGCTTATTTACTTCTTAAAGATTCCACCGTATCTGCCTTGAGTTAACTCAGAACCTTTCTTTGATAAGTTACCAAATAGTTTAACGCCTACATCTTTCTTCTTAGATTCATCAGCATCAAACTCAATCTTGTTATGCTTTGCGAACTCAAGTAAACACTTATCAAGTTCTTTCTCAAGTTCTTCTTTGCTCATTGAGAAATATGTATCTCTCTTGGCAAGATTTGCATAAGCCTCAGTATCTTTGATTTGTGCATAATCTTCAGACTCAAGAAGTTTTATCTTGTCTGGTTCAGATTCATACTGGGCAAGTTTACTTTCGATAGAAGCGTAGTTAGACTTCATATTCTCAAGAGATTTAATTTCGTCCTCTGTGAGATACTTAGCATAAGTTTCAACTCTATCCCCAACAAGACTATATATATCTTTCTTTACAGAATAAGACTGTCTATAATGCTTACCACCAAACCACTGATGCATCTCTACAACTTTCTTCTCTTCATCAGCATCTACAGAATAAATATCATTATCTGCATCACTGTATGTTGAATTTACTAATTCATAAAGAGCATTAAGTTTTTCCATCATAGTGGAAAATGTTTTCTTTCCATTGTCGGTATTGATAGTAAGTTCAACAGAATACTTTTTAGAACCAGCAGTATCATCATCATCGCGCTGACCAAGTGGAATTGTTAATTCTCCTTCGTCCTCATCATCGTCGTCATCTCCTTCATCTTCTGTGACTGGAGTTGATGGCTCTGAATCATTACCGCCTTCGCCTTCGTTATTGCCGTCGCCATAATATCCTGTGTCCACTGGATCATTACCTTCTCCACCTTCTGACTGTCCTTCAGTTTCACCCTCAGTTTCACCGCCTTCAGTTTCACCGCCTTCAGAATCCTGATAGAAGTCTGTTCCGTCGTTACCATCTTCACCATCAAAGTTCTCCGTAGAAGGAGTTCCCTTGATTTCCTCTTCGGCTTGTTCATCGAATTCTTTCTTCAATGCTTCAGTTCCTCCTTTCTTCGAAGTATTTTGATTTATATTAAGGTTATCTATTTTCTCATTGAGAGCAGATAACATCTCAATAACCATTTCATTCTGTGAGAATACACTGTTATTCTCCTTACTAAAGTCAGCAATATCTGCACGACTTCCTAGCATTCCTTCTTCAATTGGAGTGCCGTCATCATCTCGTCCTAAAAGTGTCGAACCAGATAGATAAAAAGAATTTAATTCAAGTTGCTTTTCTTTAGCATTAAAAGACATATCTTCAATAACTAACTCGCAACTATTTTTAGTCCAACCTTTTGCACGGATAATATCTGCAGCTTTTGTATATTCCTCTGGAATATATCCATATGCACAAAGATAATCTTTGTCCGTCTCATCGTCATGTTCCCAAAATGGTTTCTCTGAAGAAAACGAACCAACTTGTTTTTCTATATAATTGATTTCAGGTTCGCCTTCATCATTCTCGATTATTTCCATTTCGTGAGATTTGAAATCCCAAGTTCCGTCATCTAACTGATGTATTGCAGCAAGTATAGGTCTATCGGCGATAGTAGCAGAAGCTTTTACTGCAGATTTATGTGACACAAAACTTTTATTTCGATTGAGTCCATCATGTAAAATTCTGAATTTCAATCTCATCATGCCACGATGGTTATCATCGGAATTATCTTCGATTTCAAATGTTGTAGGAACTTGAACGGCTAATGGTTGACCATATTCTTTAGCACTAAATTTTGTAAGTTTGTTTTGCATACAAAACTGTACTAAATCGTCAATCGTAAGTAATTTTTTCTTAACCATTTTCGATTCCCTTCCTTAAACAATAATATAAAACCCACGACAGAAATCCACCGTGGGCGCACCTCGTTAACAAACGAGCAGCTTATCAAATTCAAAAACGCAATGGTATATTTCTCAAATAATCAAGGTGAGATGTATACCATTGCGAAATTTCAGCACAACCTACACAAAGGATAGGAGTGTAACAACCCAACCACTTATATACCGCATATTGGTCAGCGGTAAAGAAAATGTAACAATTATTGTTACACAATAGGATACAACTTTCATTTGATGGTTTATGGTAAGTTGCCACCTTTATCAACCTCCGCTTTCACCGCATTCCATCACGGCTCTAGTTTCATAGGTATCTACACTTAGACGGTGAGCGCCATTTAGGAGTTTTAGGTCATCCTAAAGACCGCTTATAATGGGTTTAATGTCTCCATATCGACAGTAACCAACATGATTACATAACGTCCACCGTTTTAACCTTTCGACCTATTTCCCGGTTTTCGCTGAAAATGAAAAGAACGACATTGATGTAGACATCGCTATCGCTGAAAAACCTTTGGCTTTTCGTTCATAATAATCCTCCGTTATAGCATAGGTCGAGGAATGCCTACCGCACCTATTCTTGGAATTTCTTTGTTGTGGGAGCTGCCCACTTCATTATTTTTCCTCACATTTCCTCGCTAGGGTAAATGACTCAAATTCCACCTCTTACATTAATCCGAGCGTGGTACTCGGCAGTAGAGTTATCACGCATTAAGGTTAACTTCGCTTACCTCGATACTGTCGGTTAAGGTTGCCGACTCCTATACAGATAGCGACAACATATCACCTATTGCCGAGCTTTCATGGTATATTTAATGTCCCCCACTAGGGAAAGAGGTGCTATCCGTATCCCCTTATATATAATTCCCACGCCACCAGACGGGCTGAATAGAAACGCGGTTCCGTCAGCATATGCGCAACGGAGACTCTCCTGTGCGTCCTGATTATTTGGTTGGGAATTAATTATTGATTTCTACTTCTTTCTCCAGAATCAGAAAGATCACCTTCGTCCTTGGTTGGAGCGCCTTGACCGATTTCTGATGTATAACCATCATCAGTTCCACTTTGAGTATATGAACTATTAAGAGGAACTAACTTATCACTAAGATGTAATAATTCTTCCTCAACATAATTCATAGCAAGAGTATCTTTCTCGTTAAATCCATTAAGTGTATTGATTGCTAATTTGGTTGGTAATCCATATTGACCAGAAGAAAGTAATTGTTCCCTATAATCTGCTTTTGTATAAACAGATATAGGCATGAATCTTACCTTACAATCATTTGCCTTTTCATATCCTAACATTCTTGTTACCCAAGATTGAATCTGAGGTAGAAGAGAAGAGATAGCAAATTCTGTGTTGGCAATACAAGCCATCTTAAATGCATAAGTATTATTGATTGTTGCACCATTTAATATCTCAGCACCGCCTGCAGTATTAAGAACTTGTTCAGTTGCCTTAGATACTTTTGTAGTATCAGAAGCCTTGTCATCATCAAAGTTTATTTCATGAATTTGTCCCGGAACAACAGCAGTAGCTATATAATCTGGCACAGATTCTTCGAATTTATCATAATATGGCAATGCTAAATCAGGATCAATCTTCCAATCATCAATAGTCTTACTGCCTGAAATTGTTTCCAATTCATACCATAACATTTTATATACACTAGCTTCATCACCAGCAGCTTGTACATCTTCAAGATCTGAAAGATTAATTATTGAGTTAAATATTCCAGTAAATGGTGGAACTATTAACTCGTAATCTTCAGCCCTAAATTTCATACATACTTGAATCTTTGGTGGAAGTACTTGCCACTTTTCGCCAGTACGTTCATAATTCTTCCATACTTCTTCAAATGCATCAGGTAAATATTCAACTAACTCTTGTCTGTTTCTTAACCAAGAAGCATCGAAATAAAAAGAAAAGTCTCCAGTCATGTATTTACCAGATATCTTACAATAATCCGCTGGAAGCTGCATATGAAATACACCAGTTTCATCATGTAAATAAATACCATAGTAAATATCTTGAACAAAGCATGTAAAGATAATTGGTAAAAATTCTTGCTGAAGTCTCATAAGAGATACTGCATCAAGAGTATTTTGATAAGCCTTCAAAACTTTATCCGGATTATTTTCCTTAACTAAATCATACTTTGGAATTATACTTCTACAATCAAGACAGAACATCTGTGAAAAGAAACACATGATTCTATAATAAATATGAGAACGATAAAGAAGATACCAACTTAATGCTCGTAAATTCTTTTCGTTAGAACCTATGTTCTGTAAATACAATCTAAGTTTTTCTTTATCAAATGTACTTACGGTTTTCTTATATGTCTTTCCAACATCTCTCAATTGTTTAAGTAGTTTGTCCTTATTTTTCTTGTTATCATAAGAAGTTAACAGATTTAACTTATCTTTATTTTGTCCGTACCATTCTTTGATTTCTGCTACGGTTGGTTGTGTTGGTGCTTTATTCGACACCTTAGAAGTTTTCGATTGTGCCATCTAGCACCTCCTTCATCTGCCCACTATTCTAGCTGGGCGTATTTTTAGTTTTGATAATAAATCATTTGTATTTTCATACGAAGGACGACGTTTAATATTTAATTGCTGAATAACATACCAAAGATATTCAAGACTTGAAAAACGGTCTTTTCGCATGCCGGTTTTTTCTGTGATTTTTATGTTTGAACCTTTAACTGAATATTCAAGATTAATTAATTCATTAACCATTAATGAAGTTTGCACATATGGCATCTTCAACATAGCTTGTTCTGTTGGTGTCATTTTTCCATAACCTCGTATTTTTTTTACAGCATCTTCACATTCGAACTCATTAACAAGTAAATTAATCTTTCCATTCTGTAAAGCAACTCTAAGTGCAGTGGCAGCTTTACTATTAAAATCAGCATTTCCTTTAATAGACCAAACCACCTTTTCAGCACCTTTTATTTTACATCGTTCAGCCATAACTTCATCGTTACAGCAAGTTATAGCATTATATGTAACGCCATATTCAGGATCATACTGATCTTTAATTATAAAATCATATACACCAATACCTTGACCATTAGTATCAAGAGCACAATCTGTACAATTATATTGGTAATACATTCTCATCGTAATTAATCCTAATTCATCAGTAGTCAAACCTTCATGGGTTTCTTGATATACTATATTTCCACTATACTCATTATTATCACCCAATATAGCTCTACCTATAGTTAAACAAGCAGCATCGTTATTGTGTTTTTTTGAAGCCATCAAAGCAACATCGACAGAAAGTATTCTGCGTTCGTTTGTTGCTAACTCAGGTGTTTTCATATTATGATTTTTATAAATGTTTAGTGGATAAAATGAAGTTTTTATTTTCCTTCGTGGATTAATATCATCAAATTTAAAATAAGAGCCTTCAGTATCTCCATACCATTCAGCTCCCATTTCCATAGACCAAGATAATGGATCGAAGTCTTCTTCAGACATTTCATCTTCAACTTGAGCGCGAGATAATAATCCTTCTTTTATAGCAAGCATATACGGCAATCCACAACAAAAATATCTTTTTGTATCGTCCAACATATTAGCAAAATATGATTGTAACTTTCTATACGACCAATGTTGTTTATACCATGCTGATGACATATACATTTCACAGTTTCTTTCTTCAAGATGTTTGTATTCAGGTTTATTTAAATATCCCGGTTGTCTTGGAGAAGTTAGAAATTTTCGCAATACTGTATTTATAATGTTGAGATCAACCATACGAAATTCATCGACTACAATTATGTTTGCACGATTATGTCTAGCACTATCAGATGATGTAACACATTTTATCCAACTACCATTTTTAAATTCAACAATAGGTTTGTTAATATTGGAAGATATATTAGAAATCTCTGCTCTTAAGTTGGCTGAACCCCAACTATAGTTTTTCATAAAATCTTCTTCTATTTTTTGTATACACTCTAATGATTGTTCTTTACGTGCAGATGCAATACATATTTTTGTTCCGGGATATAATATACATCTCACTACACAATACAAACTTACAAGCCACGTTTTTCCCGATCCACGACTTGCAATATACATAAAGTTTGTACTAACAATCATCATATATATTAATATTTTTTGGAATAACTTTAGAGATATATTTAAATAATCTTTAACAAAGCGTTGAGGATTGTTTCTATAAAATGCCCCCCAATAAGCAACTCCCTCCATAAGACGAGTAGATTTTTCTTGATAAACATCTTGTAAAGACTTTTTCTTTTCAGCCATTAATAATCCTCGACAGATCCAAATATCTTATCAAATATCTTTTCAGAATCTTCTTCGTCTTCATAAGTTGGAGGTTTAACCATATATTTTGACATTACTTTGTCATATATATGAGTAAAAGTATTTTTAATACCTAACATCTTTGCAGCATGTCCACGATAGAAGGTATCAATATATAAACCAATTTTGTCCACGTCTCGTAATTCTTCATCAATTTCAGGTAATGGTCTTGTCTCTTCATATTTTTGTAAAAGAGTACCCATAGTTTGAGCATCAGCAAAAGCATCCATGCTTGTTTGACGAGGAGTAATATTTGCCGTAGATAATAATTCCTGATAGGTTTTATCTAAATCTTTAGTTGGTTGTCCATTTTTAGTTGCTTTATTTATTTCCCACTTTTTAAAACTCAATCTTTCAAAAATTGATTCTTGAGCTTTAGTATTACATTCATATCTCGTTATCCAATCTTCATATTCATTTTCAAGAAAAAGTAAATCTTCATTAGAATAATTACCAAAACGTTTTCTTCCCTTGTTAATTATCTTTTCATTTTTTTTTGATTCTTCAATAAAACTATCATCAGGATTACCCAAATCTCCAAACTCTGAATTTTCAAAAGTCATACCTTTATACTGTGGTAAAGACTTGATAATTGTTATCATATGTTGATAAGCGGTAGAGCGATTCTTTTCTCCGACAGCTTCTTGAGTCGTCTGTAATGCTGATTGATAAACAGAATCAATAAAAGGTATATCTAACATCTGAAATACTTTTATTGTCTTTTCTCTGTTGTCAACATATATTTTGTTCTTCTTATCATAATCGGTAGCCATCTCTATTAATTTCTTTTTACAAAGAGGATATAAACCGCTACCAAAACGTTTATCATTATAAAAATTATTTGATGCGTGAAATTCATTACAACCATGACAATAAACTAAATCTCCATCCATTATCTTTCCATAAACTCCACTTATTTTTTTAGCGTAATCCTTAACGGCTTTTACACCAAGCATCTGGATTTCCGCATCACCTTTTCGATCCATAAGGTAAGCCATTAATATTCACCATCCTTTTATTCAAAAATTAAAGTGCCAAATATTGCACGTTAACATCAAAAATCAATATTAACAAGACAAATATGACACTTTACACTTCGTCCTTAACTAATAAGGCTTATATTTTTGCCTTTCGCATTAAGACTTTTAGAACTCATTCCTACTCATCACTTATCCGAAGATAACTGTCTTTCACTTCACTATCCGAAGAATAGAAGAGGGCATTTGTTTGTTATATAAAAAAAGAATTAAGGACGATCTTGAGAATATCAGTTGTACACCATCAATTCCTAGATACGTCCGTATAAGAAAAATATTTTTTTCTTCAATCCATTGCTGCGCCTTGGAGTTGAGCCAAGTTAACCATGGTTATGAGCCACAGCCAGATATCCGACCTGCCGCCAGCTATAATTAAAGCGATTTGTAACCAATTTACTTCCATCGCTAATGCGCTGTACACACGCAAAGTTTTTCATGTATTTGGAATATTGTTGCCCGCTAGGGGCATTATTATAAAGTACAATATATTATCCGTTAAGTATAATATTTGATACTTTAAATCTAAAAGAGCAGAGGAATTATATCCCCTGCTCTAAGTGTCGTCCGAAGACTACCACCGCAATTGCTATTCTTTCCAAGTTCCATCTGAATTGAAATAATATTTCTTTAATCCAATCCATACAGTTCCTGTTACCATATAACCATTCTTGTCGAAGTAATACCACTTACCGTCTATCTTTGCCCATTCAGATTTAGCATACCAACCGCCAGTGTTTGCCTCTAACCACCAACCTTTATTATTCGATCTCCACTTGTAAGACTTGAGATCCCACGAACCATCTTCGTTAACATAATATAGATTCTTGTCGTTAGAATAATTATCCGACTTAACATATTCATCCGAAGCCATATAACCACTAGCATTAAAATAATATTGCTTGTTGCCAATAGTTTTCCAACAACTCTTTGGATAAGTTCCGTCAGCATTTACATACCACCAACCAGTTGAATCTTGATTCCAACCGATCTGATATGACTTACCAAGCTCCTTGTTTACTTCATCTGCAATTTCACCCATCTTGTTATATAGATAATCTCCCGGACATTCCTTTTGTTTGTAATCTCGATGTACCGTCATATTACAACCATTTTTATGATTTACCCTGTCGGATTTATTTGTAGACCAAACAAGTTTATTTATATTATTTCGTTTACAAACATCTACTAAAAGTTTTATAAGAGAATTGTATACCTTACTATTCACAGCATATGGACTTTTAGCATCTGAAGCACATTCTATTGTTATTGCACGTTCATCGTTTGCTCTATTAGAAGTACATTGAGAAGCTTTGCTTTCATCAACATATAGAGCAATCCTTCCATCAGTACCTATTCCATAATTAGAAGAAGCATCTGCACTATCTTTAGCAAATATGTTTCCGCATGATTCCACGGATAATTGCCCTACCATACAATGTATCGATATGGTATCTATTGTATGATTTCTTTTGCCATATGTATTTGGTGAAAGTTTGGTATATGAAATTAAAGAACTATTTCCCATATCAATACCTCCAAAACAAAAAAGTGAAAACTACTTAAGTTCCACATTATAAATACAATCTATTCCATCTTCGTCACAGACAAGTACTGTCTGATTTGGTTTGCCTGACAATCTCTTTTCAATAGTGTAACTATCTCCAGTACCCGCAAACGAACCGCCTTGAATTACCTTAACACCATTAACATCTGTGTTCATAGGATAGTGGTTATGACCATTCATAATTGCATAAGGTATTCTGCCAAGCATCATGCTAAGATTACCGACACCAGTTTTGTTGAGCACATCATAGTCACCATGTACTGCAACATACTCCTTGCCGTATAATTCAAATACAGATATACCTGAATCAATGCGATTATAATCATCATCATGAACTTTGATAGTATCAATATGAGAAGTCATCTGTTTAATAATCCAAGTAATGAGATTATCTAAACGCTCGTCATGAACTGCAGCATCTTTATTCGCAATGATTCTGCTGTGGTTTCCCGCGCACTCATAGATATTTACAAATCCAAAGTTCTTCGCAAGTTCAACACAGAACCAAGTTATAACTTCTGATGCAATCTTAATCTGTTCAATAACATTTTCTCTATTAGATACTTGAATAGTGTTATGAATATTTCCGCTAATTTGGTCACCGAGTAAAATAACATTAACCATTACGGACTTATGTCTCTGACCAATTTCGATAGTCTTATTAAGTAATTGATTAAGTCTACTCTTGAGAATATCAGTATCATACTGCCCAAAAGCATTATTAAATGTCTGTCCAGTATGCATGTCAGAAAGCATAACTATTAATGAATTATCCCCTTTATTAACTTTGACCTTATTGTCAACTTTAAAAGAAGACTTTCCAATTTCCTGCAGTTCTCTTTCGAGATTATCAAGTGTTTCCTCAACTCTCGCCTCAATACGGTTTTGCTTATTCCAACCGTTGCGCTCATCTCTAAAAGCAACTTTAGCTTTTTCGAGTTCACGGCGTTGGTCGTTGAGCTTATCAGTATAATCGTCCTCATTAAATCTGCTAAACACACCAGCTTCATAATATCTCTTTGCTTGCTGATATGGTTTTCTATAAGCAGAAGAGGAACGATACTCATCTTCATCTTCTCGACATTCTTGATTAATACATTCGGCAAGTTCTTCCCAATCCATATCAAGAACACCTGAATCTTTCATTTGGGCAACTCGCCATATATATTGCTCTTCATTTTCATTGTCGAGCTTTTTTAATTGATTATTCACGATAATATATCTCCTTTTGTTCATAAATAAAAAAGAGTATGGGTTTATGTCCCCATACTCAGTATCTGGTCTATATCTTCTAACTTATCAGTAGCAAATCCAAACTCAAGCTGCTGCTCACTATTAAGCCACCAATCTTTATTCTTGTATTTTCTCCAAGTCTTATCATCAATTCCACTTTGAGACATAATATATTCGCCCATATTCTTTACTTGCTCGTCCCAAACTTTTTGTTGTTCCTTGGACTGATCATAATTACCAGATGTTCCACCGCTACCCATATGAGTCATACACCATGAGTGTGGAAGAGTGAAGCGCTTTTCTCCAGCAAGGAATATCATACATCCACCAGAGAGCGCCTGTCCCATATTAACTGTCCACACAGGGATACGGCTTATCCTTTATAGTATCAATGATTGAATAGGTTACATCTAGTAATCCGCCAATAGAATTGATTAATAATATAATTGGGCTATTATTTGTTGAATGCATATTGTATCCTATGATACTCTTAGCAATATTATAATCCCAATCTGTTATTTCTCCGTCTATAGTTAAAATACGATTAGTATAGAAATCCCAATAGTTATATTCTCCCGCATCAGGTAACTGCATACTTGGAATTTCTCCTGTTGTACAAATTTCTGGAAGTGTTAATTCAAGATCGTTTAGCATATTCTTTATTTCCTTTTATTCATTATTCCGACTCTACGGTTGTCTTAGCGACAGTTTGTTCTTTATATTTATTCAGTAGTCTCTTTACCTTAGGATTCTCTGTAGCATAATAATGTCTACGAGTAGTGCTCGCATGAATGTCACTATGCCACTTACATCCCTTAGATAATAAATAATCTTTTTCGTTTTTACTTATCTTTATCATTATTCCTTTTCGTCCTTTACAATCAAAATACCCCCACGTTCCGCATCGTTGAGGGACTTTGGGGGTTCTGTTCTAAATTAATATTGTCATCCCCCGACCACCCGGACGGTAGCCGAGGAACAACGTTACAGGAGGTATATTATTCCAAAATAGCAGAATCAAGATCACGGAAGAAATTACCGAATCTTGCTCTAGCAAACTTGTACTCATTATTATATGTAGATGGATATACCACCATTCCCGGAAATACTTGCGTAGACTTTCCGTCTTCGAGATTACCACGAACTACACCAGCACTACTCTTAAGTACTGCGGATATGTCGTGTTGAGCATAACCAGTATCTTTTGAAATTTGTTTAACAAATTCCGAAAAAGCTATCTTTTCTTGTCTCATCCTTTTAGTCCTCCTCAAATATTGTACTTCCAATTGTCGAACTATTCTCACCTAGTAATATACGGTAATATGGTTTATAAGTAATCATATCCTTGCCGTCACTATCTTTTAATGTAACTTTCTTACCCTTACACTTTGGATTGTTACAAGATAATATATTTGTTCCATATGAATAGTGCAGTTGTTCTTTACAATAAGGACAAGTCCCTAGAAACTTTTCACGCTGCGATGCGAGTCTTTGTTTATCTCTAGTAACTCGTCTTGATGGTTTCATTCCCATTTCTTCTACAGCAAAGTCCTCAAAAGAGTAATAAACTTTGCCTTTCTCTGTATTGTTCATATCCTTTTTCTCCTTTAATCATATTAATAGAAATTTAATTTCCACCTCTATCATTAGCTCGGAAAATGCTATATAAAAAAATAGGGGATTAAGCCATATTTTTTGAGGTTTACAGAAAATCGGTATTACCTTTTTTAAAGCATTTTAGTAGTAAATCGGGGTTTAAATCATACAATATCTTGAGTAACAGTGGACGATTCTTACTTAATTTTGACTGTATATTGTTTTTATTACTGATCATATTTGGAGTCATTAAGAAACATCTATTAACCAGCCAAGACATCAAGCCCACATATTTATTTGGTAAACTAATTCGCTTAATATCTTCAAGCAAATCCTCGTAATCACTACGCAGTAATAAATAATCGTTGTAATCTTTTTCTTTATTCTTTTTCTTATCCTTGTTAAACTCAGATAATTCCAAACTATATTTCTCAATAAGTCCTTCAATACTCTTAGACTTCTTTTGTGTCTCATTGTTTTCATGACAGATAAAGAACTCATTAATAGGAATAGTGTCATTTTTAAATCCAGCCTTGCCAATAGTGAGAGAGTGCACTACATTCATCGGACATTGGAGATTATAATTAATAAGATTCTTGTTACAATCTCTGCGGATGTCTCGCCAAAATGCGGGATAACCATTCTTCTTTATGTTTATCTCATCTTTGATTCTTTTAATTTCCGCAGGGATGTCCACATCAAAAGATCTCTTTGTACCATCGATTGAGCACTGGCAGAGAACAGCTAGAGCATCAGCATACGCTCCGTACTTTTCATCACCAGTAGTATGCCAATAAGACAAACATATCTGTGCAACGTTTGTACTTTCACCAATATCTCTTTGAGATGCTGCAAGCTTATTATCTATGATTGCCTGATTGTATAATGTATTATCATAGATATTCTTTTCCTTAGGGATATTATTTACAATGGTCGCATAATTTAAATAACAATATTTAGCTCTCTCAACAACATCAAGTTGGTTAGTTGTATAGATCATATCTGAGTCAAAATCCGAACCATTGTTTCTATCTTCGAATACAGTATGTTGAGTATTGACTGCAATTATTTGTGTGCCTAAATTAAAATACTTGTCCCAATAAGGATGATAATGATTATGTAAATGCCCCAAATTATGACAACTGTTAAATGGTGACCTAAACTCAGCCAGATATTCTCCATCATTAAATCTTGCCGTCCAACACTGAATAGCATCATCCTCAAGTTCAAATGTAGGATCATCCTCAACATCTTCACCGACCGAGTGAAGTAACATTGCGTAAGGACTTCCAACTAAAACTAAGTTGTCTCCGTTCTGTACTATATGTCCTGTCTTTATATCAAGTAAGTAATTCTGTATGATAGTTGAACGCCTCTCGCGGAAATAATCGCTACGGACAAAGTCGGGATTATGTTTACAGAGTGCAAGTAATACCTCGTAGTCACTCATGAAGTTTGCGTTACGTCTCAAAAATTCAAAGAATGTATTATCATCATTCTTTAATTTCTGCATATACTCTTTAGTATCTGTCAACACATCATCCATTATATCTGTGGATAGGGCGTTAACCATTTGATAACTCATGCGCTGCATATCACCCATTTTGCTTCGGTGTGCTGTTTTGACTATACCAAACTCGTCAGATAATTCATGTACTTTTTCTGACCAATATTCATAAGTGATGCCATCAAACTTTATCCACTTGATTGCATTGTCGGTGGTTATCAACTTGATGTTCTTGGCAAGATGTTCGTTGCCCCACATATCTGTAACTACTGCAGTTTCGTATTCGTCACCAAAGTAATCTCTGAAGAACTTCTGAATCTTTGTGCAGAATGCTGCAGCTTTGAAGAAGTGTTGGCGGAGTAACACATATCCATTTCCCCAATCAGGAAAGATACTTTCGTCTATCAGTGCCTGTCCATCAAACAATGCATTACATACTTCGTAGTTTTTCTTCGGTATAGATATACAATGTTTATTTGAATCTATCTCGATGCTAATAACATCCGTGTTACAGAATGAATCAACATCTTTGAGAACTAATATATCTTCGGGCGGTATAGTTACCTTACCTTCGATGCTACTAGTAATAAGTGATTGGTACGCCCCAATCTCTACGATAGGAGAATTCTTCTTTGGTATCTTGATACCCATCGTAAGAAATTGGTGAGCCTTCTTGTAAAGGGATTTGCGGATAAACATACAAGATCCCTTCTTGGCTTTTCCGGGAGTACGATAGAGCATTACATAATGTATAACCTCGTAATCCCACTCTTTAGTTTTCTTATTATACTTTGGGTATTTTATGTCAACACCATTGGTATAATATTCAATTCGTAATTCCTCTTTGGTCTTCTTAATATACTTATCCTCGTTCTGCAGGGCTTGGATATACATATTCTCAATACCCTTGCGCTTATGATAAGCCTTCATGATCTGTGCCTGATGTCCTTGGCTCTTTGCTTTCTTATATTCGATTCGCGCCTTGACAGCAAGCTCCTTTAAATGCTTTGTTTCATCTTTAAAAGTTCGTGACCCATATTGGAAGTCTATACAGATAATGTCTCTGGTTGAAACTCCCTTATATATCTTGAGTCCGTTCTCCTTCATGTAATCTAAAAATAAACTATTGGTCAGCATCGCTGGGGTAGTGTCATAAGCATATCTCGTACCTTGGGATACTCCCCATATACTGCCAGCCATATAGTTCAAAATCTTGAGTCCATATTCTGACATATGATTCTCCTTTCAAGTTATTTATTTAATGCATTCCATAGATCTTCTATTGTTCCAAGCGGTATGTCTGTACCATCTGTATCTGTTATACACCCAACCTTCCACTCTCGCCCAAAATCAATCTCATAACAGAAGTAGGAGATTAGTCCATCGTAATCTTTCATTATCTGGGTTAATAATCTTAATAACTCATCATCACAACTTGGATAATCTAAAATGGTTGTCTGAGAATATGGGTGGTATTTGTTTATCAGCTTAACGCTTTCTTTTTGACAATCCCACACATCACGCATTGATTTAATACAATCAATAAATAATTTTTTACTAATAATCAATTTAATTTCCTCCTTTTCTTCATTGCTAATCTAATTCTCCTTTACGTTAGCCATTTTTTCTAAGATAGGACTTAAGGTCATATCTATCATTTCTTCTAATATCTTAAATACGTTATCTCTATTTGGAACATAAACATATTTATAATTCCATTTGTCGATAATAGGATAGTGATTTGGATTTGGTTTTAGATTTTTGCCCATGATGTCTTGCATACTCTGTTTGACTTCTTGATATATTTTTTCGTTACTATAATCACCGCAATCAATTCCATGAAAACCAACTATTTTATCCATTATCTTTTTCTCCTACTTCGTAAATCAAATAACTTGAATGTCCATTCGAGGTGATCATTTCGTGAACCCATATATACTACATAAGGATTTACTATATAACAATCAAGGTGATATTCCGTGTCGTCAACTACTCGCCTTATAAATGGTAGTCGGTCAATAACAAAGTGTTTTAGTTCTTTGAGAAAACGGTCGCTGTTCTCTACGGTTCGGTTACAGATACGACATATCTCATAACCTGAGAGTGGTTCAATTTTTGTGTGGTCAAACTCTAGCACAGTTTCCTTCGTACAAAGAATGTTATTGTATTTATTTATATATTCAAGTAGTGGAACTATTTTGCCTAGCATGGCGTGATTGCGGGGAGTGGATTGTTCGTACAGTTCCCTTACCCCCTTATCTATGATACGTGCCGACTTACCTTTGAACTCATCCGGCAACTTCTGCTTGCGAATATAATACTCTAGGTTGACGTAGTAAACGTCATCAACTTTATAGATAAGATTATAGTTCTCAAGTTCGGCAACGTCTGATCCAGCTGTCTTTGGATTTAGGTTGAGTATTCTCTTGAAATCTTTGTGGAGTACGTCTTTACCCTTGAAGTTTAATTTGCCATCTTTGTCGGCAAAGGTACAGAGATATAAGTATCTGAATGCGAGAGCAGTGTTGTCATTCGTTATCTTCAGCAACTTGCGGTAATTCACGAAGTAAAACTCTCCGAGGATTTCGGTAAAGTCAATACGCAGAATGTTCTCTTGCTGCATCTGCCTGAAGTACTGCCTGCGCTTTTCGCTGAGTTCTCGCTGCTTGACCATTTCCTGTTCGGTGATATATACTCCACCTTCAAGCTTCTCTCCAAATTCGTCTACACCGTATAGAACTTTTCCCATGATTTTTCTCCTTTTTGTTTACATAATAGTGGTTAGTGTTGTTTAACCTAGTCATTGAATTCCCATTCTTGGCTTCGACCTAGTCATTGAATTCCCATTTTTGAAACCCCCAATATGCGATTTTTATAGCTTTATTCGGCAAAGTCTGCATTTTTGCTATATATGTTATGTATGCCCTGCGGAATTTAATTTTTCCCTTTACGACATAGAGGTTGTATAGAGACTTCAGGCTTAAGCCATTACGCCCCTATACATATATACTTTAACACATTAAAGTGTCGAAGTCAATACCTAAAGGATATATTATAATATCTATATGTTCATTAATATATTTAATTATATTATTATTATAGTCTATATCTAAATAATTATTATTATCTATAAATATATTAATATTATTATCTATACCTACAATATTATAATTATTTATATTATATATAATATTATTTATATTTATATCTATAACATTATAATAACTAAAGCCTTTAGATTTAATATTAATTATATACTCCATATATATTACCCCCTTATTGACTATATTATTTATATAATATATATTATAGTCTAAAGTTAATAAAGTATTATCTTGGTATAACTATGGTGTTATACTAGTCAATAAGGGATTAATATTATGCTAAAGACTAAAGAAAAAGAATTGATCGAAGAGTTAAAACACCTCCGCCTTGAGCGCGGCTTTACCTATCAAGAGATTGCCGACAAGACTGAGGAAAACGGCGAACCCGTCTCGTTATCGACCATTAAGCTGGTGTTCTCTGACCGCGACACCCATCAACATGATTACAAAAGGGTGCTTAAACCCATAGCCAACGTGCTGCTACCGTTCGAAGACGACAAGACTGAATCCCAGATTGTGCAGACGATACTTGATTACAAGAACGAGATTATCCGCCAACTTCAGGAACGTATTGATAAAAAAGAATCTCGGTACAGACTTCAGATACAATCTTTGGAAGAGGATAACAAGTTCCTCAAGGATCAGATTCGTTTTAAGGATTCCCAGATTAAGCGCCTAAATGAAGCCATCGACAGGAAGGACGCTATTATTCGTAAGAAGTTTATTGAGGATATTGAGTGACGATTTTGTGAACGAAATATGTGAAGATATATTTTTGTAGGATAAAGCCTTATTCGTAGGGCTTTATTTTTTTGTGCTGTGTGAGTGAAGTAGCTATGGGACATTTTTTATTCAAACGCCCTATTTTAGCGAAAAATACCCCCCTTACTTTGACATGTTTTAATCAAAAAGTTCCCTCTGTAAAGTTTGGTAAAATGGCTATTTTACAAAGGTTTACGGCATATTTGCATTTTGTATTCAAACATCTATAGTGTAATTAACAAATAAAGATACAGGTTCTCACAAAGCCCCTTATTTGTTCGAAGCCGGAATGTGACCGGTGGGCGCACTTTTACAACTCCATATCGTGTTGTGGTCATTTTGGACACTTTAACAATTTCTGTTTTATAGTGACGCACTAGGTGCGCACTGGAAAGGAGTACATTATGGCTACAAAGAAAATACAGTTCAATTCTAAGGATTTTAAGGCAACTCGTGACGTGATTAGTGCTTATATCGCCGCTAAGGAAGATTTAGCGCAGGAACTCGACGCACTCCGCAAGGCTACTGCTGACGTTTCCAAGGTCATTGCAACCGATAAGGCACAGTTAACCGCGCTGAGTCTCGGACTCAAGGAAGTTAACGGCACAAAGATTCTACGCTCAATGGCAAAGATTCGCGAGTCACTTGAGACTAACACTGCTACTTACAACGAGTATGTTAAGCCTTACAACGAGATGGTTGAGAAGACTTCAGACGCTATCACTAAGGCTGTAACTCTGTTCAATAACAAGGACAGCGCACTTTATAAGGCTTATGTTGCATATGTAGAGGATACAACTGACGACAACTACAATACATATGCTGGCGCTATGGCTGATAGACTCGTTGAACTCGGACTCAATGATGCTACTGCTGAGAACGTGACACACTTCATGCCAAATGCTGACCGTGAACTTCGTGGCAAAACTGCTGTAAAGAAGGGCGACATTCAGGGCGCTGAGAATCCTAACAAGTTTGCTAACGCTGTTCTTCGTAAGATTTACGTTCAGAACAAGACTGAGTTTAAGACTGAGAAGTTCGCTGAGTATGTGCGCAAATGCGCTGAGGAAGCAAAGAAGACTAAGTAACTATTGACACGCCACAACACGATATTTTAAGTCGACCAAGCGACTATAAATAGGCTTCAGGCTTGGTGCGTGCAACCGTCAATAAAAGGCGGTTGCGGTAGCAAAAACTTCATACAATGCAACGCCTTTGCGTATAAGTGCGACGTATGTCGATGTCTACATGCTTGACATGCAAGTATCTAAGGTCGTAGGAGCATTGGGTGTATGTCTACACGCTTGACGTGCAAGTATCCCCAACCATTTTGTGAACGTACGCAATTTTGGGCGAAGTGGAGTTTGCCGGTTTTCGGGTGATGTTTTTGCAAAAGTTCTTTGACAATTATTCATATTGTGTCGTTAAGAGTTATTGGCGCATGGTGTATTGCTATGTGGAAGTCTGGCGATGTCGGCAGTATGGGTGAATCCCGCGGTAGCGGAGTCTCTGCGATGTCTGCGCACGTTGATGCGTAAGTATCCTTTGGCGATGCGAATCTGCCTTTAGGGTTAAGTCGCGTATGTAAT
>JAEIGA010004482.1_pt1 | contig 21627 bp, 25 predicted proteins | sample 9270691 | NCBI WGS metagenome assembly JAEIGA01 (sample SAMN17057246, study PRJNA624740) | gut metagenome | biome: biome; isolation source: fecal sample | host: Bos grunniens | place: China: Xizang | collected 2019 | reverse complement strand
TTGTTTAAAATACATAACGTCCTCTCAAAAGTAGTGTTTTTGAAGTGGACTAAAATCCCCTAAGGTCCTTTTGGGGGATTTTTTCGTCTACCCCACAGATACATTATATAGGGGTGTCCAAAAAGATGGGTATAAAAACATCAAAATTATGCTTATATGCAGTAAAAATGATATAATCAATAATATGATTAGAATTGCGATAATAAGTTGTAATGAAATTGAAGAAATTGAATTAGTTGTTCCATTAGATATTTGAAGAAGAGCCGGATTTAGAGTTGATGTTATTTCCTTAGAAAAGAAAAATACAATTGTACTTCAAAATGGTTTAAAAGTTAGTTCAGATACAACCATTGATAAAGCTAACATTAATCAATATAATGCTATTTACTTACCAGGTGGAAAAGGACATAGAAAATATTTTGTTGATGCTTGACCTGCAAAAAATAATGATAATGTATCAAAACTTCAAAAATTTTTAATAAAATTTGCTGAAACAAAAGGTAAATATATCTTTGCAATGTGTGCTGCTCCTAAAATTTTAAATGAATTAGGACTTCTAACTAAAAATAAATTCACTTGCTATCCTGGTTTTGAAAAAGGGAATGAAAAGAATTATATGAAATCTAATGTTTGTGTGGATGGAGAATTTATCACTGGTAGAGCCCCAGCAGCTGTTTTAGAATTTTCTTATGCTGTTATAGAAGAATTAGATAGCAAAAAGAAAGTTACAAAAATTAGAGAAGAAATCTTTGATTTATACGAAACAATGAATAAGTAATTATCTTGTTATTTTAATGAATCTAAATAAGATTGTAAGATAAATGTTGCACTTACCATATCTATTATTTTTTTGCGCTTTGAGGCTTTTATTTCAAATTGAATTAGATAGTCATTAGCCATTTTTGTTGAATAATTTTCATTTCATTTAATGACTTTAATATTAACAATATGAATATTGATTAAATTAATGAATTTATCAATTAGTAATGATGTTTTAGTTTTAGAACCGCTGATTGTCATAGTTGGATATCCAATAACAATTTCATCTATTTCATTATTGTAATTATTTAATATTTGTTTTATTTTTTGAATAATTAGCATATAGTTATTTTTATCATAGCTAAAACTAATTAAACCAGTAGCCATTAAATTTTTGCTATCTGAAATAGCAAAACCACAAGTTTTAGTTCCAAAATCTATACCTAGTTTTCTCATTTTTATTTTTGTTTGCTTTGATTATAGAATGTTTTTATATTTTCAATAAACTAATTTTATTATTTTAGATTACAATTATTAATAAGTATGTCAAGTAAAAAAAATGATTTTCAACATCAAAGATTATTGAAAAAGCTAAATGACATTCAAGAAATTGATGATTTTAAATCAGCTAGTAAAGGAATGTTAAAAACAAAAGCTATTTTAGATATTTGTTCAAATGATGATGAAGATCTAGATCATAGACACTTCTCATTTCGTAGGAAAAGGAAAATGTAATGCCTTTATATTTAATTATTATTATATGTGTTGCTGCATGTATTTTTATCTTAGTTTGCTTATTTGGTTTATTGCTTTTAAGGCGGTTTTCCATTTTAATTAAAAAATTAGATTTTTTGGTAGAAGATATAACCTTTAAGTCTGAAAATATTGCACCATTCTTAGATTCATTATTAAAAATTACTTCTTATGTTGATGTTTTAGATGTGATTGTTAAAAAGAACATTAATGGTATTAAAAAAGTAGTTGAAAATAATGCATCTAATATGAAAAAAATGATGAATGAGCTTGAAAAGGCAGTAAATGAAAAAAAATAATATAAGCATTAAAAATGAATTTAAAAATTTGTTTGCTACTTTTTTAAGTCAGTGCATTATTGAGAGTAAAAATTATAATTTGATTAATGTACAGAAAATTAATTTTGATCTAAAATTATTAGATATAAATTTTATTATTGAAAAAATTAGTAAAAATGATGTCTTTATTAAATCTCATTTTTGTAAAAATAAAATTAAAGAAATAAAAAGAATTTTAGAATCTATTAAAACTAATAATGATAAAAATATTTGGAATAAAATTATTAATATATCAGATTTATTAGATGAAATCTATGTCTTTAATATTCAAAGAGGCTACCAATGAGAAATATAGTATTAATTGGCGGTGGTTCTGGAACTATTTCTTTAATAAAAGGAATTAAAGATCTTAAAGATATTAATTTTTATGTGGTTGTTACAGTTGCTGATTCTGGTGGTTCTACTGGAAGAATAAGAGATGAATATCACATTCCAGCAGTTGGAGACATTAGGCAAGTTTTAACATCATTGGCTAAAAATAATAATCCTTTATATGAATTAATGCAATATCGCTTTAAAAATCCAGATAATCCTAAATATGAAAGCATCTCTAGACATTGTTTAGGTAATTTAATTATAGCTGCCATAATTGATATAAAAAAAGATTTTTATGATGGAATTAAGTATTTATCTAAAATATTTAATCTTGATGGTGAAATAGTACCAATCACTAATGAAGGTCATATTCAATTAAAAGCAATTTATGAAGATGGATCAGTACAAATTAAAGAGCACTTAATACCTAATGAAAATAAAAAAATTAGTGAAATTACTTATGAAAAATTAGATTTTAAAGTCAATCCACGTGTGATTGAAACTATCAATAATGCAGATTATATTATTTTAGGATGCGGTTCTTTATACACATCATTAATTGCTAATATTTGTATTCCTGAAGTTAAAAAAGCAATCATTAATAACAAGAAAGCTAAAAAAATTTACTTTTGTAATTTAGTGACACAAAATGGTGAAACTAATAATATGACAGCATATGATCATATTAAAGCAATTGAAAAGCATTTAGAGTATGGTGCTATTGATATTGTGATAGTTAATAGTAAAATAAATAAAGATAGCAAATTAATTGATAAATATTTACAATCAAAACAAAATTTTATTTTTGCAGATGAGAAATTAAAAAATTCACATTGTGAGGTTATAGAAACTAGTTTAATTAATAATGATGACCTAGACTACATTAGACATGATGTAAAAAAAATTAAAAAAGTAATTAAACAAATTTTGGAAAAGGAATAATATGAAATTTTTAGTGATTGGCGGAGCTGGATATATAGGAAGTGCTTTTGTAAATTATGTGTTCTCAAACACTGAACATGAAGTTATTATATTAGATGATTTATCAACTGGTTTTAAGGAAGCTATTCACCCAAAAGCAAAGTTTATTTTAGGTTCTATTTTAGATAGTAAAATTTTAGACACTATATTCTCAACTGAAAAAATAGATATTGTTTTTCACTTTGCAGCTAAATTAATTGTTCCTGAATCAGTTAAAGAACCAGCAAAATATTGATTAAATAATGTTGGTGGTGTTGCAACACTTTTAGAATCAATGAGAAAAAATAATGTTAATAAAATAATTTTTTCTTCTACTGCAGCTGTATATGGTTTTCCTAAATCGGTACCTGTTGATGAGGAAGCACCAACTATTCCTTGTAATCCATATGGTAGTTCTAAATTAGCTTGTGAAACATTAATCAAAGAAGCACAAATAGCTTATGGAATCAATTATGTTATTTTTAGGTATTTTAATGTTGCTGGGGCAAGTGATAATAATTTATTTGGTCTTAGACAACCAAATCCAACATTATTAATTCCAGTTATTAATAAATCAATCATTAATAAAACTAAAATGCAAGTTTTTGGGAATGATTATCAAACAACAAAAGATGGGACATGTATTAGAGACTATATTCATATTGAAGATTTAGTTAGAGCTCATTTATTAGGAGCAGAATGAATGATATCAGAAAACCAAAGTAATATATTTAATTTAGGAACAAACTCTGGTTATAGTGTATTAGAAGTTTTAGAAACCACTAATAAAACTTTAAATACTAAAGTAATTTATGAATTTGCTCCTAGAAGGCCAGGAGATCCTGACCGCTTAATAACTAAAAATGATAAAGCTAATCAAATTTTAAATTGAAAGCCTGAAAAAACATTAGCTGAGATGATTCAATCAGATTTTGATTTTAGGAAAAAATTATAGTGTTAGTACTCGACATTGGTCATAATTGCATCAAGGCATTTCATGAAAAGAAAAATAAGATTTATGTATTTCCATTAAATAATGAAGTAATTTTTTTAAAATGATTATTACAATTTTGTAATGAAGATGTTTTTATTGGATCAGTTAATTTAGCTTTTAATCATAAAATAAAAGCATTCTTTAAACAACATAAGATCAAATATTATTTTTTTAAAAAAACAGATTTTTTGAAATATATTAAACTAAATCAAAAAATTCAAACTAACGAAATAGGTTTAGATATTTTATCAATGATATATTTGATAAATGATCAAAATTATATATTAATCAATCATGGAACAGCTATGACTATCACTTTATATAACAATCAAATTAATGGAGTGATAATTGGGATTAATTATTTTGATAATTTAGCAAATTTATTACAAACAACAAAGTTATCTTTTAAATATAATAAAAGTAGTACTAATTTTGCAAATAATACAAATAATTCATTTAGTAGTTATATAAATTTATTTTTTATTGAACCTTTACAAAGATTAATTAAAAACAACAAAATAAAAAAAATTTATATACATCAAATTGATAAAAAATATATAAAAGAAATTAAAGGTATTGATTATATTAGTTTAATTCAACCAACCCTAAAAGGATATGTTAAATTAGCATCTAATATAAAATTAAAGTAAATTTATTTTTTTTTCAAAACCAACTAATTCAAAATCAATTTGACGTAGTTGTTCATTAACATGAATAACTCTAATTTGTACTTCATCACCAAAATTAAATTGTTTTTTACTTCTTTCACCAATAATCATTGAATCCTCTTTATTGTATAGTCAAAAATCATTGCCAATATTTTTAATCCTTACTAAACCTTCAATACCATTTTCTAATTCAACAAAAAAACCAAATGGTTTTATAAATGAAATAACACCATTAAATATTTGTCCTATCCTTCTTGACATATATTGACAAAATTTAAAAGAATTTACATTTCTTTCAATTTCAATTGCTCTAATTTCTTTTTCAGTACACACTTCACACAACTGCTCTAATTCATTTTCAAAAGTTTTTCTAGACACATCGTCATAATTTTCATAATTAAAATAAAACATTCAAAACAAACGATGAACAATTAAATCAGGATATCTTCTAATTGGTGATGTGAAGTGAGTATAATCATGGATAGACAAACCAAAGTGCCCCATATTACTAATTGAATATTGCGCTTTAGACATACATTTTAAAAGTAATTTAGATAATAATTGAACATTGGGATGTTGTTCATTATCTTTAATGCATTTTGCAAAAGTTTTTGATGTTGGTTTTTTAAGACTTTCAAAATCAATTTTAAAAGTTCGCTTTTTTAATTCTATTATTAAATCATCGATTTTCTTTAATGATGGTTTTTCATGAATTCTATAAATGAATGGCATCTTTAATTCATGTGCCTTAATTGTTACAGCATGATTTGTAGTAACCATAAAGTCTTCTATCATCATTTGAGCTATTCCCCTTTGCTTAATTTCAATTGCAATTGGAAAACATTTTTCATCTACAATTATTTTTGGTTCTTTAATATTAAAATCAATATAACCATTATCAATATTTTTTTTCCTTAAAATTTCATGTAATTGTTTGCCATCACAAAGCATTTGTTTCAATTCAGAATTAATATCAATGTTTTTATTAGCAAATAATTCATTAACTTCATCATAACTAAATTGTTTTTTAGAATGAATTCAAGAAGGAAAAACATCAACTTTTAATATATCACCATTAAAATTAATTTTCATTTCACAAGTAATAGCACGATGCTTTTTTACTTCATTTAATGAACATTCATCATTTGAAAGCTTATGTGGTAGCATAGGTACTACTCTATCAACTAAATATATTGATGTAGCACGATCTATAGTTTGTACATCTAATATACTTTTATATGGTACATATGAACTCACATCAGCAATACTTACGCTTAATAAAAAATAATCATTATATTTTTTTACATAAATAGCATCATCTAAATCTTTAGATGTTTTTGGGTCAATAGTAATAATTGATAAATGTGTTAAATCTTTTCGTTTTTTATCCATGATTTCATTAGGTTTGTAACTATTAACAAAATCAATAACTTCTTGGCTAAATTCTGGTTCTACACCATAACCATAAATAATTGAAAGGATATCATTACCAACTTCATCAATATGACCAATAATTTTTTTAACTGTAGCAATGATGGTATTATCTTTTTGATAAGTATATTGCATTAGAATTTTATGACCATTAACTAAATTTTCTATTGAATCAAGTTTTACTTGCAAATAATTTTTTTTATCATCTAATTCTATTTCATATTCATTACCAATTAATTTAAATGTTCCAACTCCAAATAACGTATTTCTTTCAATGATTTGTTTTACAATGGCATGTTGAACATTTGACTTATTAGTGAATTTATTCATTAATATAATTTCAACCTTATCATTACTTAATGCTCCATTTAAATTTATATTATGAAAATAGTAATCAATGCCTTCTTCTTGATTTTGAGACATTACTTTTACATAACCATCAAAATTACTAGTAATTGTAATGATTCCTACCCTTTTTTCATTAGTGATATTTTCATTGAAATAATTTTCTATAAGATATTGTTTTTCTACTTCTTTTAATGCTTTTATCAAAATTAAATTATCAATTGCATCATAGATAATTTTTTTGTTATTAATATTTAGCATTTTTTTAACCTTTTCCATTAAGATTCCTTTTGGAATAGGTCTACTTTCATTTTTAATTATTTTTTTTATTGAATCATTTATTTGTTCAATCATATTAAATTTTTAGTACAGAAAACACTATGATTAAAATAGTAATAATAACAATTAAAATAAAAAATATTATTTGTAATAATTTTACAATTCCTCGGTCTTTAGTTTTTTTAAAAATTTCAAGATCTTGACCTGATATATTGGATAAACCTGAAGTAGATCCAGATGAAGATAATAACAATCCAATAATAATACAAATCAAAGCTACAATCAATATTATTATTGCAATTGACATGTTTACTCCTTCATACTAAATAAAATATAATATATTATATTATTGAATTACAAAATATGCATATTAATTATTTAAGTATTGAAAAAAAATGATATCCAGTTAAGAAAAAGAAAAAAATATCAAAAATTATTTTAAGTTCAAAGTGAATTATCTTGCAATATGTTAAAATAGGTGATGAATATAATGAATATATTCCATATTCAATTTTAGTAGATGATAATAATTATTTAGAAGTAATTAAGAATATTAACCCAAAAACTAAGGTTTTAATTATAAAAGATAATAATATGTCATTTTCATTGTATAAATTATGTAAAAAAAATAAGTTAAAAACATGAATATATACCAATTAAATCTTAAATGACTTATATGCAATTTTATTTTCTTTAAGTTTTAATAAATTATTTAAAAAAATATTATTATTTCTAATTTGCTTTGGTTGATAGATATTTATTTGAATATTTTTTGTTAATATTTTAAATGATAGGATTGCACTGATCATTTGTTGAATATCAAAATTTTCATCACTTAATATTTCATAAGGATAATCAATTAATAAAATATTATTAGGTTTGTTTAAATGGGCTGCTACAAATTCCTTGATTGAAAGTGCAGCAATATAGCATTTAATAACATTGTTTAAATATTGATCATTTGATAATTTATAAAAAGAATCTTTATCTAAAATAGCTCTAGAAATACACACAACTTCAGATTCATAATATTTTTTATTATTTTTAACACTTTTTAATTTAAAAACAACATTAATATCATTAGGCTTGAATAATTGAGCTTTTTTTAGCACTTGATTCTTATTAAAGCTTGATCATCTATTATTAATTATCTCAGTATTATCTAATTCAAATATTATTTTATTTACTACCTTAGAGGTAATATTTTTATTAACTTCTAATAAGACATTATTAATTTTTTTAATATCTACTGAACTAATTCCATAAGTAGTAACCAAAGCATAAGACTTGATACTATTATTTTTAATTTCTTTTGCTTTATTAAATGTTTGAATAATTTGCTTTATTTGTTTTATTATCTCTTCATATTTTCCACTATCTTTGATGAAAAAGAAATACTTATATTGATAATAGTAATAAAAAACTTTTTCATCTTTTAGAAGCTCCTTAATGTTATCTAAGATCATTTTTAAAATTTCATGAGTTTTAGTATATCCATTTTTTGACAACATTGCATCAATATTATAAAAATCCAACAATAGAAAAATACCTTTATTAATCTCGTTAGATAAAATGAATTTTCTTATTAAATCTAGATTAATATTATCAAAAATTAAAAAATTATTAATATTACTTTTTTTGTGCTCAATTTCTTTCGATGCCTGAATAAATTTTATATAAAATTTGATAACAATAAAAAACAAAATTGAAAGCAACAAAGAGAATAATAATAACATTCCATAAAAAAGAAAAGATGGAGTATTGCCGATAAGTAATTCATATCGAGGAGTATTAAATCTTATATGAAATGTAGTTGCAGATATAATTGTACATATAACAAAAGAAATCAATAAAAAACTAATATAAAAATAACTTTGTTTTCATCTGATATATTTAAAACATATAGATGATAAAAATAATAATGATAGAAGTATATAATTTATAATTAATAAATTTATATTTTGGTTAGTATTATAAATTAAACCTAAAATAATTGCTAAATTAACAAAAGCACCAATTGAAATTCGATAACTAAATTGATATGCTAACAAATATAATACAGGTATAAATAATAAGATGAGAATATTATATTGTCTTCATTGTAAAATAAAGTAAGCAAATGACGAAATTGATACACCAATTAAAAATTCATAAATAAATAAAATTATTTTTATATTTGTTAATCTTTTTTTGATTCTATTTCCAAGCAAAATATGATTTATCAAAATTGAACATAAAATAAAATATCCTAGTATAAGTAAAAAGGAAACTAAAATTGCTGGGAAAAATTGTGAATACATAAAATATATTAATTTTTATCTTCTTGAATTCTAGCTGATTTTCCAGAACGTTTTCTCATATAAGAAATATAAGCTCGACGAACTTTACCTTTTCTTTTTAATTCAATTTTACTAATTAAAGGAGAATGAATTAAAAATGATTCTTCAACTCAAGTTCCATTAGATTCTTTTCTTAAGATAAATGATTCTGATAAACCAGATCCTTTTCTTCTAAGAACAATCCCTTCAAATTTTTGAATTCTAGCCTTATTGTTTTCAACAATCCTTAATGAAACTACTACAGTATCACCAGAATTAAAATTTGGAATATCTTTTTTCAATTGTGTAGCTTGTACATCATTTAACGTTTTTTGAATATTAATTTTCATTTTTATTCCTTTCTAAAAATTTTTGATATAAATCAGGTCTTTTTTCTTTTGTTATCCTTATTTGTTCTTCTCTTTGGTATTCTTTAATTTTCTTATGATTACCTGATAATAATATTTCAGGAACCTTTAATCCATTATAACTAGCAGGTTGTGTATAAACTGGAAAATCTAGTAAAAATTGATCAAAAGACTCATTGGCTAAACTTTCTTTGTTAATTACATTTGGTATTAATCGACTAACACCATCTGTAATAATTAAAGCAGGCAACTCCCCACCTGTTAATATATAGTCTCCAATAGAAATAGTCTCATCAATAAAATTGCTAATTCTTGCATCAACTCCTTCATAATGACCTGCAATAATTATTAAGTGTTTTTCTTTAGATAAACTCAATAATTTAGTTTGCGTAAGTGGTTCTCCACAAGGAGAAGTTAAAATAATTTTACTATTTACTTGTTTAATACTATTAATTGCATTAACAATTGGTTCCAATTTTAGTACCATGCCAGGCGATCCACCAAATGCATAATCATCAACTTTATTATGTTTATTCTGGCTATATTTTCTAATATCAATAATTTCTATCTCAATCAAATTATTACTAATTGCTCGTTTTATTATTGAACTATTAACATAACTTTCACAAACATCTTTAAATAAAGTTAGAATGGTGATTTTCATTTTTATTTTTTTGTTGTTTTTTCTTTTTTACTTTTGATACTACCTTTGTTAGTACCTTTTTTACTCTTGTTTAAACCCTTTGATTTTGGTTTATGTGTTTTCTTACTAGATATAAAATCTTTTCAAACACCATTTGATTTTAAAATATTTTTAACAGTTTCCGATGGTTGAGCACCTTTGTTTAGCCAATTAATTATATTTTCTTTTTGTAATTTAATTTCACCAGATAATGGATCATAGCTACCTAAAAGTTCAATATAACCACCATTAACATTATTTCTTGAATCAGTAGCAACTAAACGAAAAAAAGCTCTTTTATGCCTACCAATTCTTGTTAATCTTAATTTAACCAAGATATCCTCCTTCTTTTAAAAACATGTAAATTATATATAAAATAAAATACCTGTCAAGTATTTTTACTTAACATATTAGTTACATTTTTAAAAACTAAATTTTATAATATATACAAATGATAAGTAAAAACTTCTTAGTTAGAGAATGCAATAAAGATAAATTAGAAAAATTAGTTTTAGAATTATCTAATACTAACCCTACTTTTGATATATGAGACATTAATAATTGAACAAAAAAAAATGTTATTAATTTTTATAAACAAAAAGATGAGACAGAATTCCTAGCTTTTAGATTTAAAATTTTAAAAAATTGGTTTTTTCAAAATGAGCAATGAAACAATAAATTTTGTAGTGATTTTAAAAAGAAAATTAAAAAATTGAATTTACAAAATTTTCTTAATGCTGATGAAATTAACTATATTTATAAATTAGAATCATATACCTTCTTTTTAACACGTAATATAAAGTCGCTCATTGTTAATATTGATTTATCAAAAAACGAAGAAGCTCATTTTCATTATGAGAACTTAAAATTATATGAATATAATGAGAATGATAATAAATTAATTATTGAAGGTGATTTATATATTACTAATCAAAGGATTGTTATGACTAATTCAATGTTTTGCTTTTCAATTTCAATTAATGAAATCAACAATATATATATTGATAAAAATTACACTTATGTATCTACCTTAACTAAAAAGTATTTCTTTATTTTTGACGATATAAAGTTATTGTTATTTTCTCTTAATAAAATTTTTGAATTAAATAAAAGAAGCTAGTTTATGACAAAAATAAATAAATTTAATTTGAGTGAATTAAAAAATGTTCCTAATAAACCGGGATGCTATTTATGAAAAGATATTAATAACAAAATAATTTATATTGGTAAGGCTAAGAATTTAAATAAACGGATGAATCAATATTTTAGTAAAGTAAATAATAACAGGACCAATAAATTAGTTAATTCAATTAATTCATTTGATTATATTGTTACTTTGAATGAAAATGATGCTTTAATTCTTGAGAATAATTTAATTAAAAAACATCAACCAAAATTTAATGTTTTATTAAAGGAAGGAAGCAACAGTTATCCATATATTTTAATCACAAATCATCAACACCCAAAAATAGTTTATACTAGAAAATATGATCCAACTAAAGGTAAGTATTATGGTCCATTTGCTTCATCAGACACAAAAGCATATGATTTATATATTTATTTAAATCGAATATTTCCACTACGAAAATGCAAGGTATTAAAAAAAGACAAATGTATGTATTATGATATTGGACAATGTTTAGCACCTTGTATTAATAAAATTAAACTAGAAGATTATAAAAAAATAATAGATCAAATTGATGATATTTTTCACAATAAAAATAATAAAAAAATAATTAATGAATTACAAGATAAAGAACAATTAGCAGCTAAGGAATTAAATTTTGAAAAAGCACAATATTATTTAGATTTACAAAAAAAATTTCAATCAATTGTTAGTGATAAGATTGCACAATTAAATCAAACAATTAATGCTGACTTTATTGGCTATTATTCTACTAGTGACAAATTATGTATAAATATCTTTAATTATATTAATGGTAAATTAATAGCAAAACATGAAAATATTGAAAATATATATGGAGATGAAATTAGTGAAATAATTATTAGTTATTTAATGCAATTTTATAGTGAAAACAAAATACCTAAAAATATTTTTGTTTCTTTAGATGAAAATGATTTAAATTTATTATCAAATACTTTGAACACAAAAATCTATAAACCTAATAAAGGAAAAAATTTAGAATTACTAACACAAGCTATCACTAATGCTAAATATTTTTTTGATAAAAATGAATTATTATTTGCAAGCAAGTTTAATAAAACACAAGGAGCATGCCAAGCATTAGCCAAACTTTTAAAAATTCATGATGCTAGTTATATAGAAATGATTGATAATTCCAATATTTTTTTAGAATATCCTGTTTCCGGAATTGTTGTTTTTAAAAATGGTCAACCAGAAAGAAAAGAATATCGCTATTTTAATTTAGATCATCTTGAAAAAAAATCTGATTTTCATTTTATGGAATATACAATAGAGAGAAGGTTTGTTAACAAAATAAAAAATAATGAATTATTACCTAATGTTTTTATAGTTGATGGAGGTAAGGCCCAAGTTTTAGCAGCTAAAAATATTTTTTATAAATTTGGTATAGAAAATAAAGTTATTCTAATTGGTCTAAAAAAAGATAAAAAACATAAAACATCATCAATTATTTTAAGTAATTTTCAAGAAATTAAATTAGATAAAAACACCAATTTATATTTATTGCTTTTAAGCATTCAAGAAGAAGCACATCGTTTTATTATTGAGTTTTTTAGAAAGAAGCATATTAAATCTAAATTTGAAACTATTATTGATGATGTTAAAGGACTAGGAGAAAAGACCAAACAAAAACTATTAAAAATATATCCTAATGTATTATCAATCAAAGATATTAATATTGAAACATTAGCTCAAATCATGCCATTAGAGGTAGCAACTAGATTAAAAGACAAAATAAATGATTTTTTGAATAATAAAAAATAGTTTTATGTCAAAATATTTATAATATGAAAAAAATTATAGTTATTAGCGATACACACGGTGATAATGAATGAGTTAACATAAAATCTAATTATGATTATGTAATTCATGCTGGAGATCATTTAAATAATCAATCATTCATGATAAAAAATTGTGATTATTTTGTTGATGGCAACAACGACATAGGTAATAGATTTATTGAGAAATTTAAAATTTATAACTTTAAATTTGTTTTAGTTCATGGTGATGAACAAAGAGTAAGGAATTATAAAAGTGATGATTGGGCGAATTCTTTTATTAATGATGTTAGATTTCAAGATGCAGACATAATCATTTTTGGTCATACACATATACCTATAATTAAGTATTTTAATAAAAAAATTATTATTAATCCTGGTTCTTTTAGCAAACCAAGATTAGGTATGCAAAAATCCTTTTGTGAAATATTGGTTGATAACAATAATATAGAAACAAGAATTATTAAATTTTAAGGAATTTTCTTAATTCTCTAACAACCCCATCATTATTATTATCATATTTAGTCATAAATCTAGCTGCTAATCTTGCAGCAGGTGTAGCATTTTTTAAAGCAAAACCTCATACTGCTCTAGATAGCATCCCGACATCATTATCACCGTCACCAAAGCTAATGCATTGCTCTAATGGAATACCATAATATGAGGATAAAAATTCAAGAGCATTTTCCTTTGAAGCAAAAGTTCCATTAATTTCAATGATTACTCCTTCTGAAGGTAGACTTCATGTCCTAATAGTTAGAGTTGGAGCAATTCTTTTAACTTCATAGATAATTGAATTAATATTTTCTAAATTATTAATATGTAATAATATTGAACATATATCAGTATTAATTTTTTTTAAATCATTCTTAATAATTGAAATATCTCTATTAACTAAATGGAACATCTCCATCATTTGTTTAATAGACATATTATTGTCTGGTTTTCTTAATAATCATCCCTTATTTACACCTTCAATTAAGGAATTATTAACATATTTCATTAGGTTTTTATTTGCGAATAATCTTAAAAGAATTTCTTTACTAAAAGTAATTACTATTGGTCTAAAATTTTTATTAGATGGATTTGAAATATAGGAACCATTTTGATTACACATAATGGTTTTTAATCCTAATTTTTCATAAAGTTTTATTGATCCTTGTGTTGGCCTACCAGTTATTAAACATATAATATGACCTAAAGAAGTAATGTATTTTAAATCTGTAATTGTTTTTTTTGATAAATTACCTTCTTTATTAACAAGAGTACCATCAATATCACAAGCAATTAAAAATTTCTTTTTTTCTCAAGACTCATATCGATTACTATTTATATTTTTTTTATTATCCATTATTTAATACCCAACCCCTTATAAATTAAATCCATTTTATTTTTAGCATTTATTTGAATTTTTTTTAGTCCTTCATTGATAATGTCTAAAGCATCTTTATCACTAATTTTGTTAAATTTATTTTGAAAATCATTTATAAAATCAGAAAGTTTATTTATTAAATCCTTTTTAAAATCTCCATAATTTCTAATATTTTCAAATTTTGATTCAACTTCTTTTATAGATATGTTATTAATAGCTGCATAAATATTGATTAAATTGCTAACTGCAGGTTGTTTTTCTTCATCAAATTTTACTGTGTTGTAATTATCAGTTAAAGCAGCTTTTATTTTTTGTTCAATGTTTTTTATATCTTCATTTAAAAAAATGACTCCTTTTTTATTTGTATTACTTTTAGACATTTTTTTATTTATATCTTGTAGGTCTAAAATTTTGGCACCAGTTTTGTTTATATAAACTTCAGGTATCTTAAAAATATTTTGATTAAATTTATTATTTACTCTTTTTGCAATATTACGAGTTAATTCTAAATGTTGTTTTTGATCTTGACCAACAACTACTAAATCAGCATCATGTAATAAAATATCAGCAGCCATTAATACTGGATAAGTTAATAAAGAAGTTGTAATAAATTCAGTACCATTACTATTTCTAAATTTTAAAGATTTATCTTTATATTGAGTCATTCTATTTAATTCACCAATTGTAGTGAAATTTAGCAAAATGTTAAATAGTTCATCATGTTGAGGAAGATCAGATTGTCTAAAAATTATCACTTTATGAGGATCTAAACCACAGGCTAAATATGTTTTTACAATATTAATTGTATTTTGGTGAATATTGATTTGATTATCTGGAGATGACAATGCATGTAAATCAGCAACAAATATAATCATTTCATAGTCATCTTGCATCAATACAAAATTCTTAATAGCTCCTAAATAATTACCTAAAGTTACATTACTTGTTGGTTGAATTGCAGAAATTATTTTTTTCATATATTAATTATAATATTTATTTATAATTGATTATCAATAGTTTATGTTTTATTAAATTTTGTTTTGAACTTTTCATAAAGAATATTTGCTGATACTTCTTTGTATTTTTGAGCCAAATATTTACAAGCATCCTTTAATCTCATATTATGATTTATTAGAATACTCAATTCTTTTTCATAATCTATTTTATTATTAATAGTTTCATTTTTTATTTTGATGACTAATGTGAATTCACCTTTTTCCTTAACCTCATTAATTTCTTTAACCTCACCCACTAAATATTCTTCAAATTTTTTGCTTAATTCTCTACCAATATAAAGTTGACTATTATTGAATTCTTTTTTCATTATTAATATTGTTTTGTTTAAACGATGAACAGATTCAAAAAAAACAATAGGAAGATTAATATTTTTTAAATTATTTAATGTACTAATGATTTCCTTTTCTTCTCTTGGTAAAAAACCAATAAAAATAAAACCATTAGTACACAATCCAGATTGTACAATAGCATGCATAATAGCACTTGGACCATCAACCACATTGATTTTTATTTTTAATTTATGACATTCATTTATTAAAATATACCCAGGATCTGATATACAAGGATACCCAGCATCAGAGATGATTGCACATTTAAACTTATTAATTAATTCAATTGCTTGTTTTAAATTTTTTGTTTCATTAAATTTATGGTAACTAATTAATTTTGGTTGATTATTGATTTTTAATATTTGTAATAATTTATTGGTTACTCTAGTATCTTCACAAAATAAATATTCAATTTTTTCTAATGTTTCAATCATATGTTTTGATGCATCATTTATATTGCCAATTGGTGATGCTATAATATATAATTCCTTATTCATAAATAATTTTTCCTTTTAGATCTTTTAATTTTATTCCCATCATATTTAAACGTTTAAACAATTGTTTATTATTACATACACTAATTTTAAATAAGTCACAAATTTGTTTTCTTTTTTCTTGTGTATTTAAATTTAATGATAAATACTCATCTCATGAAATAGTTTGGATATTTTTATCAAATGTAACAATATTTTTAAATGCTTCTAGTATATCACTATCTTGTGCTTCAGCTACACCAATTTTTTTTGAGTTTTTTTTAATCTTATTAGGATCAATAAAAATATTTTGAAAATAATCTAAATGTATACTTATCTTTTTTCTAATTGCCTCACCTGGTCCATCAGGATCAAGAAAAAGGATAACACCTCTTGTTTTTGCGGATTTCTTGATTAGATTAATTGTTTCTTCGTCTAGTGCAAAACCATTTGTTTCTATTGTTTCTACATCAAATAATTTTTTTAATTTATTAGTATCACTATGTCCTTCAACAACAACAATTTCTTTTATATATCCTTTTTGCATATGTATTAATTAACTATTAAAATCTTTAAAATATTTATATTTGTGGTACACATTTGAAAGCGAACCTTGTTCTTTTGCAAAAATGTCAACTGCATCTGATAACATTTTTGAGATATCAACTATCTTAATAAATTTTGGTAATGAATCATGATTAATTGTATTAGTAATAATAATTTGTTCAATTACACCATTTTTATTTAATTCAGAAAGTTTTTTAATTGCCTCTCCATTAAATAAACCATGACTAGCTAAAATAGAAACTGATTTAGCATCATGTTTTTTTAATAATTGAGCTGATGCACAGATAGTACCCGCTGTGTCAATCATATCATCTATAATAATACAATCTTTACCTTTTACATCACCTAGGATATCTGAAACCTCAACTTCATTTGGTTTTGATCTTCTTTTATCAACAATAGCAAAACCCACCCCTATTTCTTCAGCAACTGATTGTACTCTTTTTACTCCACCATAATCAGGTGAAACTATTACACAATTATTAATTTTTTTATTTTTACGGAAATTGTCAAAAAGTAATCAAATAGCTGTTAGTGAATCAAAAGGAATTGAGAAAAAACCTTGTTGCTGTGGCGAGTGAATATCAATAGTTAAAATTCTATCTACTCCAGCTACTTGGTACAAATCAGCTACTAACCTACTTGTAATCGGTTCTCGACCTTTAGTTTTTCTATCTTGTCTAGAGTACCCATAGTAAGGCATAACAACAGTTATTTTTTTAGAAGAAGATCTTTTAATCGTATCAACAGCTATTAACAATTCCATTATTGTATTATTAACAGGTTTAGAAGTAGATTGGATTAAGAAGACATGTTTTCCTCTAACTACATTATCTGATGTAAATAAAAATTCACCATCAGCAAAATTGATGCTATGCCATTTACCTAAAGGAATTTTAGTATTTTTAGAAATATTTTTTGCAATCCCTTCACAATTTTTTAAACCAAAAATAATACAATCTTTATTACTACTCATAATTTAGTTTAATTATAATGCAAAGATACAAAAGTATGTAAAAAAAAGAAGCACAAACATGCTTCTCTTTTCATAAATTTAATTTTTAAAATGGCGGAAGCGGAGAGAGTCGAACTCTCGCACCGGAAACCCGATCTAACACCTTAGCAGGGTGCCCTCTTAACCACTTGAGTACGCTTCCTTTATACTAGAAATTATAAATTAATTTTTAGTATCATTACCATTTAATTTTTCTTCTTCTAAAATTTCATCTACAATTTCAGTAATTGTTTTAAATGATTCATTTTTTTCAAAGATTTTATCTATAGCATCTAGAACATTATTATAATAACCATTGTTATTAACTTTGTCTAAATCAACGGTAAATTTAATTTCTCCTTTACCATCCTCAACTAATTTTTTTGATGATAAAGCTTCATTATCACTAGTTGACATGCTTTTTTCATCTTCGCTAATAGTAATAGTTTTTGGTTTGTTTATTACTAAATGGTTAGCAAATTTTTCTTCATTTTCATTTTGTATTTGAACCACATTATCATTGTTAATGCTATTAATAATATTCTCTAATTTAGTATCATTATTTAATAGATCTTCAATTTTGTTATCAATTTCTTGATGTAAATTATTTTCATCATTTTCAAAAGATAATTGTTCTTCAAATACCTCATTTAAATTTTGATTTTGAAATTCTTCTACTTCTGTGCCTTCCTTTTCTCATTCGTATTCAAAATCAATTGCATCTTTTAAAGTCATTGGATAGTAATCAACTTTTTCATTTTTCTTTATTTTTACTTTTTTACCATAGTATTCTGGGTATGCATAAACTTGAAAAGAATCAGGGGAAAGATTTGGTAATTCATTAATATGAGGAGTCACATTAATTTTTAGTTTTTGTGTTAATCTATCTAATTCTACAAGTTTTAATACACAATTTAATTTAACTGTTATTGCTTCATTTCTCATAACAATTTAATTATATAAATAAAAAATCAAGATGTCTTTGCATTAGAAATATAAATATATATATGAAAATATATTATTTAAAAAAATTTAGCAATGTTTTATTGCGACTGCTAATTTTTGTAATATAATAAATCTAATATAATTAATAACATTTTAAAGAAAGGAAGAGAATATTTATGGAATTTAAACAAAATAGTGGACCAAATGCTCCTTCTCCATTAGAACAATTTGGTAGAAGTTTAAATGAAGATGTATTGAATGGAAAAATAGATCCGATTATTGGAAAGGAATCTGAAATTAGAAGAATTATTGAAATAATAAGTAGAAAGACAAAGAACAATCCTATTTTAATTGGAGACCCTGGTGTTGGTAAAACAGCAATTGTAGAAGGACTAGCACAAAGAATTGTAGCTAAAGATGTACCAGATAACTTACAAGATAAAGTTATTTGAGAATTATCGCTTTCTTCTTTAATATCAGGTGCTAGTTTTCAAGGACAATTTGAACAAAGATTACATGATGTTGTTAAACAAGTTAAGAATTCAAATGGAAGAATAATAATTTTTATAGATGAAATTCATCAATTAGTTGGTGCTGGTAAAACAGGTAGTGGTTCAGCAATGGATGCAGCTAATATCTTAAAACCAATGATGGCAAGAGGCGAAATTAAACTAATAGGTGCTACAACACTTGATGAATATAGACAATATATAGAAAAAGATGCAGCTCTTGAACGAAGAATGAGTAAAGTTTTTGTTTCTGAACCAACTAGACAAGAATCTTTAACAATTATGAGAGGTTTAAAAGAAAAATGAGAGATATATCATGGAGTAAAAATTCATGATGACGCTTTAGTTGCAGCTGTAGATATGTCTGATAGATATATCCCAGATCGTTTTTTACCAGATAAAGCAATTGATTTAATTGATGAAGCTGCTGCAAAAGTTCAAACTGAAATGCATTCATTACCAACTGAACTTGATAATTTAAGAAGACAAATTTTACACATTGAAACTGAAAAAGCAGCTTTGGAAAAGGAAACTGATACCAAGTCATTAAAACGTTTGACTGAAATTTCTACTAAATTAGTTGAAATGAAAAAACGTGAAGCTAAATTAAATGAAGAATGAGCTAATGAGAAAAAGGAATTAAATAAGGTTTCTAAACTAAAAGAAGAAATTGATAATTCAAAACAACAAATTGAAAAATTTCAAATTCAAGGTGAATTTGCAAAAGCATCTAAATTATTATATGTAACAATTCCAGCTTTAGAAAAAGAACTAGAACGGTTAGAAAAACAACTACAAAACTCAGGATTAGTTAGAGATTCTGTAACCGCAACTGAAATAGGTGAAGTTATTTCAAAAGCTACTGGTATACCTTTATCAAAAATTGTTGAAGATGAAAAAAAGAAACTACTTGATTTAGCTAACGAACTTAGTAAAAGTGTTAAAGGTCAAGATGAAACACTAAAGAAAATTGCAAGTGCTGTTTTAAGAAGTAGAGCTGGAATTAATGATCCTAATAGACCAATTGGTTCATTTTTATTTATTGGACCAACCGGTGTTGGTAAAACAGAAGTTGCAAGAGCATTAGCTCGTGAGCTATTTGATTCTGAAAAAGCAATGGTTCGATTAGATATGAGTGAATATATGGAAAAACATTCTGTTTCTAAATTAGTTGGTGCGCCTCCAGGATATGTAGGTTATGAACAAGCAGGTTTATTAACTGAAGCAGTTAGAAGAAAACCTTATTGTGTAGTACTATTAGATGAAATTGAAAAGGCTCATCCTGATGTTTTAAATCTTTTATTGCAAGTTTTAGATGAAGGAAGCTTAAAAGATTCTCAAGGAAGAATAGTTAATTTTAAAAATACAATCATTATTTTAACTAGTAATATTGGAGCAATGTCTATTTTAGAAAATAAAAAAGAAGATGCTATCAACGAATTAAAGCTTCATTTAAAACCTGAATTTATCAATCGAATTGATGAAATTATTATCTTTAATCCATTAACTGATGAAGTAATTATTTCCATTGTAACAAAACTATTAGATCAGTTAGCAGCTCGTTTAGCTCAGCAAGAAATAAAGGTTAGTTTTGGTGATAAATTAAAAGAGCATATTAAGGATGTTGCCTTTGATAGTCAATTCGGTGCAAGACCATTGAAAAGATATATTCAAAGTAATATTGAAAATAAATTAGCTAATTTAATTGTTTCAAATACAATAAAGAAAAACAACTCATATTCAATTGATTACAATGACAAGTCTAAAGAAATTATTTTTACTAAAAGCAACTAGAGATATTTTTTATATTTAATTGGTCATTTTTTAAATAGAGTAAAACTTGACTTATTTTACTAAGTCTAATAATGTTATTGTCAATGACCAATTTGTTTAAATAATTACTCTGAAATTATTAAAAGCTCTTGAAATGATTTATTAGTTTGATCAATTTAAAGGTATTTTCTTAAGTAAAATGTTTTTATAAAAATAGATATGGTTTTTCAAAGTTTGATTTTTGGAACAAACTTAAAAATATTCTCATTTATAACTTTAGAGGATTCTTCATCATTTACCAATAATAATTATTATGGTTAGAAGAGAATAAGTTTTAGATATCTACAAATTTTTCTTGTTTAATGGACCATCTTTTTGGACATACCACTTCTGTTAATAATTATACAGTAGTTTAATTGCATCTTGTGGAGTCATATATCTATTTGCATATGGAATGTTTTCTTTCTCAAGTTCTGAGTAATAATGGTATCTTTC
>JAEIGA010004481.1_pt1 | contig 21627 bp, 13 predicted proteins | sample 9270691 | NCBI WGS metagenome assembly JAEIGA01 (sample SAMN17057246, study PRJNA624740) | gut metagenome | biome: biome; isolation source: fecal sample | host: Bos grunniens | place: China: Xizang | collected 2019 | reverse complement strand
TTTAATTAGCGTTGTCAGGAAGCCAAGCGCTAGCCAGGCTTCCTTGACAATGCGTTTTGTGGCATTCCGCTCGCGCCCGGCGCGAGCGTTTTTATGTCCATGTTTTGTGCACTACTAGTTTTGGAGTTACTTTGTTGGTAGGTGCCTTTTTATGTCCATTCTTTCGTGCAGGATACGAATGACCATGACGTCGTCGTTGTCCATGATGTTGTAGAATATGACGTGGTGTCCGGCTCTGATTCCCAGAAGACCGTCTGTGATCTCATCATAGGATCGATTGGATATGATGGATGGGTATAGAAGCCGGTTGCAGGCTGATATGAGCATTTCATAATACTCGTCGGCCTGGCTTTCGGACCATTCTGAATATGTATATTCCCATATTGACGTGAGGTCCTCTACTGCTTTGTTGGAATAGCGGACCTTAGGCATTGCGTTTTGATGCTTTGAGGGATTTCAGGTGTGCTGTAGGGTCGAAATCTACTGCCTCGCCGCTGTTGATTCCTTCTTCTATCTCGCTCTTAAGTGCCGCAATTTTAATGTTGTTGTCCTCGAGCATTCGCAGGCCGGCACGAATCACTTCGCTGGCGTTGTTGTATCTGCCCTGTGCTATCTGAGCCTTAATGAAGTCCTCGAAGTAGGGACCAAGTGCTACTGATGTTGTTTTCATACTACATTTTTTACAAAGTTACCAATATTTGGTAATAATGCAAATATTATACGAAATTGTTCATTCTGATGGACCTGTTCGGGTTTGCTTTTGAGTAGTAATTTGATTGATGTTTGGACAATCAAGATTTACATTCCGTTATCCGATTTTGCAGGACATACTCACTCGTGGCAAAAGATTGCAAACTCCAAGGTTGAAATTGAAAGTGAAAGCGAATTTTCGAGAGTAATATTATATCTCCTTGGAAATGGCGCGAACGATGCTCAAACTACACGGGGTGGCGCGAATCTTGGCGCGAACAAGCAACGCATATTACATGCAATTCAAATGGACAATACACTGTCTGTTCTTAAACTTCAAGTTTTAACTAATATTCCACTACGAACCTTACAACGAGAAGTAAATGAACTGATTTCACTTGGGGGCCTCAAAAAAGGAGGAACAAGAAAAAATATTATTTGGACGATAAAGAACATATAAAAGTAACCAAAGTTGATTACCATTCCCCGGTACAAGTTTGGAGTAGATAATTTGAAAAGTGTATATTCGGGAGTCTAAAATGTATTGAAAAGTGTTCTTCCGGTATAAGTGAAGTCGGGTAAGTATTATACGAAGCATATTGCCTTGGATAATTTTATGAGTTTACCGGACTATCATATATCATCTGCGTTGGTTTTTAATGACAATTAATGTGATGTTTTTATCGGCCAAAGAGCAGAATCCGGAAGACTTGTTTTTCTGAAGCCCCGAGGGGTGGATGGGTGCGCACCCGCAACCCCGAAGATGAAAAATTAATCGACAAAATTTTGCAAAAAAGATTGATTAATCGACAAAATTTTGCAATTTTGCATCGTTAGATGAACGAAACGGATAAAATTTGATATGACCATTGACTTTTTAAAAGAAATAATCTTTGCATCAGATGTCCCTGCGGAATCTAGAATGATATCCTATAAGGAGAAGCAGGGAAATTTGAGAAAAATTGCTCCTAGAATTTATACGACCAATATGATCGATTCTCCGGAAAGTATAGTAAGGAGAAATCTTATTGATATACTGGCTTGGAGATTGCCGGGCTGTGTCTTGAGCCATAGGAGCGCTTTTTTGCTACGTCCTACTGAACTCGGAAATCTGTTTATCACTTATAAATTTACAAAGAGGATTACAGATATTCCAGGAATTACTTTGAATATCATGGCTGGGCCTGAACATGCGGAAACTGATATTCGTCTCGGCGCAGCAGATGTATATGCTTCTTCAGAGGAAAGAAGAATGCTAGAAATGATGCAACAAGCGAGAATAGGAAAAGATGGTGATATAAAGAAATTGCCAGATGAGGATATAGAGAAAAGGCTTGAAGAGATGATTAAGGTTGGAGGTGAAGAAAGGATTAATCGTTTTCGAGACCAAGCTCGTGAGATTTCGGAGACCTTAGGGATGCAAGAAGAGTTTAAGAAGTTGAATAAGATAATTTCTGCATTGCTTGCTACCCATGACTCTTCTGTTCTTTCAACGCCTCAGGGGGTGTTCCGTGCTGTAGGCATGCCGATGGATGGTAGTAGGATTGTTCTGTTTGATACATTATATGATCAGCTTTCCTCCATGTATTTCGTGGAACTTCCTGACTATAACAAGTCGGAAGAAGCGTTCAAGATGTTCTCATTTTTTGAGAGCTATTTTTCCAACTATATTGAAGGTACCGAGTTTGAAATTAATGAGGCCAAGCAGATTGTTGATACGGGCATAACCCTTCCGAAACGAACTGCTGATTCGCATGATATTTTGGGTACATTTAAGGTGTTGTCTAATAGGCAGGAAATGAGAAGAACTCCTGCCACTGAAGATGAGTTCTTGGCTTTGTTGAGGCATCGTCATTCTGTGTTGCTGTTTGGAAGGCCAGATTGCTCTCCGGGAGAGTTTAAGACCAAGAGAAATAGGGCAGGAAACACAGAATTTGTTGATCCGTCATTGGTGGAAGGAACATTGAGATATGGATTTAAACAATATAAGAATCTGAGAGATCCATTTGCAAAAGCCGTTTTTATGATGTTCCTATGTAGTGAAGTTCATCCATTTACTGACGGCAATGGACGAGTATCAAGGATTATGATGAATGCAGAACTTGTGGCGACCGGGCAGACTCGAATCATTGTACCAACGGTATTTAGAGAGGATTATATTCTTGCTCTTCGTAGTTTGAGTCGTAGGCAAGATCCCAAACCGTTTATCTCTGTCCTTCAGAAGTTGCAGACATTCAGTTCGAATCTTTGGGGTGAAAACTTCTATGAGCTTGATGCATATCTTAAGGAATGTAAAGCCTATGATGAACCAGATGTTGCAAGGTTGAAAATTATAGACAGAATAGGAACAAAGCCCTAAAGTCCTAATAGAGCCCTCCTTCTCTGCATACCATCCCACTCCGAAACGAGCAAAAACTTGCGTAGTAATGTGTTTTTACGCGAGTTCTTTTTATCTTTGTGGGATGTTGAAAAACAGAGGAATATGAAAAAACATACGAAGATGAGAAAATATATTTTTGCGGTTTTTGTTTGCGTGAGTGCCCTTCTTTCATGCATGAAAGAACAGGAGCAATGGGAATCGCTAACGGATGAAATGATTTTTGAGGCATCTTTGGATCCGGCGGGTTCAAAAGCGGTGTTGCGTCCTGGAACGGGCCGTGCCTCGGTGGAATGGGTAAAGGGAGACATGGTCAATGTTTTTGCCTCCTCAAGAAGTTATGTGTATAAGGCTAATCAGGCAGGTGCTTCTTGTACTTTGAAAGCCGATGGTCAAGGTGCTCCTTCGGGTGCTACTTACTATGGCTTGTTGCCTTATAATGCTTCTGCAACCCAGTCAGATGCAAATATCACAACAACGCTACCTGCCACGCAGACAGCTGTAAAATCATCTTTCTCTACTCACTTGGCTGTCGCTTCTACCACAAACGACAAGATGCAGTTCAAGAATGTATGCGCCCTGGTGAAGGTAAATTTGACTGCTAACAACATTACCAAAATTGTGTTTGAGGGAAATTCGGGAGAAATTGTTGCTGGCGATATTAACATTGCCGTCACAACGGCCCCGTCCTGGACGGCTGCTGACGAAGGTACTTCAACGACCGTGACTTTGAAACCGGCTTCTGGTTCAACCCTTGCAACGGGTGACTATTATTTTACTGTGCTTCCCCAGACCTTTGAAAAAGGATTCAAAATTACCGCTTACAAAGGAGATGCGGTCGGTGCTGTCCGCGAGGTTACAGATAAAGTGACCTTGCCCCGTGCCGGTATTATTTCGCCTGATTCTTATGGTATCAATGGTAGTGGAACCCAGCAGGACCCCTATATTTTGATGACAGGACAGGATGTCAAGGATATGCGTACTTTGGCCAAAGAAAATAGCACAACTTGGTTTGAAATGGGCGCCGACATTGATATGAAGGATGTCAAAAATTATGTTCCGGTCAATTACGACAATAATTTCACCCGACAAGTACATTTTGATGGGGCTGGCTTTAGCTTGGATAATTTCTCGTGTGATTTTACCACCTATCCCAGTTTGTTTGGTGTGCTCTATGGCTCTTGTAAAGACCTCAAAGTGACCAATGCTAAGGTTACTGGAACAACCGCAACGGGAATTATAGGTGGTTATGTGGGCACGAACGGAAAGGCAGCTACATTGAGCGGTGTTTCTGTTCAGGGTACTGTGAGCAGTACGGCAGACCGCGTGGGTGGTTTTGGCGGTTGTGTGGTTGGTGCAACTTTTACGAATTGTACAGCGAATGTGACCGTCTCTTCGGCGAAAAGCGATGTGGGTGCTTTTGCGGGAAAAATTCAAGGCGAATGCTCATTTACGGATTGCTCTGCGAAAGCAAATATTTCTTCAACTTATGCCAGCAAACAACGCCAAGGCGGCTTTGCGGGATGGGTAAATGGTACGACGGTTACGTTTACACGTTGTAAAGTTTTAACAGGCTCCGTGTTGGCAGACAATTCAGGCAATACAGCTGCGACTTTGCAAATGAATGGTGGATTTATCGCGTATGCAGGTAGCTCGGTTAAGACCGTTATGAACCATTGCTCGGTAGATGTTACTATGGATATGCCCATGGCTCAAACGGTGGGTGGTGCTGTCGGCATTGTTGGCTCGGGCACCTTCTCTGCAAGTAATTGTTCTGTAAAAGGTAGCGTGACAGCTAACAACCAGGTGGGAGGCTTTGTGGCTTATCAAGAAAGTTCCGCCATTGTAAATATTTCTTCTTCAAATTCGGCTGCCACGGTGACAGGAACCGGTCACTACATTGCAGGTTTTGCTGGTAGAATGGTGAATGTTTCAGGCAAAGCCCTTGTGTTGACCGATTGTTATGCAACAGGTAATGTGACCAGTAACAATTCTTCTTGTTCGGCCTTCTTGGGTTGTGTGGATTCTGATGTGACCCTCACACGTTGCTATGCGACAGGTAGCATATCAGGAAATAGAAATATCGGTGGTTTGGTAGGTTATATCTCAGGTGGTGTAACGAAAATGACCCAATGTTACTATGCCGGTCCGAGTGTGACAGGAACAACGACCATTGGTGGTCTCATCGGTCATTGTGTATTTGATAACAGTTCAACCATTCAGCAATGTTATAGCAAAACAACTGTGTCTGGTACGGGTAATGTAGGTGGTTTGGTGGCCAATTTGACCCAAGGTGGTAACCTCACCGCTTCCTATGCAGAATCAACCATCGTGAATACCGGTGACAATACGGGTGGTTTGGTGGGTACTTCCGCTGGTAATGTGGTGATGAACGATTGTTATTATGCTGGTTCTTTGTCGGGTAAGACTCGCACGGGTGGTCTCATTGGTTATACCACTTCGGGTACCGGCAATTTCTCAAAATGTCGTTCTCGTGGTACGGTAACTTCTACTTCTTCGGCACGATATAGTGGTGGTTTGATTGGACAGACTACCGGTGCGATTACCATTGAGCAATCTTGGTCTTCTGCCAATGTGACAGCAGAACAGTTTGCTGGTGGTTTGGTAGGATGGGCGACCGGAACCTCTATCGCTATTAGACAATCTTATGCTTCGGGTGCCGTGAAGAGTAACCGTGGTTCTGGTGGTATTGTGGCCCGTACAGATATACCGGCTACGATTGATAAATGTATTGCATGGAACCCCCAAGTTAGCAATGCGCGTACTTTGAATACCAATTATTCTTCGGGTGCTATCGTGGGTTCTGCCAAGGTTGCTGGAACCTTTACTTCTTGCTATCGTCGTTCGGATATGGATTTCGTCGATGGCTATATTAGCTTGGTGAACCATAATGATGTGACGAATGCTCTTCCTCCTGCTCCTACTATGGGCGAAGTGGATGGCAACCAATATGCTTATCATGGAAAGGCTGCTGCGGCCAATGCCACCCTTTCTTCTGTTGCCGCTTCGTTGGGTTGGACCAGCAGTGTTTATACAGATGGAGAATTTGTGTCGGGCGATGTATGGACGCATACTGTGATTTCAGAAGGTCTGACCTTGCATGAATTCAATGGTATGGACAAGAGTTCAGGCACCTATGTGGGTACCAATGTAAACCAAATCGTCCAGGTCTTGGATGTAGATTTGAAAAATCCCCGTTACGGATTGAAATACTATTATCACGGTGAGCCGAATACCGCTCCTACCGTTATTCATTCCGAGGCCGTGCAACTTTGTAAGGCCCAGGGGTACAAGGTTGTCGCGGGTGTCAATGGCGGATATGAACCGACTTCTACCTTCGTGCAGGCCGATGGTGTTACCTATTACTCATCTTTGTCTGAAAAAGTGCAGAGTTCTGGTATGCCGCAATGGAAAAACGATGCGGGCTTCTATTTTACGGGAACGACAGTCGCGATGGACCATGCGGGATATGGAAAAACCTTGGCTGAACAGCGTTTGATTTATGCTGAAAAGGCCAAGATTTGGGATAATGTTATTTCATCTACTCCTTTGTTGATTTACAACTACGATTTGGTCGGAGAGCGTTTTGTTAGTGCTTTGACAGGTATAGATAGAGATTTGACTGCTGAGGAATTGGAGGCATATCCCAACGCAGAAGACCCGGTTCGTCACCAGTCCTTGCGCCACCCTCGTACGCTATATGCTTTGACTGCGGATAATCACCTTCTTTTGGTCGTGATAGCCGGTCGTTTTGCCGGTTATGCAGAAGGTATGAACGCCAAAGAGTGTACCCGTTTCTTGAAAAAACATTTCAATCCCCAATATGCCATCAATATGGACGGCGGTGGCTCTTCCACCATGTCTGTTCACGGAAATGTGGTGAACTATCCGAGCGGCAATGGCGTGTTGGATCATACCGGGGAGCGCAAATTGGCGGCCCATTTGTTTATTACAGACTCTCAATCCGAATAATCATGATGATCGAACAAATTCCCTCCCTGATTGCCAGTCAGCGCAACTTTTTTGCCCAAGGGACAAGCCGAAATATAGGTTTTAGAAAACAGCAATTGCGTGCCTTTAAGAAAGGGCTTCAAAAATGGGAAAAAGCCTTGACAGATGCGTTGTGGCAAGATTTGCACAAGTCTTATGAAGAGGCCTATATGACCGAAATAGGTCTTGTGTATGGGGAAATTGACAGCGCTTTGAAAAATCTGACACGTTGGGCGCGCCGCCGTTGTCAGACCAGTTCCGTTGCGGTGATGCCGGGGCGTTGCTATGTGGTGCGTGAGCCATTGGGTTGTAGTTTGATTGTTTCTCCTTGGAACTATCCCGTGCAGTTGTTGCTCAGTCCGCTCGTTGGTGCCATCGCCGCCGGTTGCACAGCCATTCTCAAGCCTTCTCCCTATGTGCCGACGGTCTCTGATACCCTCCAAAAAATGATAGAAGATACCTTCCCGTCCGAATATATTACGCTCGTGCAGGGAGACCGCCAGGTCAATGCCGCTTTGTTGGCGCAGCCCTATGATTTGGTTTTCTTCACAGGAAGTCCCGCTTTGGCAAAGGTGGTTGCCGCCGCACAGGCTCCCTATTTGACACCTCTCATTCTTGAATTGGGAGGAAAAAGTCCTTGTATCGTCGATAAAGAGGCGAATATCGAACTGGCTGCCCGTCGTATCGTCTGGGGCAAATCCTTGAATTCCGGTCAGACCTGTATTGCACCGGATTATCTTTTCTTGCATGAGGATATCAAAGCACGTTTTGTCGCTGCTTTTCAAAAGGCCTTGAATGAACTCTATCCGCAAGGCACGGAACAAGCCAAACATTATGTGCATTTGGTTCGCAATCAGGCTTTTGAACGGGTGGAGTCCTATCTGAAAGATGGAAAAATCGTGGCAGGAGGTCGACGTGATGCCACTACGCGTTGGTTTGAGCCGACTTTGCTGGATGAGGTGAATCCCGATTCTGCGGTGATGCAGGAGGAAATTTTCGGTCCTGTTTTCCCGATTATGACCTTCCGTGAGCGATGGGAGGTGCTGGACTTTGTCAATGCCCGCCCCAAGCCACTGGCGTTCTATTATTTTGGCAAAGAGTCTGATGGATGGGATATGATAGCCCAGACTTCTTCGGGCGGCGCCTGTATCAATGATGTCATTATGCACATTGCCAATCCACGTCTTCCTTTTGGCGGTGTGGGGAATTCCGGAATGGGGAACTATCATGATGAACGATCTTTCCTGGCCTTTTCTCACGAGCGGGCCGTGCTTTCTTCGCCGACTTGGGTGGATCTTCCTTTCCGCTACATGCCCTACAAACTATTCAAGCTTATCAAGAAGTTATTATAAACGAAGAAGAGGACGACTCGAAAGTCGCCCTCTTGCTGTTTAACTCACCTATATATGTGGGCAATCTGCCCGCATGGATAGTCTATTTGTGGATGACGCGGTCTTTAAGCTCAGCCAACTTACCGCTGTTCCAACGGTTGGTGGTACCTACAAGGTAACCGGTGATACGCTGGAGGGTGTCAATGTTGGTGCTCTTGCAGTGAGGACACTCTGTCAAATCGCTGCTGGCGTCTTCGTAGCCACAATCCAGACAACGGTTGCGGTTGTGGTTTACAGAGCCGTATCCGATATCGTATTTGTCCATCAAATCCACGATGTTCATAATGGCCTCGGGGTTGTGGGTGGCGTCGCCGTCAATTTCCACATAGAAGATATGTCCCGCGTTCTCATATTTGTGGTAAGGACCCTCAATCTTCGCTTTGTGCTCAGGAGTACAGTGGAAACTTACGGGAATATGAGAAGAGTTGGTGTAGTAGTCTTTGTCGGTAATGCCCGGGAGGTTGCCGAATTTCTTGCGGTCCATCTTGGTGAATTTGCCGGAAAGACCCTCTGCAGGCGTGCCCAGGAAAGTGAAATTGTGCTGGAAGGTTTCTGCATAACCATTGATTTTGTCAGCCATGTGAGATACGATACGCAAGCCCAATTCCTGTGCTTCTTCGCTTTCACCATGGTGTTTTCCGATGAGGGCGAGAAGACATTCTGCCAGACCGATGAATCCGATAGAAAGGGTACCCTGGTTGATTACCTGCTCGATGTTGTCGGTGTCAGCCAGATTTTCGCTACCAATCCACAGACCGCTCATAAGAAGAGGGAACTGTTTTTTGAGGGCGGTCTTCTGGAAGTCGAAACGCTCGTTAAGCTGTTTGGCGGCCATATCCAAAGTCCAATCCAATTTCTCGAAGAAGCGAGCGATACGGGTGTTCAAATCGGCTTCTGCTTTATTGCACTCAATGGCAATGCGTACGATGTTGATGGTTGTAAAGCTCAAGTTGCCACGGCCGATTGAGGTCTTGGGACCGAACTTGTTACCATATACGCGGGTACGGCATCCCATGGTCGCTACCTCGTGCTCGAATCTTCTCGGATCGTCCTCTTTCCAAGCCTCGTCCTGGTTGTAGCTGGCGTCAAGGTTGAGGAAGTTGGGGAAGAAACGGCGGGCAGATACTTTACAAGCAAATTTATAAAGGTCATAGTTGGGGTCGGTAGGAAGATAGCTTACGCCTTTTTTCTTTTTCCAAATCTGGATGGGGAAAATAGCGGTGCTGCCGTTTCCGACACCTTCATACGTTGTGTTGAGGATTTCGCGGATGATGCAACGACCCTCAGCAGAAGTATCGGTACCATAGTTGATGGAAGAGAATACCACCTGGTTTCCGCCGCGGGAGTGGATGGTGTTCATATTGTGAACAAAGGCTTCCATCGATTGGTGAACGCGCATAACTGTCTGATTGACTGCGTGTTGGATGATTCTTTCATCTCCCTGCATGCCAATCAGGTCGCGACGGATATAGTCGTCCAATTTGACATCAAGCAAATGGGAGTAGTCCTTGCCGTTGAGATCGGAGAGTTTCTTGATCTCTTCCTGATAAGTCTTTCTTACATAAGGAGCCAGATAATAGTCGAAAGCAGGGATGGCTTGTCCACCGTGCATTTCGTTCTGAACGGTCTCCATAGAGATGCAGGCGAGTACAGAAGCGGTCTCGATTCTCTTTGCGGGACGAGATTCGCCGTGTCCGGCCTTCAAACCATGCTCCAGAATTTTATCCAAGGGATGCTGGATACAGGTAAGACTCTTGGTGGGGTAGTAATCTTTGTCGTGAATGTGAATGTAGCCATTTGCCACCGCGTCGCGCACATCATCAGAAAGCAAGCACTCATCTACATAGGCTTTGGTAGCCTCGGAGGCAAACTTCATCATCATGCCGGCAGGCGTATCAGCATTCATGTTGGCATTTTCGCGGGTAATATCGTTGCTCTGCGCTTCGATGATTTCCTGGAAAATCTCATGGCTTTTTGCCTTACGGGCAATGTTACGCTGGTTGCGGTAAGCGATATACTTTTTCGCTACCTCTTTGCGGGGGGATTCCATCAATGCGAACTCTACGCAGTCCTGGATTTCCTCCACGCTCATTTCTTCTTTGTTGTTCTTGGTGACTTTTTCGGCAATTTGTGCTGCAAGAACAATGTCTTCACCTGCTTCGGTTACAGCCATTGCCTTACGAATCGCTTCAACAATTTTTACACTGTTGAAATCAACGAGTCTACCATCTCTTTTGATTACTTTTTTTATCATAATGCGACAAGGTGAGTTGTTTGTATATTATTGTTTTCGCAAAGATAAATCAATTGTTCAATCTTTTTCAACTTTTTTCGCAATAAGTTATCAACAAAAAATAAAAAAATCTGTTAATTCGCTGATTAACAGATTTTTATCGAAAAATGTAATTTTTACTAATTATAAATTAGCCAACAACCCAAACGAGAATGTGACGGTCGAAACTAATGTATTCCAGGTCGAATTCTTCTTCGTGCCCGTCTTTGTGAATAAAGGTCGCTTCCAATTCGCCTTCTCCCTTCGGACGGAATTTTTCCAACTCGATCTGTTCGGCGAAATCTACATGGCTGATGGACATTCTTTTATAGATGGCTTCTTTGGCGCACCAGTAGATGGCGAGCTGTTCGTTTTTCTTGTCGTCATCCAAGTCGTCGATTTCTTCTTCGCTGAGGGCTTTTTTCTCTACAGCGGAAAAGTCGCGATCCAAACTCTCGCAATCAATACCCAAATCCAATTCGTCATGGGTGATGATGCCTACATATTTATCTGTATGGGTGATGCTGATGTTGGTGACGCAACCCTCAAGGTACGGCTGTCCGTTGTCGTGGTGGTTCAGATACATCTTCTCCTCGAAAATTTCCTTCAGGAGAGCCCTGACTGCAAATTTCTGTTTGCGGAGGGATTCGCTGCGTATCAGCTGAATTTCTTCCATTTCATCAGAGGGAACGGAGACCAATGCCTTCAGTTCCTCTTCGCTTTCGGTGATGTGCCATACCGAAACTTCTGCTTTGTTGTCTAATTTCTTTCTAAATAAAAGTCCCATACATTGTGTTTTAAGATGGAATCGCTTCGTTGTCCTCCAAGGCGGTAAACAACAAAAGCCCACACTCCGGCAAAACTGTCAGGGTGCTTGTCTTCGTCTGAATAAAAATGCGGCACGATAACGGATCGTCAGAGCGACTGTCCGCTGGAGAAATCGTGGTTATTGGACTGGGAGGTTCCATCTTTTGTTATAAATAGGCTGCAAATATATTGATTTTTTTGGAAATACACACGATTTTCAGCATAAAGTCTGCATTATTTTTTATAACTTTGCAATCGATTTGCCTATGGCAATACAGGAAAACACAAATACAAAATTATAGTACTATGAATTTTTTGACAAATGACAAGTTGCTTATCGTTGGTGCAGCCGGTATGATTGGCTCCAACATGGCACAGACCGCTCTCATGTTGAAACTCACTCCTAACATCTGCCTTTATGATGTTTATGAGCCCGGTTTGAAAGGTGTAGTGGCAGAAATGAACCACTGCGCATTTGAAGGTGCTAACATTACCTACACGACGGATCCTGCAGTAGCATTCAAGGATGCAAAATTCATTATTTCTTCCGGTGGCGCTCCTCGTAAAGAGGGTATGACCCGTGAGGATTTGTTGAAAGGAAACTGCCAGATTGCCGAGGAATTCGGTAAAAATGTAAAAGCTTACTGCCCCGATGTAAAGCACATCGTTGTTATTTTCAACCCTGCGGACTTGACCGGTTTGGTGGTTCTTTTGCATTCAGGCGTTTCTCCCGAGAAGGTGACTACCCTCGCTGCTTTGGATTCAACCCGTTTGCAGACCGAGCTTGCTAACAAATTCGGCGTGGCGCAGAGTAAAGTTACCGGTGCAATGACTTATGGTGGTCATGGTGAGGCTATGGCTGTGTTTGCTTCACAGGCTAAAATCGATGGCAAACCTCTTTCACAGATGGGCTTGACCGAAGAGGAGTTCGCACAGATCAAACATGACACAATCCAGGGTGGTTCTAACATCATCAAATTGCGTGGTCGTTCTTCATTCCAGAGCCCTGCTTACAATGCAGTGAAAATGATTGAGGCTGCTATGGGTGGTGAGAAGTTCACCTGGCCTGCAGGTTGCTATGTAAACAACGGTACCTATAACAATGTCATGATGGCTATGCCTTCAGTCATCGATGCACAGGGTGTTCATTTCTGTGACCCTGCCGGCACTGCTTCTGAAATCAAAGACTTGGCGGCTTCATACGAGCACCTCTGCAAGATGCGTGACGAAATCATTGCTTTGGGTATCATTCCTGCAGTGAAAGATTGGAAAACGGTTAATCCTAATTTGTAAGATATTATGCAACAGAACATCTCAACCTACGACTTTGCCGGCAAAAAAGCCATCGTGAGAGTCGATTTCAATGTTCCTCTTAACGAGCAGTTCCAGATTACAGACGACACCCGTATGCGTGCCGCTGTTCCTACCCTTAAGAAAGTATTGGAGAAAGGTGGTTCTTTGATTATCATGTCCCACTTGGGCAGACCCAAAGGCGTTACCGAGAAATTCTCCTTGAAACATATCCTTCCTCACCTCGAGGAGTTGTTGGGTCAGAAAGTTTCTTTCGCCGACGACTGCCAGAAAGCCGATGAGCAGGTTGCTGCTTTGAAGCCCGGTGATGTATTGGTGCTTGAAAACCTTCGTTTCTATGCAGAGGAAGAGGGTAAACCCCGCGGTTTGGCTGCAGAGGCTACCGACGAGGAGAAGAAAGCTGCCAAGGCTGCTGTGAAAGAGAGCCAGAAAGAGTTCGTGAAGAAATTGGCTTCTTATGCTGATTGCTACATCAACGACGCTTTCGGTACCGCTCACCGCGCACACGCTTCTACCGCTTTGATTGCCAAATACTTCCCCAATGATAAAATGTTCGGTTTCATCATGGAAGGTGAGATCAAGGCCATCGACCGCGTGTTGAAGACTCCCGAGCACCCTGTAACCGCTATCGTGGGTGGTGCCAAGGTTTCTTCCAAGATTGGTATCATTGAGCACCTTTTCGATGTGGTTGACAATATGATTATCGGTGGTGGTATGGTTTATACCTTCATCAAAGCACAGGGCGGTAAAATCGGTAAATCCCTTTGCGAGGATGATCAGCAGGAGTTGGCACTCAATATCATGAAGAAAGCCGAAGAGAAAGGTGTGAAATTGTATCTTTCTGATGAGGTTTTGATTGCTGACGGCTTCTCTAACGACGCCAATACCCGTATCTGCAAAAACAGCCAGATTCCCGACGAGTGGGAGGGTGTGGACGCAGCTCCCAGCACCATTGCTATGTGGGAGGAGGTAATCATGAACTCCAAGACCATCCTTTGGAACGGTCCTGTGGGCGTATTTGAGATTCCTGCCTTTGCCAAAGGTACCAACAAGATTGCTGAGATTTTGGCCAAAGCTACTTCAGAGAACGGCGCCTTTACGCTTGTAGGTGGTGGTGACTCTGTTGCAGCTGTTACCCAGATGGGCTATGCTCAAAAAGTAAGCTATGTATCCACCGGTGGTGGTGCCATGTTGGAGTACCTCGAGGGTATCGAGCTCCCGGGCATTGCAGCCATCAGAGAATAATATCATTATTATAGTATAAGGTAGGGGCGAGTCAATCGCCCTTTCCTTTTTTATTAAATAGAGACTCTGCTTTTAATACAATGGGTATTCTTGCGATAAATTGGAATGTGGCTCCTGCCCTTTTTTCCTGGGGGGGGTTCGAACTCAGGTGGTATTCCCTGCTGTTTGTGTCGGGATTTATCTTGGGCTATTATATCTTCAAGTGGTTTTTCCGTAGAGAGGGCATCCCTCAAACTTTGGTGGACCCTTTGTTGTATAGTCTTTTGCTTGCCACCGTCGTTGGGGCCCGATTGGGACATTGTCTATTTTATCAGCCGGATTATTATTTAGGTTCCTGGGAGGGATTTGTGGAGATTTTTCAACCCTGGAAAGGTGGTTTGGCCAGTCATGGCGGTGCCATTGCGTTGCTGCTTGCCATGTGGTGGTTTTCTTCAAAATATGGGAAGAAACACGATTTCGACTACCTGTGGATTATGGATCGCCTGGTGATAACCGTTTGTTTTGCAGGTGCTTTCATTCGTTTTGGCAATTTGTTCAACAGTGAAATCTATGGCAATGTGACCGATTTGCCATGGGGATTTGTGTTTGAACGCAATGGCGAGACACTTCCCAAACACCCGACCCAGCTGTATGAGGCTTTTTCTTATATCCTGTTGGGACTTGGTTTGTTGGGCGCCTATCGTTATCGTTTGGAAAAAATGTATAGAGGAGAGTTTTTCGGTATCTTTTTAATTGTCCTGTTTGGTATGAGATTCATCATTGAGTTTGTCAAACAGCCCCAGGTCGGCTTTGAAGAAGGCATGGCTTTGAATATGGGACAATTGTTGAGCATACCGTTTGTGGTTGCGGGTGTGGTGATTTTACTCGTGTCGTTCATCAGGAAAAAACCGGCACAGGCCATTCATCCCAAACCGCAGAAGAAGCAGACTCATTACGCACACAGTATTTAAGTGCTTTTTTGCGTTGAGTTGGCACGGCTTTTGCCCACGGAATGCGCTTGTTTGGCCAGTTCTATGGGCATATCGTAAAATCAAGAAAAATGAAAATGTTAAGAGTGTTTACCACCGTTGTAGCGGTGTTGATGGTTGGGGGAATGGTGCTGAATGCACAGACGACAACGCTTCTGACTTTGGACGATGCCTTGAAAATCGCTTTGTCAGAAAGTGAGACCGTAAAAATTGCGGATAAGGAAGTGGAGCGTACCGGTTATGCGAAAAAAGGTGCGTATGCCAGTCTGTTCCCACAGATTGATTTGTCCGGATCGTATCAGAGGACTTTGATTAAAAATGATATCCGCGCCATGATGGGTAGCGACAACGCGATGACCAGCATGATGAAAGATACCAAAATCGGTAGCTCCAATACTTTTTCATTGGGTGCGACTGCCGCCATGCCGCTTGTCAATGCGGCTTTGTGGAAAAGTTTGAAAATCTCCGGCCAGTCGGTTGAGTTGGCGGTGGAGAAAGCAAGAGGTTCACGCCTCAATCTGGTGGCCCAGGTAAAGCAGGCTTATTATTCGGCCCAGCTTGCCAAAGAGGTATTCAATGTATATAAGGATGTATATGAGAACGCAAAACAGAATTATGTTTTGACGGAATTGAAATATAATGCGCAGAAGGCGTCAGAGTTGGAAATGTCAACCGCCAAGACCAGTCTGGCCAATGCCATTCCCAATATGTATAACGCCGAGAGCAATGTGATTTTGGCTTTGTGGCAGCTGAAAGCGGTTATCGGAATGTCTTTGGATGAGCCTATTGATGTGGTGGGCGGTTTGAAAGAGTATAGCTCGGAGATGATTGTAGCCGACAATGCAGAGGATTTGAGTCTGGACCAGAATACCACCATGCGTCAGCTTGCCATTCAGGCAGACCAATTGTTGGAGACCGTAAAACTTCGTCAGTTGGCTTATGCTCCGACGCTTGCGATTGCAGCCAACTTTACCTATTCTTCGGTATCCAATGATCCGATTAAGAATTTGGGTTGGTTCCCTTATTCTTATGCGGGTTTGAGCTTGTCTATTCCTATCTTTTCAGGCGGAAAACGCTTGAATGATGTGCGTCAGGCTCGTAATCAATACCAGCAGATGCAGTTGCAGGTGCAGAATACCGAAAAACAGATGCGTATTTTGGTTCGTCAGAAACTGGCTTCCATGGAGACGGCTATCAAGGCTTATCATGCCTCCCAAGATGCGCTCCAGTCGGCTCAAAAGGCTTACGATATCGCAGCCAAATCTTACGAGGTAGGGCGTGCGACCCTCACGCAACTCAATGATGCCCAGTTGGCCTTGACGCAAAGCCAATTAGGAGTCAATCAAAACGTGTTTAATTTTATCAGCGCCAAGGCAGAGCTCGAATCGGTGCTGGGTGAAGATATGAATGAAGTAAAATAAATATAAGCTATGAAATCAATGGTGAAAAAAATGGTATTTCTTTCCATGTTGCCCCTGATGGCAGCGTGTGCAGGTGGACAGAAAAAAGTTGAGAGTGTTCAGGAGGAAAAATTGCCTGTCGTAGTTGCGGAGCAGGTGGATGTGAGAGATGTCGTGCAGGCAGGAACCTATACTTCCACGGTTGAGGCGAATGCAAAAAACAACATTGCCCCTCAAAGCGCCATGCGTTTGAAAGATATTTTGGTCGATATCGGTGATTTTGTCAAAGCCAACCAGGTGGTGGCAAAAATGGATGTCATTTCTTTGGATCAGGCTAAATTACAGTATATCAATGATTCTACGGAATATTTCCGTTTGAAGGGTCTTTATGATGCAGGTGGCTTGTCAAAGAGTGATTTGGATGCTATCGAACTGGCTTATAAGGTTCGCAAGAAAAACTATCAGAACATGTTGGAGAATACCATCTTGCGTTCTCCCATTACCGGTGTGATTTCAGCCCGCAACTATGACGAGGGCGATATGTATGCCATGGCCCAGCCTATCTACACCGTGCAGCAGATTTCACCCGTGAAACTGTTGGTGGCTGTTTCTGAAAAAGATTATACCCGTGTAAAGAAAGGGGGTAAGGTGCAGATTACCGTGGATGCTTTCCCCGGAGAGCAATTTGAGGGTAACATTTCCCGCCTCTATCCGACCATCGACCCGGCTACCCATACTTTCCTGGTGGAGGTAAAGGTTCCGAATAAAGATACCAAACTTCGCCCTGGTATGTTTGCCCGTGTGGTGATTCGTTATGGGGTAAATCATAGCGTGGTAATTCCTGACAAGGCTGTGGTGAAGCAGCAGGGTGCCGGCGACAGATATGTCTATGTCTTGAATGACGACCAGACGGTTACCTTCCAGAAAGTAACTCTCGGTGTGAGAGAAGGTGCTGAATATGAGGTGCTTAGCGGTTTGAAAGAAGGCGATAAAGTGGTTGTGGAAGGCCAGATTCGTCTTCAGGATGGCGTAAAAGTCGAGCTTAAGAAATAATCAGTGGGTTGGTATAAAAACAGAGAGAAATGAGTATTTACAGATCGGCGGTCAATAAGCCCATTACAACGGCCCTGATATTTATCGTTTTTATCATCTTGGGTATTTTTGCCTTGATGAATTTGTCTTTGGACAACTTCCCCAAGATTGAATCCAACACCATTATGGTGATGTCCTCTTATCAGGGTGCAAGTGCAGAGGACGTGGAAAATAACGTTACCAAGACCTTGGAGAATACCTTGAGTGGTGTGGCCAACTTGAAAAGTATGACCTCTACCTCCAAGGAAAACATTGCCTTGGTTGCGTTGGAATTTGAATATGGTATCGATATCGATGTGGCAACCAATGATGTCCGTGACAAATTGGATATGGTCTCATCCTATCTGCCGGATAATGTCTCTACCCCTATTATCTTTAAGTTCAGTGCGGACGACATGCCTATTATGATTCTCTCCGCCACGGCAACCCAGAGTACAAAGGGTTTGGAGAAAATCTTGGATGATAAGTTGGCAACTCCCTTGGCGAGAGTAGCGGGTGTGGGTACTGTGTCTATATCCGGTGCTCCCCAGCGTGAGATTCAGGTGTATTGCGACCCTCAGAAATTGGAGGCATACGGATTGTCCGTTACTTCCATCAGTTCTATTTTGGCGCAGGAAAACCGTAATACCCCGAGTGGAAATCTCGACATCGGTTCCAATACCTATACCCTTCGTGTCGAAAAGGAATTTGAGTCTGCCGAGGAAATGTTGAATGTGGTGGTCGGTCACTCCAACGGGCGTACGGTCTATTTGAAAGACGTGGCTCATGTGATGGATGACCTGGAGGAAAGAGGACAGGAGGCTTATAGCAATGGTACGCGCGGTGCCATGATTGTGATTCAGAAACAGTCGGGTGCCAACACCGTGAATGTTATCAAGGGCGTGAAGAAGGCTTTGAAGAAAATTGAGCCTACTTTGCCTTCGGATATCGAGGTGGGTATCACCATCGATAACTCCCGTAATATCATCAACACCATCAATTCCTTGGTGGAAACGATTATCATTACCTTCCTGGTGGTGATGTTGGTTGTGTTTGTGTTCTTGGGAAGGTGGAGAGCAACCTTTATCATTGTGTCCGCCATTCCTATTTCCCTATTGGCATCTTTGCTCTATCTCTTTGCCACCGGAGAGACTTTGAATATCATTTCTATGTCGGCGCTATCCATTGCGATCGGTATGGTGGTGGATGATGCGATTGTGGTACTTGAGAACGTAACTACCCATATCGAGCGAGGTGAAAAGCCCAAAGAGGCTGCCGTGCATGGTACGCAGGAGGTGGGTATTTCGGTTGTGGCTTCTACTTTGACTATGTTGGCGGTGTTCCTTCCTTTGACTATGATTACCGGTATGTCCGGTGTGCTTTTCCGTCAGCTCGGTTGGATTGTCAGCATCATTATGATTGTCTCTACCACGAGTGCCTTGACCTTGGTTCCTATGATGTGTGCCTATATGCTCAAACGCGATATCCATCATGGAAACTTCTACAATGCCGTATTTGGCAAAATCAACAAAGGTCTTGATGGCATTTCGCACGGGTATGGCCGTTTGATTCAGTGGTCTGTAAACCACAGAACGGTGGTTGTATTGATTTCATTGGTGATTTTCATTGGTACTCTTGTTGGATTGGGTCCTCGCATCAAGACTGAATACTTCCCTCATTCGGATGCCGGACGTCTTTCTGTCAGTGTAGAATTGCCTATCGGTACTGCCCAGGAAGTAACGCGCAACCTGGGTGCCGAACTCTATCAGCGTTTCCGCGAGGCCGCTCCCGAAATCAAATCTTGTAACTACTCGTTGGGTCAGGCTTCTACCGATAATGCCTTTGCTTCCATGCAGACCACAGGTACTTATAAGGTGGCCTACAATATCGACTTGGGAAGTAAAGAGCAGAGACAGCGAAGCAGTTTGGAGATTGCCGGTATTTTCCGTTCCATTCTGTCCGAATACCCTGCTATCAAGAAGTTCCAGGTGACGGAAGGACAAGGCGGTATGGGCGGCAGCGCCAAGGTGGAAGTGGAGATTTACGGCTATGATTTTGAAACGACCGACCGTATCGGTGCTGCGATTGCAGAGGGTATGCGTAAAGGTAAACTTTGTTCGGAGGTAATTATCAGCCGTGATGAATATACGCCTGAATATGAGGTGGATTTCGATCGCACCAAATTGTCAATCAACGGTTTGAACAGCACGACGGCTTCGGCTTATTTGAGCGCCTGCATCAATGGTTCTGTTATGACTTATTTCCGTGAGGATGGAGAGGAATACGAGATTCGTGTTCGTTTGGCTCCCGAATTCCGCCGTTCTGTCGAGGATATTGAGAACATTACGATTTACAATGCCTACGGAAAGGGTATCCGCATCAAGGATTTGGGTGTCGTGAAAGAGTCGCAGACCCCTCCCAGCATCGTTCGTAAAGACCGTCAGAGAATGTTGATGGTGACGGGCGTGTCGGCTCCGGGGGCTGTTTTGTCAGATGTGGTGACCCAGGCACAGTCGGTAATCGATAGCATTGAAATTCCTTCTGAGGTGACCGTGGTATTGGCCGGTGACTTTGAGGACCAGCAGGATACTTTCCGCGATTTGTTCATGCTTTTGATTTTGATTGTCATCCTTGTCTATATTGTGATGGCTGCCCAGTTTGAGTCTTTGATGGGCCCTTTCGTGATTATGTTCTCCATTCCTTTCGCCTTTACGGGTGTATTGATTGGAAGCGTGGTCAGCAATACGGCCATCAGCGTCATGTGTTTGATTGGTGTGATTATCTTGATGGGTATTGTGGTGAAGAACGGTATTGTGTTGATTGACTACACCATTCTTTGTCAGGAGCGTGGTATGAGTGTGAAAGACAGTGTGGTAACCGCTGCACAAAGCCGTCTGCGTCCTATCTTGATGACCACTTTGACAACGGTTTTGGGTATGGTTCCTATGGCGTTGGGTCGTGGTGAAGGTGCAGAACTTTGGAATGGATTGGGTGTGACCGTATGTTGGGGTCTTACGATTTCCACCTTGGTAACCCTCGTGTTGATTCCTGTGATTTATGCTTCCTTCTCAACTTGGCAGGAGAAAAGAAAACTTAAGAAACTGAAGAAATAATGAAAGCAATATTTATATCCTATAATCAGGCTTTTTATAAAGAAATCATTGATGCGATTGAAGAGGCTGGCGTAAGGGGTTATACCCAATGGCCGGGCATTCGTGGCCGTGGAAGCGTGGACGGTGAGCCGCACGAAGGTTCTCACGCCTGGCCTACCCACAATGATGCGGTTCTGACTTTTGTGCCGGATGACAAAGTCGATACCATTTTGGCGGTCATGAAGGAAAAAGATGAAGAAGCCCCTGCGTTGGGATTGCGTTGTTTTGTTTGGAATATAGAAAAATCGTATTGATGGATTTAGCGCAGGTCAGACTTTTAGTCCAGGAAGATTGGGCAGCCTTACAGGATTTTATGGGCAGGATTTTGGGTAGCAATGTGAAAATGTTGCAATCTCTCAATGCCGAAGTTCTGTCCCATGCCGGGAAACAGTTACGTCCCTTATTGTGTCTGTTGTCGGCACGAGCCTGTTCGGGTAAAAGCAATGAATCTACTCTTCGTTATGCAGCAGCTTGTGAGTTGCTGCATAATGCTACATTGTTACATGATGATGTGGCGGATGAAAGTGACTTGCGAAGAGGTCGTCCGACCGTTCGTTCCTTGATGGGTCCTGCCGTGTCCGTCTTGTTGGGGGATTATTGGCTGGCCCGTGCGGTGGAAAGTATTGCTGGGGACGAGCAGTGTAATCGGGAGGTGATCAGTATTTATGCCCGTACGCTGGGCAATCTGTCCGAGGGCGAAATGTTCCAATTGGAAAAAGCGGCCAGCGGAGACACTGACGAGCAAGATTATATTCGTATCATTTATGGAAAGACCGCTTCTTTGTTTGAAGCGTCCGCCCTTTCCGGTGCTTGTTCGGTCGGTGCCTGTCTTGCGCAGAAGCAGGCAGCGGCCAATTATGCCAAGAATATAGGCATCGCTTTTCAGATTCGCGATGATATTTTTGATTATTCTCCCTCTCTGAATATAGGAA
>JAEIGA010004480.1_pt1 | contig 21629 bp, 25 predicted proteins | sample 9270691 | NCBI WGS metagenome assembly JAEIGA01 (sample SAMN17057246, study PRJNA624740) | gut metagenome | biome: biome; isolation source: fecal sample | host: Bos grunniens | place: China: Xizang | collected 2019 | reverse complement strand
CGTTACCGACGTTGTTGCAAACGAAGTAGAGTTTTTAACGCCGAAGGGCGCTCAAAACGACGCTGATGGGGACGTAGAAAGCGTTACCGCTAAAAGAGAACGTCCTCAATTGGAAGCGATTGACGATAATCAACTTCCGTTCTAACGGCACAAACCGTTTTATTTACAGTTAATAAGGAGATTAAAAATGGAAGAAAATACCAATTTAACCGCTCAACCCACCGCTCCTGTAGCAACGGGTAAAGAAGGTAAAAAATTCGTAAAAAGAATTCCCCGCAGAAAAGTTTGCGCTTTTTGTCAAGCAAAGACCGAAGTAATCGACTATAAGGATATCAACACCTTAAAGAAATATATTACCGAAGGCGGAAAAATTCTTCCTAGACGTATGACCGGCGTTTGCGCAAAACACCAAAGAGTTTTAGCAAAAGCAATCAAACGTGCAAGGATTGTAGATTTATTACCGTTCAAAGGCGAATAATCAAACAAAACAAAAAGCCCCTGCGAAAAACTGCAAGGGCTTTTAATTTTTTTGTTTTTAAGCATTTAACGCATTAGAGCAGTAAGGACAAATGTGAACGGTGTTTTTCTTTGCGGTAAACGTTGCTCCACAGTACGGGCATTTAACGGCAACGCTGTTTTTTCGTTCTTCTTCTTTAGCAACGAAATTTTTAGATTTAACGTATTCGCCTATTCTAACGTAATTGTCAAGCAAACCTTTTCTATACGCAAGGTCAACGTATCCACGTGTTTTGTTCTCTGCTAAATTAATTTTTTTAGCAAGTTCTTTTATTGTAATGCACTCGGTTTGTTCTAAAGTTTCCGTTAAAGCGTATAATATTTGGTTAATTCTGTCATTATTTTGTTTAACGCTTTTTGCATAATAATATAAAAAACCAGCGCTTGTAAAAGATGCTAAACCTAAAAAGATAAAAAGTATACCAAAGTAATTAGATAGTGCGCATAAAATAATTCCCGTTAAAAAAAATATTCCACCTAAAACGGCTAAGAATATAATAAAATATTTAAACGCTTTAGAATGCCTTTCAATTATTCCTTCAATGTCATAAAATTTCATAACAAACTCCTTCCTAAAAGAATTTTATAAAAAATTAAAAGAAAAGTCAATAGAAAAATTTGATATAACCGTAAACGATTTTCTAATTTAAAAAAACACGTGTTTTTTGCATATATTTTAAAAAATACTCAAAAAAAAGTAATTTGATATTGACGGTTGAATAAATATGTTATATAATAATGTTAATAAATTGGGAGGTGGTTTCTTATGGAAATCAAGTTTGCAAACGAAGAACAAGTTATAAAATCTTGGGATTATGCGAAAAGTGGAAAAAGATTTAGCAAAGATAAAGTTCAACACAACTTAACGCTTACCAACAAACGTGTAATCGCAACGTCTGAAAACGCTACCGCGTTAAAGAGAGACGAAGTTCCGATCAAAGCGGTTAAAAACGTATCGGGCGAATTTAGAAAAAACGGTAAATTATTACCTATTCTTAAAATCGTATTCGGCGCGCTATTTACCGTATGTATTATCGGTATTATCATTAAAGGTTTCGGCATTAAAATGTTATCAGCAGGAATCAGCGAACTTAAATCTTGCGTATTCGAATTAACTTTAATAACTTCTGGTCAAGAAGGTTCTGCTCTTAAAGTTGGTGCAACGTCTGGCAGAATAAAACTAAACACCACGAAGTTCAAAGTTTATACCGACAAAGTTGTTGCAAGAGAAATTATAAACGAAGTTGGTGCAATAGTTGCAGATAATCACGAATAATTAACTAAAAAACGGCTAGAACATAGCCGTTTTTTGTTAGTTTTTTTCATTAAGTTTAACGCACTCGCCTGTTATTGCAGATTGAAACATCATCCAGTAACCGTCGCCCGTAGTGTCGAAAACAGAAAGTGGAATAAACGAACAATACCCTTCGAGTTGTTTGGGTGGCGTGGAAGAATACTTTGCGGGAACTCCGTAGCAAATATATTTTTCCACTCCGTCGCATTTTACTAATCCCACCACGTAATATTTATCTTTGGCATAGTTGATTTTTGCCCAAGTGCTTTCGGGTACTAATCGTGAAAGAGCAAGTTCGGGTGGAAACTTAATAAAAATAGCGTCTAACTCTTGTTTTGCGGTGTAGTAGTAGGGGTTTGATTCGTCGTACGACGGGCTTGAGAATAGGTCTGTTTCATCTTCAATATCAAAATTTTTCGAGAATTCTTCTTCCGTTTTCGTTTGGCGCTCGCAATTAAACCCGCCATTTTCATTTCGTACGCAGTTTCCATTATTCAACTCGCTTAAAATAAAATTTTCGTTTTTTTCAAACTCGAAATAATTCTCCGTGGCAACTACTTCGTCGTCGTATTTGTCTAAAAGAGTTTCTTTTGAACTCTCGTTTGTTTGCGTGGCGCGTTTTTCTTCTTTAAGCTTTGCGGTTTTTTCCTTTTGCTTAAAATCTAAAAGGCATTTATCGAACACCGCTTTTTTAAAGTCGTTTACGTTGATTTTATTATTATCGCTTGCAAAAACTACTAACGTGGGCAAGTTTTCGTCGATAAAACTAACGCCTACCGCAACGCCTTCGCACGATTTTAGGGGAGATGGCAAAATTTTTGTGATTGACTGCGGGGCTTTTCCAAGCTCGAAAGTATATAAATTCTTGTTTTGTTCTAGAATAAATAAGTAAAACTGTCCTTTATTAGCGGGGGCAACGTTGATAAGTGAAAGGGAAAACGACGTGATGCCGTTTTCGTTTTCAATCCTAAAAATCCCACTAACTAACTTTTCGCCAACGCTAAACCCTTCAGAAACCTGTTTGCAAACCAATATTTTCTTTTCGAACATAAAACACCCAACGCAATTTAAAATATAACGCAACAAATAAAGTAAAATAAATTTATAGTATTATACAATATAAACATATACTAAAAATGAAAAATAAGAACGAAAAGGGTAAAAAAAGGTCGAAAAAGGGTACGGTTTTTTACTAAAAACAACAAAAAAATTGATAAAAGTTTAATTCAATAACTTTACAATTAATTTTTTATATAGTATAATTATCCTAAAGATTGAGTGAATAATACTGAACAAGTATAAGCACTATCATTTTTTTAGGTAAATAATGGCTTTAAGCCACTAATATAAGGAGATATATTATGACTAAGAACAAGAAAGTTTTAGATTTCATCCAACAAACTCAAGAACTTTGCCAACCCAAAGAAATCGTTTGGATAGATGGAAGCGAAGAACAACTCGAACAATTGAGACAACAAGCCGTAGACGAAAAGATTTTGATCAAACTTAATCAAGAAAAGTTGCCCGGTTGTTATCTTCACCGCACTACCGTTAACGACGTAGCAAGGGTAGAAGGTAGAACTTTCATTTGCTCAAAAAATAAAGGCGATTCTGCTCCCATCAACAACTGGATGGAAACGGGCGAAGCTCTAACGCTTATGAACGGGCTTTTCAAAGACGTTATGAAAGGCAGAACCATGTACGTTATTCCCTATTCAATGGGCGCTGTAGGTAGTAAATTTTCTAAAATAGGTATCGAACTTACCGATTCTATCTACGTTGTATTGAACATGGCTATCATGACCAGAGTTGGTAAAGCCGTGTTAGACGCTTTGGGTGACGGTGATTTTATCAAAGGTTTACACTCTTATGCAGAACTATCTGAAGAAAAGAGATATATAATGCATTTCCCCGAAGAAAACGCAATTATGTCAATCAACTCTAACTATGGCGGAAACGTTTTATTAGGTAAAAAATGTTTTGCACTTCGTATTGCTTCATACCTTGGTAAAACGGAAGGTTGGATGGCAGAACACATGCTTATTTTAGGCATCAAAAATCCTAAGGGCGAAAAGAAATATATTGCTGCAGCATTTCCAAGTGCTTGCGGTAAAACCAACCTTGCGATGTTAATTCCACCGGCACTTTATAGAGAAAAAGGCTATGAAATTGAATGCGTGGGCGACGATATCGCTTGGATAAGAGTTGGCGAAGACGGAAGACTTTGGGCAGTTAACCCCGAAAACGGTTTCTTCGGCGTTGCTCCCGGAACCAACTTAAAATCTAACCCCAACGCATTAAAATCTACTATGAAAAACACCATTTTCACCAACGTTGTTGAAAATTTAGACGACGAAACTGTTTGGTGGGAAGGTCTTGATAAAAATCCGCCGAAGAACGCGCTCGACTGGAAAGGCAATCCTTGGAACGGCGATATGAAAGATGCTGATGGAAAGGCTATTAAGGGCGCACACCCCAACAGCCGTTTCACCGCACCTGCAATCAACTGCCCGTGCATTTCAGATCAATTTGAAGCACCTAACGGCGTTCCTCTATCGGCAATCGTGTTCGGTGGTAGAAGAGCAAAAACTGCTCCGCTAGTATATCAATCGAAAGACTGGAATAATGGCGTATTCGTTGGCTCTATCATGGCGAGCGAAACCACTGCTGCGGCAACCGGTGCAGTAGGCGTTGTAAGACGTGACCCAATGGCAATGCGTCCTTTCGTTGGTTACAACATGGGCGATTATTTCAACCATTGGATTGAAATGGGTAAAAAGATTAAAAATCAACCCAAGATATTCAACGTAAACTGGTTTAGAACGGACGATAACGGCAACTTTATATGGCCGGGTTTTGGTGACAACATGCGTGTTCTTGACTGGATTATCGATCGTTGCGACGACAAGGTTGACGCAAAAGAAACGCCAATCGGTTACGTTCCTAATGCGGAAGACATCAATATCGAAGGTCTTGAAGACGTTACCGTTGATACCATTAAAGATTTGTTAACGGTTGACACTGAAAACTGGAAGAAAGAAGCAGAAGGCATTGAACAATTCTACGGCGAACTTACCAGAGTTCCTGAAGAATTATACGCTCAACTCGATCAATTAAAGAAAAACCTTAATAAATAATAAACAAAGAAAGACGTCGTGCTAAAAAGCACGGCGTTTTTTTGTATAAAAAATGCTTATAAAGGGAAGAAAAAAGGTAGGAGGTGCTTATGCATAATTTAGTTACACAAAAAGAACTTTCACTATTAGAAGACCTTTTATGCGCAAAAGTAAACGTTATTAAAAAAGCAAGACTATACGAGAGAACGCTGACTGACCCCACGTTAGTTGAAGAAATAAAAGAAATTGCAAACAACCACGAACGCCGTTTTAACGAACTTTTGAACGTGGTAAAGGGGGATTAGTATGCCTAGTTATAAAAACGAAGTAACGCTTAATGAAAAAGATACTTTAACCGATTTGCTGTTTGCCAGCAAAAATCTAATGAAGTTATATGCCTTAGTTATAACCGAAACTGTTAGTAGCGGGCTTAAAAAAACTTTGCTTACCCAGTTTAACGACCTTTCAAAAGATCAACTTGCCGTGTTTTTTCTTATGACGGAAAGGGGGTATTACCAGACACAGTCGGCAGAAAAGGAAGCAAAAAAAGAATTTCTTGACAAATTTTCATGCGCGGAAATAAATTTGTGTTAAAATCCTTGATAAAAAATTAAAAAAGGTTTATACTTTTTTCAAGAAGGTTTTCGGACAACACTTCTATAAAACAACCGAAAAATAGGCTAATAGACCTTTTTCGGCGTAAAAAATTCACCCGTCCGCAAAGGGTCTTTATTTTATGCTAAAAACAACCAAGTTTCTAACTAGAACGGGCGCAATAGCGGGTTTGTACGCGGTATTGTCCCTTTTAACTTTACCTATATCAAGTGGCGTTATCCAGTGTAGAGTAAGCGAAGGGCTTTCGTTATTGCCTTTACTATTCCCCGAAAGCGCATGGGGACTATTTATAGGCTGTCTGCTTTCAAATATACTAACCGGTTGCGCCGTGTGGGACGTTTTTTTGGGTAGTCTAGTAACGTTGATTTGTGCAATTTTCACAGCCCTTGTTGGTAAATATATAAAAAATTCCGCACTTAAAATAATTTTAGGCGGGCTATCCCCTGTGGTTTTGAACGCACTAATTTTACCGCTTGTGTGGATATTGTGCTACGGCGCTTTGTCGTACGTCTATTTAACCCAGTGTGCCATACTATTTTTAGGACAAGCCGTTTCGGTCTACGGCATAGGCACGCCGTTATATTTAGCCCTAAAAACTCTTTCAACAAAGAATTTGCTAAAATAGACAAAAATAATTTTATTAAAAAAGCCCTTTTATAAAAAAGGGCTTAAAAATTTTTAAAAAGGGCGTAAAATTTCTTGACTTCAATACTTTACCGTGCTAAAATGTTAAAGTAATAAAGTAGGAAGGTGCGAAAATGAAAAACGAAAAGAACAAAAATTTTAATACTTTGTACAAGGCGATATTGTCGTTAGAAACGGAAGAAGAGTGCGCAGATTTTTTCTACGATCTTTGTACGATAAAAGAATTAGAAGCGATGGACCAACGTTTAGAAGTGTGCATGCTTTTAGACAAGGCTAAAAACTATAACGAAATTTCCGCGCTAACGGGGGCTAGTTCGGCAACGATTAGTAGGGTTAGAAAGTGCTATTATTATAGCGAAGGTTATAGGACTGTTCTAAAAAAATTAAAAAATTTGGGTAATTAGTATGTTTTCAGTATTAAAAACAAAAGAAAAAATTATTTTGCCGTTGCGTTCGGTGTACAAGAAATACGGGTATAGCGAATACACCGTAAATAAATTTGAAGAATACGATCTTTACGCAAAAAATAAAGATTTTTTAGTGTCGGGTAGAGTAATAACTTTTACCGATACCGACGGGAAACTTCTTGCGCTAAAGCCTGACGTTACTTTATCTATAATTAAAAATTGTAAAAACATAGAAGGCACTAAAAAGTATTTCTATGACGAAAGCGTTTTTAGGGTTAGCGGTGGCACGGGCGCGTTTAAGGAAATTACTCAAGCGGGATTAGAGTGCTTGGGAAAGGTGGACGACTACCAAATTTACGAAGTATTATTCCTTGCGTTATCAAGCCTTTCGTGTTTTAGCAAAGAATTCGTGCTATATTTATCCGACCTTGATATAGTAACGGCAATAATGGATAAAGCAAAACTTTCAATAGAAGCGAAGAACAAAATTTTAAACTGTTTAAGTAGCAAGTCTATATCAGGCGTAAAAGAAACGTGCTTAGAAAACGGCATTTGTGCAGAAGATGAAAAATTATTAGTTTCGCTTATAAAAACTAACGGTAACTATGAAAAGGTTAAGAACGTACTAAATTCTTTCGTTGTAGATGAAAAAAGCAAGATTGCCGTGGAACGATTTAACAAAATACTTTCGTTGTTAAGCGCTACGGAGTACGGCAAAAATATAGTGGTAGACTTTTCGGTTGTTAACGACGTTAATTATTATAACGGCATAGTGTTTAATGGTTTTATAGAAGGCGTGCCCACAAGCGTGTTATCGGGCGGGCAATACGACAATTTAATGATAAAAATGGGCAAGAACGGTTGCGCGATAGGGTTTGCGGTATACGCGAATAGACTTGAAAACTTATTTATAGATAAAGAAAACGAGAAGATTGCTTATTTAATTTACGGCAACGATACACCGTTAGAAGAAATTTTTTGCGCCTTCAAAAAGTTAAGTCAAAAGTATAATAGCGTTAAAGCCCAAACTACTCGTCCCGAAGAAGACGGCGCAGTGGTTGTGGATTTAACTAAAGGGGAAAAGGTATGCTAAACGTTGCGTTGCCAAAGGGAAGACTTGGCGAAAAGGTGTATAACCTGTTCGAACAAGCGGGGTACGAGTGTCCTTCGATAAAAGAGAACAACCGAAAACTTATTTTTGAAAATCCCGAAAAGCAGATTAGATACTTTTGGGTAAAGCCGTCCGACGTACCTATTTACGTAGAACGTGGCTCGGCGGATATAGGCGTTGCAGGGAAGGATATTTTGTTAGAATATTCACCCGAAGTGTACGAACTTCTTGACTTAAAAATGGGCAAGTGCAGTATGGCGGTTGCGGGCAAGAAAGATTTTATAGACGATAACCGTCGCCCGTTGATAGTTGCAACGAAGTTCCAAAAAATAGCAAAGCAGTATTACGGTATGCAAGATAGACAAATAGACATAGTTCACTTAAACGGTTCGATAGAAATTGCGCCGATATTAAACCTTGCAGACGTTATAGTGGATATAGTTGAAACGGGCACGACCTTAAAAGAAAACGACTTAAAAGTAATAGACAAATTTTTGCCAATAAGCGCAAGACTTATAGCCAACAAATCGAGTTACGCGTTCAAGCGCGAACTAATAGAAAAAATAAAAGAAAGCCTTTATCAACTTACTAAGGAGCAATTATGATAAAAATACTAGATTACCAAACCGTAGATAAACGTCAAATCTTTGCTCGCGTTGAAAAGGTGAATTCAGTTACTAATACCGTTACTGAAATATTAGATAGCGTAAAAAGTCAAGGCGACAAAGCGCTTAAATATTTCGCTGAAAAATTTGACGGTGTGATTTTAGATGAATTAAAGGTAACCGAAGAAGAAATAGACAAGGCTTTCACTTTGTCCGACCCTGAATTTGTTGAAGTTCTTGAAACGGCGAGAGACAATATCAAAGAATTCCATGAAAAACAAATGCGAGAAGGTTTTCAAATCCAAAGGAAAGACGGCGTAGTTTTAGGCCAAAAAGTTTTGCCGATGGAAAGGATTGGGTTATACGTACCAGGTGGAACGGCAAGTTATCCGTCAACAGTTTTAATGAACGCAATCCCTGCAAAGATAGCGGGAGTAAAAGAACTTGTTATGGTAACGCCCGCTAAAAAAGACGGGCAAGTTTCTCCAGAAATATTAGTTTCGGCTAAAATTGCGGGGGTAGATACCATTTATAAAATAGGCGGGGCACAAGCGGTTGGAGCACTTGCATACGGCACGGAAAGTATAAAGAAAGTGGATAAAATTGTTGGGCCTGGTAATGCTTACGTTGCCGAAGCAAAAAGGCAAGTTTTTGGCAAAGTTGCAATCGATATGATAGCAGGGCCTAGCGAAATTCTTATCGTTGCTGACGCTAATTGTAGCGCGGTTAATCTTTCCGCCGACTTATTGTCCCAAGCGGAACACGACAAAATGGCAAGCGCGGTGCTTATAACCACCGATATAGACCTTGCTAAAAAAGTTCAAGCGGAACTAGAAGTTCAAATTGAGAAATTGCCCCGTCGCGAAATTGCAAGGGCGAGCATAGACGACAACGGTAAAATAATCGTTGTTAAAGATATAAAAACGGCTATAGAACTAAGCAACGAAATTGCGCCCGAACACTTAGAACTGTGCGTAGATAACCCCTTTGAACTTTTAGAAGAAGTTAAAAACGCAGGCTCTGTATTCCTAGGCAAAAATTGTCCGGAAGCGCTTGGCGATTATATTGCGGGCACTAACCACACGTTGCCAACTAACGGTACGGCAAGGTTTGCTTCTCCGTTATCCGTCGACGATTTTATTAAAAAAACACAATATATATATTACACTGAAAGCGCACTTGATAATGTTAAAGAGAAGGTAGAATTATTCGCTAATAAAGAAGGGCTTTTTGCTCACGCAAATAGTGTAACCGTGAGGAAGGAGAATAAATGAAAAGTTTTTTAAGTTCAAGACTGTCGTCGCTCACTCCTTACGTTCCGGGCGAGCAACCGAAGCAGGCCGTTATCGTTAAATTGAATACTAACGAATCACCCTTTCCACCATCGAAAAAGGCAATAAACTTTGGTAAAAAAGCGCTAAAAACCACTAGGCTTTATTGCGATATAGAGTGCACTGCTCTAAAAAAAGAATTTGCGAAAAGATACGGAGTTGAAGAAAACCAGTTGCTTTTTACCAACGGTTCAGACGAGATATTGTATTACGCGTTTAACGCGTTTTGCGATGAAAAGGTCGGCGCTGTGTTCCCCGATATAACGTACGGGTTTTATAAAGTTTTTGCAAACTTAAACGGTATAAGGTACAAAGAAATTCCCTTAAAAGAAGATTTAAGCGTTGATATAAAAGATTACTATTCGGCAAACGCCACCGTTTTTATTGCAAACCCTAACGCGCCTACGGGCAAATATTTAAGCGTTAGCGATATAGAAAAAATAGTTAAAGAAAACCCAAATAACGTAGTGGTAATAGACGAAGCGTATATCGACTTTGGCGGAGAAAGCGCGGTTAAACTTATAAAAGAATACAACAACTTATTAGTTACGCAAACGTTTTCTAAATCACGCTCGATGGCGGGGGCAAGGTTAGGCGTTGGTATCGCTAACCAAAAGCTGATAGAAAATCTTAAACTGATAAAGTTTTCTACTAACCCCTACAACGTAAACGCGGTCACGCAGGCTAGCGGGTTGGGGTCGCTAAAAGATGAAAAGTATTTTAAGAACAACTGTAAAACAATAATAGAAAACAGAGAAGAGTTAATATCTTTTTTAGAAAGTTTAGGGTTTTACTGCACCAAATCTTGTGCCAACTTCGTTTTTTGCAAGACGGATAAGATTTCGGGCGAGAAACTGCAAGGACTACTTAGAGAGCGTGGAATACTCGTTAGACACTTTAAATTGCCACGGATAAGCGAATATCTAAGAATAACCGTCGGTTCTAAAAAACAAATTAAAATTCTTGAAAAAAATATAACTGAAATAATGGAGAGTATAGTATGAGAAAAGCAAACGTAAAACGTCAAACCAACGAAACCAAAATAAACCTTTCGTTAAATTTAGACGGCAAGGGAGTGGCGGATATTTCAACGGGCTGTGGTTTTTTAGACCATATGCTTACGCTTTTAACTGCACACGCTCAGTTTGATATAAAACTAAGATGCGTGGGCGATACTTTCGTGGATTATCACCACACTGTAGAAGACGTGGGAATAGTTTTTGGTCAAGCGTTAAAAACGGCGCTTGGCGACAAAAAAGGAATAAATCGTTACGGGGATAAAACCATCGTTATGGATGAAGCGTTAGTTTTAACCGCAATAGATTTATCGGGAAGGAGTAGTTTATGCTATGATTTAGAAGTTCCTGCAATCAAGGTTGGTGATTTCGATACCGAATTAGTTGAAGAATTTTTTGCGTCGTTCGTTAGGAACGCGGAATGCGGTCTACACGTTAAAAAACTAAACGGAAAGAATACTCACCACATAATAGAGTGCGCCTTTAAGTCGTTTGCAAGAACGCTTAAAGAAGCGGTGGCAATAGACAAAAACTCTAACTTAATTCCTAGCACGAAAGGGGTTCTTTAATGGTAGCGATAGTAGATTACGGCGTGGGCAACCTGTTTTCGCTAAAAAGTTCGCTGTTATCTATAGGCGAGCAGGTCATAATAACCAAAGATGAAACCCAACTGAAAAATGCCGATAGAATTATTTTGCCGGGCGTTGGTGCGTTTGGTGACGCAGTAAAAAAACTTGCTGAAAACGGACTAGACCAAAAGGTAAAAAATTTAGCGCTTGCAGGCAAACCCGTTTTAGGCATTTGTCTTGGAATGCAAATGCTTTTAGAAAAGAGTTACGAATACGGCGAACATAAAGGGTTGGGGCTAATTAAAGGCGAGATTAGGCCTATTAGCGAAGTAGTTCCGCCTACCTATAAGATACCGCATATCGGTTGGAACGCGTTAAACTTTAAAAGGGAAAGTCCGCTATTTAAATACGTTAAAAACGGAGATTTCGTGTATTTCGTGCACTCGTATTACGGCGCGAACTGTCCTTCCGTTATTGCAGACACTGAATACGGAGCGAATTTGACGGCGGTAGTTGCAAACGGCAACGTTTACGGTTGTCAGTTCCATCCCGAAAAAAGCGGAGAAGTAGGCTTAAAAATTCTAAAAGCCTTTTGTGAACTTTAAGGAGAATAAAATGAAAATTTATTTAGTTAGACACGGAGAATCTAAGGCAAACGAACTAAACGTATTTTTAGGGCACGGCGACCTTGATTTGACTGAAAAGGGACGACTTCAAGCGGAAAAAACCGCAAATTTTCTTAAAGACGTTAAGGCAAACGCTATTTATTCTAGCGACCTTTCGAGAGCGTATAATACCGCTCTTGCCACGGCGGAAAAGTTAAATCTTCCTATCATCAAAGATAAGGGGCTTAGAGAAATAGACGCGGGCGAGTGGGATTTTATGCCGTACGTCGAATTAGCAAAAAGGGATAAAGAAGGAATTACCACTTGGATAACAAACTTTTCCGAAGCCAAGTGTTTTGGTGGAGAGAGTGTTAAAGAAGTTCAAAAACGCATGGTTAGTACGATAGACAAAATCGTAAAAGAGAACTTAGGCAAAACCCTGTTGCTTTTTTCACACGCGACGTCTATTAGGGCGTTCGTTGCCTTTTGTATAGACGAAAAAGATATGCAAAAAATACCGTGGGTGAACAACGCTTCGGTTACCGTGTTAGAGTATAACGACGGTAAATACACTTTATTAGAATACGGGAAAGACGATTTTATGGACGGAATATCCACGTCGCTTCCACAAGGCATTTAAATTTAAGGACTTATTATGAAAATTTTTCCAGCAATAGATTTATACGCGGGCAAGGCGGTTAGACTGTTTAAGGGCGATTACGACAAGATGACCGTTTATAGCAACCACCCCGAAGAAATAGCGCAAGACTTTTTTAACAAAGGCGCAAGGTGTATGCACGTTGTTGACTTAGAAGGCGCAAAAACGGGCGAAACACCAAATATCGATACTATCAACAAACTCGTTAAAACTTTTAACGGCGAGATTGAAGTTGGTGGTGGAATAAGAAGCGAAGCAGTTATAGAAAAGTATTTGAGCGCAGGCGTTAATCGTGTTATCTTAGGCACGATAGCGGTTGAAAACCAAAACTTTTTAGTTAGCGCCGTTAAAGAATTTGGCGATAAAATTGCAGTTGGCGTAGATATTAAAGACGGGTTCGTTGCCATAAAGGGTTGGACCGAAAAATCTTGTTTCGACGGTATAGAGTTTTGTCAAAAAATGCAAGATTTGGGCGTTAAAACCATAATTTGCACCGACGTTAGCAAAGACGGGGTTATGCAAGGGGCTAATCATCAGCTGTATAAAACGCTTTCAAAAAAACTCCAACTAAACGTTATTGCAAGTGGCGGTGTTTCTTCGATAACCGACGTGTTACGCCTAAAAGAAACGGGTGTTTACGGTGCAATAATAGGCAAAGCGTATTATACCGGCGCAATTAAATTAGACCAAGCAATAGGGGTAGCAAACGATGATAACTAAAAGAATAATCCCTTGTTTAGACGTTAAAGACGGCAGAGTTGTTAAGGGAACTAATTTTAAGGGTTTAGCGGACGTCAACTCTCCCGTAGAACTAGCGAAATATTATAGCGGTTGCGGAGCGGATGAGTTGGTGTTTTACGACATAACGGCGTCAAGCGAAGGAAGAAAACTGTTTACTAAAGTTTTAACCGAAGTTGCGTCGCAAATTTTTATCCCCTTAACAGTAGGCGGTGGAATAAACACCGTTGAAGACTTTGACAGGGTGCTTAAATGCGGTGCGGACAAAGTAAGCGTTAATTCAGGCGCTATCAAAGACCCAAGCGTGATACTTAATTCGGCAAAAAAATACGGCAACCAGTGCGTAGTGTTGTCGGTAGACGTTAAAAAAGTCGACGGGGAGTATTTAGTTTTCGCCAAAGGCGGAAGAGATAATACGGGTATAAACGCTATCGAGTGGATAAAAAAAGGCGTGTCGTTAGGCGCTGGCGAGATAGTGGTTAATTCCATTGATACCGACGGGGTAAAAGGTGGCTTTGACTTGCCACTACTTGAAAGGGTGTGTAACGTTATAGACGTGCCCGTTATCGCGTCTGGCGGAGCGGGGAACGAAAAACATTTCGTTGACTTGTTCAAGAGTTTGCCAAAGGTAGACGCGGGGCTTGCCGCATCAATCTTCCATTTCGGGCAAGTGGAGATAAAAGAACTTAAAAAAACGCTTAATAAAGAAGGAATTCCCGTAAGGATATAAGGAGAAAGAATATGATAGATATTAACCAACTAAAATTTGACGAAAAAGGGCTTATTCCCGCAATAGTAGTGGACGAAAAAAGTAAAAAAGTTTTAACTCTTGCATATATGAGTAAAGAGAGTTTAGGAATCACCATAGCCGAAAAAAGAACGTGTTTTTATAGTCGTTCAAGGCAAACTTTGTGGCGCAAAGGAGAAACGAGTGGAAACGTTCAAGACGTTGTTTCAATAACCGCCGATTGTGATTTTGACGCGCTTACCGTGGTGGTAAATTCGCAAGGACCCGCTTGCCACACGGGCGAAGAAAGTTGCTTTTTTAACCCCGTTTGGAAAAACGAAGAGTTAAAAGAATTTTCTTTACAAGACTTATACGAACTTATTAAAGGCAGAAAGATTAACAAACAAGAAGGCTCTTACACCACTTATCTATTCGAAAAAGGGATAGACAAAATTCTAAAAAAGGTTGGTGAAGAGAGTACCGAAGTTATAATCGCTGGTAAAGCCAACGATAAAAAAGAAACCATTTACGAACTTGCCGATCTTTGCTACCACGCACTAGTTTTGATGGTAGAGATGGGCATAGACGTAAAAGACGTTCACGACGAACTTTCTTCAAGGCACGTTATTGACAAAAAAATAAAACAAGAAAAGATGACGAAATAAAAAACACCATCGAAAAACAAAAGACTAGTCCTTATAGATGCTAGTCTTTTTTATTTATTAAAAACCCTTTTTATTTTTTATTCATAGTATATTTATACCGCTCATAAACTTTTAGGGGTATAAAAAATGGAACTAACCTATAACGAATTAAGAAAGAGAGACGTTATAAACGTTTCGGACGGGCGATGCTTAGGGAATATTATAGACCTTACGTTAGAATTTCCAAGGGGCGTGTTGTCGGGGATAACCGTGCCTGGCAAAAGAACGCGCAGAATATTTTCTTTTTTTAACAAATCGCAAGTGTTTATCGACGTTTCGCGAATAATAAAAATCGGTAGCGACGTTATTTTAGTAGATTTAAGGTGTGGTGACTTGTGTGGGGAATCGAGCAAAATTTCAAAACCTCCAAAAAGCCCACCGAGAAGAGATAAGTGTGAAGAGCCGTGTTCTTCACACGATTTTCCGTGTTGCGAAGATTTATTAGGTGCGCAACACGGTAACGTAAAAATAGACGAAGCAGATTATTAGAGAACAAAAATTTTTAAAACCCCCTTGAAAACAGGTTGCGTTTATTATATAATAAACTTAGTTGCGGTAGGCAACTTATATGATAGGGTAAATTAAATAAAAGGGGGAAACTTTATGGGGCAATTTAATGCGGACAATATTAGAAATATTGCAATAATAGGGCATAGCGGAGAAGGTAAGACTTCGCTTTGTGAAGCGATATTATTTAACGGCAAGAGTATCGATAGGTTGGGCAAAACCACCGATAAAAACACCGTTATGGATTACGACGCGGAAGAAACGGCAAGGGGTATATCAATTTCGCTCTCTTGCGCTTATACTTGCTGGCAAGACGTTAAAATAAATTTGGTAGACGTGCCTGGCTTTTTCGATTTCGAAGGTGAGTTTGAACAGGCTATGCGCGCGGTTGCTTCGGCGGTTTTAGTTGCAGATGCAAACGGAACAGTTTCAGTAGGCGCTGAAAAAGCGATAGAGTATTGCTTGAAAAATCACATTCCGCTTATGATTTTTATAAACGGTATTGATAAAGAAAATTCCGACTACGTAAAAACTGCGGAAGCTTTTCACGCTAAGTACGGCAAAAAAATAGCGACCATGCACTCGCCGATAATTAGAGACGGCAAGATGAAGGGTTACGTCAGCGTTATTTCGGGCAAAGCGTTCGAATTTACGCACGGCGGTAGAAATGAAATACAAGTTCCTTCAGACAAGGTGGAAGAAATCGCCCGACTAAAAGAGAGTTTGATGGAAGCGGCGGCAGAAAGTAGTGAAGAATTTTTGAATAAGTTCTTAGATAGCGGTTGGCTTTCTAACGACGAAATTATAGTTGGTATTAAAAACGGCTTGTTTGCAGGCGATACAATTCCCGTTTTAGGTGGCTCTGCAGTTCAAAACTTGGGCGTTATTAATTTAATGAACGAAATTGTTGCGATAATGCCGTCCCCTGTGGAGAGAAAACCCGTTAAAGCAACCAATCTTTCAACGGGCGAAGAGATAAGCGTTAGTTGTGACGTTTCACAACCTTTCTCGGCTCAAGTTTTCAAGACCGTGGCAGACCCGTTCGTTGGTAAGCTTAACTACGTGCGCGTGTTTACGGGTACGTTGAAGAGTGGCATGACTGTTATTAACGCCACTACGGGCGAAAAAGAAAGGATAAACGGCGTTTACCTTTTGAAAGGCAAAAAGCAAGAAGCGGTTGACGTGTTATCCGCGGGCGATATCGGTGCGGTTAACAAACTATCTTGCACCAACACTTCGGACACGTTGTGTGAAGAAAATCATCAAATTAAATTCGATAGAATTCCTTTCCCAGTACCAGTGTTAACGATGGCGATTTCGGCGTCTAAAAACGGCGAAGAAGACAAAGTTTTCCAAGGTCTTAATCGTCTTGCGGAAGAAGATATGACCTTTAAGGTAGAGAAAGATAAATCTACGGGTGAAACGGTTATTCGTGGCTTAGGCGAAACACAGTTAGACGTTTTAACCAAAAAACTTAAAGCAAAATTCGGTTGTGAAGCGGTTTTGCGTGACCCGATAATTGCTTATAAAGAAACCATAACCGCAACTGCCGAAGCGGAAGGCAAACACAAAAAACAAACGGGCGGTGCAGGGCAATACGGCGTGGTTAACATCCGTTTCGAGCCGGGCGCAAGCGACGGAGAGTTTGAGTTTGTTGACGCAGTCGTTGGCGGAGCTGTTCCCAAACAGTTTATTCCCGCAGTAGAAAAAGGACTTAGAGAAGCAATAACTAAAGGCGTTCTTGCCGGGTATCCAACGGTAAACATCAAATGCACTTTATTCGACCGTAAGTATCACCCTGTCGACAGTAAAGAAGTGGCGTTCGTTTCCGCGGCAAAACTTGCTTACGAAGATGCTGTAAAACGCGCTAAACCGGTTATTTTAGAGCCCGTTTATTCATATTATATAACCGTTCCCGATAATTTTACGGGCGACGTTTTGGGTGATATGAACAAAAGGCGTGGCAGGATATTAGGTATGGAAAGCGAAAATAATTTACAAGTTATTTCCGCCGAAGCACCGCTTTCTGAAATGCTTAAATACGCTACCGATTTGCGTAGTATGACGCAAGGTAGGGGTAAGTTTGTTTGTGAATTCTTACGGTACGAAGAAGTTCCGTTTTCAGTGGTAGATAAAATTATTGCGGACGCTAAAAAATAGTTCGCAAGGAAAGGAGAAAAATAGTTAAATGATATTAACGATTTGCCCTAACCCGAGTATAGACTATACTATTGAACTAGACAGTTTAAACGTTGGCATGTTAAATAGGGTTCAAAACAAGGTAGAAACGTATTCTGGTAAAGCGTTAAACGTGGCGAAAGGTGTGGCAAGGCTGGGCGAGAAGTGTATTGCAACAGGGTTTATGTTCAACAATCACGCAACGCTTTTTACAAACGCACTAGAAAAGGAAGGGGCTAGGCACGACTTCGTGTATAACGAAGGTGGCGCAAGGCTTAATTATAAGATAATAGACAAAAAGTCTATGCTCACCGAGATAAACGATAAAGGCGAAAAGGTTTCAAGGGAAAAACAACTCGAACTAATCGAGCTAGTTAAAAATCTTTCGGCGGAATGCGATATCGCGGTAATGAGCGGTAGTTTGCCACAAGGCGTTTCACCAGAGTTTTATAAAGAAGTTCTTTCAGTGATACCGAGCAGGGTTAAAAAAATAGTCGACACCGAGAAAGAAAACATGTCTTGTGCGCTTGATAGCGGTGAAATTTTTATGGTTAAACCAAACCTTAAAGAACTTGAAAGTTTTTCAGGCAAAAAGGTTGCTAGTAAAAAAGACGTTTTAACTTGCGCAAAAAAATATTTAGACAGGGGCGTTAGAAACGTTCTAGTGTCTTTGGGTGCGGACGGGGCTATTTTAACTAACGGAACGGAAAGTTATTATTGTAAAAGCGCTTCGGTTGCTGTTAACTCTACCGTTGGCGCGGGCGATAGTATGATTGCCGCCGCGTGCGTTCAGTTAGAAAAGGGCGTGCCGATGGACGAAATGTTAAAGCGTAGCGTTGCCGCAGGCACGGCTTCTATCACTACTAGCGGAACAAATTTATTCCATAGAGATAAATACGAAGAAATTTATACTAAATTAGTGGTAGAAAAACTTTAAAACAATTAAAAATCGGGCATAAAAACGGTAAAAAATGTCAAAACTGTTATTATGCCCGATTTTCATAATAAAAACCTTAAAAATTTTGTGCTCGCCCTATCAAACAAACGTGTAACTACGGTTGCAGGGGCGTGGGTATTCTTTTTTTTGCTAGCGTTTATACCGTTAGTTTTTTTGTTTATATTCGCCTTTTCAGTGCTCGGCGTAGACGTTGCGGGCGGACTTTCGGCGTCTGTTCCGCAAGAGTTTTTATTGCTAGGGCAAGCCTTTAAGGAAACGGCGGATAGCGCGAGCAGTGGAATAACGGTGTTTTTTATAATAACGGTGGTGTTGTCTTGCAGTAGTTTGCTAAGCCAAATGTCAAAAGACGGCGACTATATATACGGCGCACGCTCTAAAAAGAAGCGTGGATTGTTTAGAAGATTGTGGGCGGTACTTGCCCTTTTCGTGTTTTTCATTTTGCTTTTGTCTTTTGCGCTTATACTGTTTTTTAGAAACAAATTATTTTCTATTTTACCATTTTCGCCAAGGAACAATTTATACAGCATAATTTTGGGAGTTGCGCTTTCTTTTTTTGGACTATTTATAACGGTACTTCTTTTAAACAAATTTATTTCACCTATAAAATTAAGACTAAAAGAAACTTTGCTCGGCGCAATCATTTCGGTAGTAACTATACTTTTAGGAACGCTTGGGTTTTTAGTTTATTTAAGATTTTTTCCTATAAACAACGCGTTGTACGGCAGTCTATCCGCGCTGATAGTTTTTATAATTTGGTTGTATATTATAATGTTATCGTTAGTGATAGGCGCGGTAGCGAACATGTGCGCTCTATCCAAAAAGAAAAACAAAAGTTTAAAATAAAAAAGTGTTAAGCAATTTGCCTAACACTTTTATTTTTTCTAAAAATTATTTGCATTCGTCTGCTTTGCCAGCGCAACCTAAAACGTTAACGAGTTTGTGTCTAACGATTTCTTTAATGTTAGTACGTGCGGGTTTTAAGTATTCTCTGGGGTCGAACTTGTCGGGTTTTTCGTTAAAGAATTTACGGATAGTTCCCGTCATAGCAAGGCGAAGGTCAGAGTCGATATTAATTTTGCAAACTGAAAGTTTTGCAGCTTCACGGAGTTGTTCTTCAGGAACACCGATAGCGTCGGGCATCTTACCGCCGTTTTCGTTAACCATAGCAACGTAATCTTGCGGAACTGATGAAGAACCGTGTAAAACGATGGGGAAGCCGGGAAGTTTTTTAGAAACTTCTTCTAATATATCGAAACGAAGCGCCGGAGGAACGAGAATACCTTTTTCGTTTCTGGTGCATTGTTCGGGTTTAAATTTATAAGCACCGTGAGAAGTACCGATAGCGATTGCTAAACTGTCAACACCCGTTCTTTCTACGAATTCGATAACTTCTTCGGGTTTGGTGTAAGATTCGTTGCCGTGTTCAACCTTAACTTCATCTTCAATACCAGCAAGAGTACCAAGTTCGCCTTCAACGGTAATATATCTACCCCTTGCAGCAACGTCGTGAGCGTAGTCAACAACTTTTTTGGTTAAAGCAACGTTTTCTTCAAAGGGAAGGTGACTTCCGTCTATCATAACCGAAGTAAAACCACCGTCGATAACTGCTTTACAGGTTTCGAAATCGGGGCCGTGGTCTAAGTGAAGAACGATCGGAATTTCAGGACATTCTTGAACGGCAGCTTCTACCAATTTAACTAGATAAGTGTGGTTAGCATAAGCTCTTGCGCCCTTTGAAACTTGAAGAATAACGGGAGCGTTTTCTTCTTTACAAGCTTCGGTAATGCCTTGAACGATTTCCATGTTGTTTACGTTGAACGCGCCTATTGCATATCCGTTTTTGTAGGCTTGTTCAAACATTTTCTTTGAGTTTACTAATGCCATATTTATATCCTCCGAAAAATATAAAAAATTTTTTCTAAAAGTTAAGTAGCGTATTTCCGCTTGTAAGTAATATTATACCTTTTTTTTTAGAGTTTAGCAAATAAATTTTAAATCTATTCGAAAATACTTTATAAAAAAAGCAAATAGTTGTATAATTATTTATATAAAAAGCAACAAAAAGTCGTTTTGGGGGGCGTTATGGTAGATTCACGCATAAAAACTTTAGCAAAAAATCTTATAAGGTATTCTTGCTCTTTAAAAGCAAACGAAAAAATTTTAATAGAAGCCAAGGGCATAGACCACTCTCTTGTTACCGCGCTAGTTGAAGAAGCGTATTCGGTTGGTGCGTTTCCTTTCGTGGAGTATTACGACAATCGTATAACGCGCGCTCTACTAAAAGGTCAAACTGAAGAAATGGCGAAACTTCGCGCTCGCATCGACGGGGCTAGAATGAGTGAAATGGACGCTTATATAGGTATTCGCGGTGGCGAAAATTGTAACGAGTTTTCAGACGTGCCCGAGAACAAAATGAAAATAGAAAGCGAGTTTTATTCTCATCCCGTTCACCACGAAATACGCGTTAAAAAAACCAAATGGGTGGTTTTACGATATCCAAATCAAGGCATGGCGCAACAAGCGGGTATGAGTAGCGAAGCGTTTGAAGATTTTTATTTTTTGGTTTGTAATTTAGACTATTCTAAAATGGACGAAGCGATGAACTCACTAAAAAAGCGTTTAGATAAGGCAGACAAGGTGAGAATTATCGCAAAAGACACCGATATTTCATTTTCTATAAAAGGTGTGGGCAGTAAAAAATGTTCGGGGCACTGCAATATCCCCGACGGTGAAATATATACCGCGCCCATAAAGGATAGCGTAAACGGAAAAATAACTTATAATGCGCCGTCGGTTGAACAAGGCGTTAAGTTCGAGAACGTTAGTTTAACCTTTAAGGACGGCAAGATTATTGAAGCGAGTGCAAACTTTACTGAGAAGTTAAACGCTATACTAGACACGGATGATGGCGCAAGATATGTGGGCGAATTTGCTTTCGGGGTAAATCCGTATATAGTAAAGCCTATGGGAGATATATTGTTCGACGAAAAGATTTCGGGTTCTATACACTTTACGCCCGGTTGTTGTTACGACGATTGTTACAACGGTAACGTTTCGGCAATCCACTGGGATTTAGTTCAAATACAAACGGAAGAATTCGGCGGTGGAGAAATATATATCGACGGAGAACTAATAAGAAAGAATGGGTTGTTCGTTCCTAAAGATTTGCTTTGTTTAAACCCTGAAAATTTAAAATAGCCCCGTAAAATAATTGACTTGATTTGAATAAAAAGATATAATATTTAAGAAAAAAGAAAAAAAACAAAAATTTTGGAGGACATATTCATGTCAAAAGTAACAAAAGTTGCAATTAACGGTTTCGGTCGTAT
>JAEIGA010004479.1_pt1 | contig 21632 bp, 40 predicted proteins | sample 9270691 | NCBI WGS metagenome assembly JAEIGA01 (sample SAMN17057246, study PRJNA624740) | gut metagenome | biome: biome; isolation source: fecal sample | host: Bos grunniens | place: China: Xizang | collected 2019 | reverse complement strand
TCTGCTCCGGCCGGCCTCAGTCGAAAGTGCCGAAAACCCAAATTAAAAAATGGGTTTAGAAATTTTCTTTATGATAGTAGATAAAAATTGACTTTATTAAAATTTTATGCTATAATATTAATATAAGTGAAGAAAAGGAGAGTAAGATATGTCATATTGCTATACTGATTTATTTAGAGAGTATTTATATTCTCAAGAATTTGAAGAGCCTTTAAAACCTATATTAGAATATATATTATTTAATGAAGGCCATTGGATCCGTCCTCAAATGGTAATGGCTTGGTGTGAAGCTTGCGGCGGAGATCCTACAAAAGCATTGCCTTTAGCATTGGCAATTGAATACATACACACTGCTAGTTTAATTCATGACGATTTACCTTGTATGGATAATGGAACTAGTAGACGCGGAAAAGATTGCTTACATATAGTATATGGTGACGCTGCAGCAGTTTTAACTGGAGATGTTTTATTTAATTTAGCCATTTCAGTTATTGTAAACAGTGATTTATCTATTGAATAGAAAAATCATGCTTTTACAATTATGTCTACTATTAATACTTCATTGTGCTTAGGACAATTATCTGAATTAATTGAATTGCCTTAGATTGACGATGAAGAAGAAAAAATTACAAAGTTATTAGAAATTCATAGAAATAAAACTGCAGAATTAATTCGAGGTGCTTGTATAATGGGAGTTGTTGCCGCTGAACGTTATACATGTTTTAATGATGCTAATCGTTTTGGTTATAGCGCTGGAATGTGGTATCAATTGTTAGATGATATCCACGATGAAGATGGATTATCATTATTACTTCCAGAAGCAGAGCTTGATGATTTAATTGCACAATATAGACAAGATTGTTTAATTACAAATACGGTGATTAAAAGCGAATATTTAAATAATATTACTCAAAATCTTATTAAATAAGGAGAAAAATAATGAAAAAATATAATCGTAATATTGATGTCATTATTCCTGCATATAATGTACCAGATCATATATTATTTAGATGTTTAGCAAGTATCGCTTGCTAGGATATTGCTTCTGAATTGGAAGTAACTATCGTAGATGACGCCTCAACTCAAGAAAATTATGATGCTGTCATTAAAGCTTTTAGTTCTATTTTAAAAATTAATATTTTAAGATATGAAACTAACGGTGGTCCAGGAGTAGCAAGACAATATGGATTAGATCATACTTCAAATGGATATGTAACTTTTATAGATGCAGATGATACTTTTAATGGAGCATTTTCTTTAAAAGCACTTCGCAATGGAATAGAAATGGAAAATGGACTTTTCCAAATGTGCGTTGGTGTTTTTGATGAAGTTCATGAAGCAGAATTAAATCCTGGCGAAGGTCCTTTGCTTATGCCTCATGAGCAAGATTTGATTTGGATGTTCGGTAAATTATATCGTAGAGGCTATATTGATAAATATAATATTCGTTTCCATGAAACTTCTCGAGCTAATGAAGATAATGGATTTAATACAATTTGTCGCCTTTGCTCTAGCGACCAAGAACAAATTAATTTTATTCCTGCTCATGTTTATTACTGGCATGAAAATCTTAATAGTATAACTAGAGCCAATGATTGTCAATATAGTTATGGCGGATCTGAACGAGATAGCTTTTATGGTTATGTTGAAAATATGATTTACGCAGTTAAAGAAGCTAAAAAGCGTAAACCCTATAATGGGAATATTACTATGTGGGCTGTTAATTGTATGTTAAATATTTATGAATATTATATTGAATGCGTAGAACGTGCGCCAGACCATGCTCCAAATAATTGGAAATGGTGTAAAAAATATTATGATGAAGTTTATTCTGCCTTAGAAGAAGATATCTCTTTAGAAATTTTAGCTCAACATTATAATGATGTAATGCGAAATGCTTACTTAGGAAATAAACTAGAAGGAATTATTCCTTGTATGAGCATTTTTGAATTTTTAAATAAGCTAAAAAATGATATCTAATTTAATATTATAACTACTTAATAAAATACTTATTAAGTAGTTATTTTTTATTTGGTCAAAATATAATAACTTCTTAATTATAATTTTTATATTTTTATAGAACTAAGTGAAAAAGGAGGTTTTTATATGCCAGCACCAGTTTATAATAAACAAAATTTTGTTGATTAGTCAATTCTATATGCTGAACAATTAAATAGAATCGAAGATGAACTTCATGCAATTAGCAAAGAACCAAATATATTTATTCAAGAAAATCCACCAGAGAGTGCCGCAGAGGGTGATATCTGGATTGCTCCTACACCATTAACACCGGAAGGTTTTTTAATTGAAATCCCTCCTTATAGTGAGTTGGATTATGGTAAAATTCTTATGGCTGGACCGACAGGCTTAGTGTGGATTGCTTTAGATGAAACTGAGTTGCCTCAAGCAGAGGAGGAAAGTTTTTAATGGCAGAGAATCAATTATATAAAATATATAAAAGTACTATGTCGTAGATAGCAGACTGTACTCGAGCTATAGCTGGAATTAATTTTGATTTAACTCCAGAAGAAATTATACGCTATCTTAAAAATTATGCAAAACTAAGTTTATTAGTAAGCGGATCCGATATATTTGAATTATTTGTTTGCTCTTGGCCAAGGTTTAGTAAGCCAAAAGCAACAGAGACAATAGAAGCATTCTGTATTGATGATATGCAAGAAACTATAAATGAATCTATTGGAGAATTTCCTTGTGTTGTTCAAGGCTTTACCTTTTCTCCTCAAACTAAAGAAACTATTAGTGCTAATGATTATAGTGGAGAAGGAGTATATGAATTTATCAATTTGAATCCTCGTTTTATTGATAGCTCATATGAATGTTTGGCAAAAGTTAAAACTTCTTGGCTTTTTCCAAGCCAAATAATTGATATTGATAGAGGATAGGCTCGATCTATGAAATGTATAACAAATGATTTAGCTAGTGTATCTTCTATTTAGGTGGTGAATACTTAATGGCATAGCGTATTTTAACTTTAAATTTAGACAGTGATATTATTCCCTATATGGGTAGGATAAATTTTAATATTGTTGATGAAAATTCTTCTGCAGAATCTACCACCTATACTATTACAAGTAGTGATAACTTGATTGCAATAGTTGATAATGTAGATCATTATATTTATGGATTAACATCTGGTAAAACAGCAACAATTACAGTGGTTGCAGCAGCCAGCGCAAACTTTGAAGAAACAACAATTACTAAAACAATTAGTGTTTCTAAGAAAGTTTCAAATGAATTATATATTATTTTTACTGATAGTAATTGGGCAACTAAAATGGAAAATATTTATAAAGTTTCCGGCACAACTGATTTTTTCCCATCTGGTCTTTTTAAATATAATTCTTTTAATACATTGAGCAATCGTACAGGTATGGGTCCGAGCAGTAAAGCGGTAATGACGATTACATTCACTCTAAGAGCAAAGGGATCAATTGAACTACCTTATATTGTTCATTCAGAAAAATATGACCATTTTATAGGAACTTTAGATGGAGCGCAATGGTTTAACACAAGCGGTAATCAAAGCTGGTAGACAATATCAAAAAATTTAAACGCTGGTGAACATACTCTTAAGTTGGAATATACTAAAGACTATAGCGTAGACACTGGTAAAGATGCAGGAGCTATTGGTTATATTAAATTAGTTGGCGTAAGTCCAATCCATTATTTAATTAAATCTGAAAATAAATTTTATACAATTAATAATAGCTCAATGTTGGAGGAAGTAAATATTACTTCATTAAATGGAGATACTTTTGAAACTCATGGAACATTTACGCAACCGACAAGCGCACTATTAAAAACTTTAATTGATCCAGAAGTATTTTATTGGTGGGATAATGATTCTCAACCACTAGAAGACTATTCTTTAAAAGTGAATGGTACACCGCACATGCCGCAAGTATTAATTTCTAAATCATATAATATCCCAGAAGGTGACTATATTTATGATTTAATGATAGAAAGTAATCAAACAGCCTCATATAATAATCCAGATCTTACTGTCACTCCTGGTATTTATTATTCCATATCATTTAATAATGGTTAGGATTGGCGTATTTATCATCCAGATTCTAAAATGTGGGTTACTGACACCAGTTCAGAGAGTGGTATGTCTGAAAAAATTTTAACTAATATTCCATCGGCTAAATGGAAAGAAGAAATGGAATTTTGGAATAGTAAAAATATTCAAATTAGAATTTCAATTATATATACTTACAGCAGAGTAGATACATTAACTCTTGATTATACTGAAAATCTTATGAAGGAGGTTTTTAAATGAGTTTAATAGGTTCAACAAAAATTATTTTAACAGATACTCAAACAGGAGAAGAAAAAGTTATTGAACATAAAAATAGAGTGACAAATTTTATAGGTGATATTCTTTCTTATTGTCCTTTTGGTGCTGGTTATCGAGATAAAGCATCTTAGGTTAATCCTATAGATTCTTTGTTGCCACCTTTCCCAAATCTAATTGGAGGAATTGCATTGTTTCGAGATTAGATTCGCATCGATGACACTGAATATCGAGCTCCTATGAGTAATCCACTAATTGGCTATGCTGCTTATAATGAAACAGATGCTAAATCAGGAGATCTAAGATTGGGAGTTTTTAACGCTGATGAAAGCGGTTATATAACTAATGGTTATCGTTTTGTTTTTGATTTTGGAACTACGAGAGCAAATGGAACAATACAAGCCATTGGGTTAGTGCCTCAAAGAGGAGGTAGACAAATGCATGGTAGCTCTTTAAATAAAGATGCTACTAATATTGCCTTAAAAATTGATCAAGTGAGCAGTGCTGCAGATGGTTCACATACAGCTACAAATCATATTTGTTCTATTGATCCAGATAAAAATTTAGCTTATTCAGTATATGTCCAAAGCGGAGCATCAAATAGAATTACTATTAAAACTTTGTTTTTTCCAACTACAAAAATTGGATTATTTAGAGATTTTGAAATGCCTTTAACTGAGAAAAAAAGTACATCTATTGCTGCTTCTTAGTTAACAAATTTTGCTATTACACCATACACTTCTAGTTATTTTTATGGAACTTTTATTGATGGTTAGGATGGATATATTTGGGGTTTTCAACATAGTGGTAATGCTGCCGGTAATGCTAGTGGGGATGCTACCATTAATTGGATACGTATTGAAAAAAATTCTATTTTAACTGATAATTTAAAATTTCGTGAAGGTCAAATGATTGTTCCTGACACTCAAGCTTTATACGCTGGAAAATATTATAGTTCTTTTACATATGGCCAAGAAAATACTAATTATGCTATAATTAAACAAACTGATTCTACAAAATGGTTATATTTAATTAAACACACTACTGTTGATAGTATGAACGGCGTATATAAAATTAATTTAACTAATTTAGAAACCCAGTTAAATAGTATTCCAACAACAGACTATCCAATTATTACAGTTCCAAGTGAATTAATTACTGGAGTCTCAGTTGCTTTTAAACCATTTTGGACTCGAGATAATGGTAGTTATGATTATTATTATTATAATAATACTGCTGTAAATGATTTAGGTGGTACTATTCATTATATTAATGCGTATATTAATGGACGTAATCCTGTAGAAGGAGAAACGGATGTAGCAGAAAAATTATATGTAAGTAATTACGATTATAAAAATTATAATTGTCCAGGTTTCTTATAGACTTCAAAACCAAGTTTGCATTATGGTCCTTATCTTTTAGGATTTGGTCATTATTATTAGTAGAACTATGGTCATTATAGTACCTATAATTCTGTTTTACCAATGACTTATTTAGCCACTGTAAATAATTTAGGTGAAGATTATATCGTTAAAGATAATATACAAACTATGAAAATTATTTACACTATTGAAGAAATAGAAGATAATTAATATCCAGAAGAGGAGGACTTATTATGGCAATTAGAGTAAATCAAGGTGGTAAATGGACACCCGTCTATGGAGCTACTGATTTTTAGACTAACACTCCTCTAGGATTAGACGCTACATTAACTAAATCTAGATATGCTGCCGATGCAAAAATCGTCGGCAGCAAATTAGGTGACTTAACTAATTTAAATACAATTGATAAGAAAAATTTAGTTAATGCAATTAATGAAGTTGCTATAAATGCGGGAGCGGGTGCAGCTTTATTCACTATTAATATTGACACAGATCAAAAAGTTGCTAATTATACTAGAGATGAAATTGCTAATATGGCCTAGCAAAATAGATTAATTATGGCAATTACAAATCTTGGAAAAGTTGCTAGTTTTTTATTTGTGGGTATACATGATACTTTAGAAGAAGTAGCTGTTTTTGCTCATACTGAAGTATAGTCAAATAATACTGTAGTAACAACTTTTTATCGAATATATAATGATAAAAGAGTTGTTGTTAGAGAAATGCCACATACTAATCCTATTGATATGATTACTGCAGAGGAAGGACAATTAGCTCGTGTAAAAACAGTAAATTTTGAAGGACATCCAATTGAATGGGAAGCTTTTAATATGGATAGAGCAGATAATGGCATACTAGTTATTTATGTCAGTGGTAATGGTTCTACACATACATTAGAAGAAATTCAAGCTGCTGTAACATTGGGACAATATGTATTTGCTTTATATTCAAATAAATATGTACCTTTATACTCTATCGATAGTGAATATGCTGTCTTTCATTTAACATCAATTCAGGAAGAAAGTAAAGGATTAACTTTAAAAGTTGATGTAAATGGAGCTGTTTCAGTATCTCAAACAGATATCTAGAATTTGAATTATATTCCAAGCCCATAGCGAGCGTCTATTGGACAAACAATTGCTGTTAGTTCTGTAGACGCAGTAACTGGAGCTCCATTAACTTGGGCTGCTGTGAATTTTCCAGAATCTACTAATTATGAAATTCCAAGCTTTGATTTAATAACAAATAATACTCCAGAAGTTGCTGTTATTGATGATGCTTCCACAGCCTTATCCATTAAACCAAATGATCCGCCTTCAATTATTGAGATTGATACAGAAAATATAATGTTGGCATTAGCTAGAGGACCAATAAATCTTAAATTTCAATATATTATTGATGATACAACATCATATATAACCTCAGCGATTTTAAATCCTATATATTTTTAGGAAAAAAATATGTATATGGCTGGATTAGTAGATTATATTAATAATATGCCTTGCTTTGTATTTTTTACATTTGAATTGAATAAAATTACAGGATAGGCAAAAACTTTAAATGAAGAACTGTCTTTAGATACTTCTCTAAAAGAAAGTGGATAGGCTGCAGAAGCAAAAGCAGTTGGTGAAGCTTTAAGTGAGTTAAAAGATCATATGTTAACATTAATTCCATCTTATGATTAGACTAATAGTAAATAGTATCTTGTCGTTAATGATGATGGTACTGCTACACAATGGCACAGTTTACCCCATATCCCTAATCCAGAAGAAAGTGAGAATGGATATGTATTATCGGTAGATGGCCAAATGATGACAAAATGGATTAAACCATTTTCAATTAATATTGATAAAAATTTAAAAAATGCTAATGAGGCAGCTGATGCTGCGGCAGTTGGTTCTGCTATTAATAAAGTTTAGTCATCAATCAATACCTTAAATAATGCATTGACAACAAAAATTCAAATTGTAACTTGGGGGGAGGCAGACTAATGGCTTTATATTTAGGAAATGATAAAGTAAAATTAAAAGTTATATTAGATAATATTCCTTATGTTTTAACTTTATATTCTAGAAAAATTATAACAAATGGCGTTCTATTAACCTCTTCAAATCAACAAGTTTTAGAAGATTCTAATGGAATGTATTTAACCACAAAGGAGAATCGCTATGGCTACTGAGTATAGACTAGCTTATACTGGTGGAGAAATTAATCGAAAATTAAAACAAATTGATGACTTATTGCAGAATCAAAGTGAATTAGCAAATGAAATAAATTTAAATAGTAATCGATTAAATGCGTTAGCACAGTTAGAATAGGGTAGCACTACAGGAGACGCAGAACTTATTGACATTCGCCTAGGGAATGACGGTATAGTTTATAATAGCGCTGGCAGTGCTATCCGCACCCAGTTTGAAAATACATCGACTAAAATAAATAGTCTTTTTAATGATATAAGCACTTATTTATCGTGCAGAAAAACTTTAAATTTAGTTAAAGGTTACCATGATGAAGATGGAAATGTAGTGCTAGATACTAATGGAAAATCTTTTGTAACTACAGTTTTTTTTGATTTAACAAAAGTTCGCGATGTATACTGTGAAATGAATTATATATTTAGACCTTATTATTATGATAGTGGTTTTAATTTTTTACTTAGAGGTTCTGATAATAATCCTAATGATAATCGTGTTTTATTAGCACCAAATCCCGATGCAAGATATGTAAAATTTACTATTTTTCGAGCTGACTAGTAGTATGCAACTGAAGAAGAAATTTATAATAATTTTAGAGTTTATGAAAAACCATTTTATAAATTTGATTTTTCTTGGGTTAATAAAGGTTTTGTTGAACATGATACGGGTGATTTTATTCCTTATTCTGGATATGTTGCAACAGATTTTATCCCGCTACCTTAGTCATATAGTATCCCTTATGTATTTGCGCGAAAAATGAGAGCTACAGGAATTGCAGCAGGATTGGCTTTTTATGATGAAAATTTTAATTATTTGGCTTCTACTCGTATTATATATAATGATTTTGAAGATGCATTTGAATTTCCCACCAATGCTTATTACATTCGTTTTTCAGTAATAGAAACTTATAAAGACACAGCAGAAGCTTTTATAGTTTTAAATTTAAAAAATGAATTAGATAATCATATAAGCCTTTATAGTAAATTAGCTAATATTTTAATTGAAGAAAATGCACCTTGGGAGGATTAATTATGTCTTTATTAAAATTTGCTGGTAAAAATAGTAAAAATCAAGCAACGGCTATTGCTTGTGATGATAATGGAAATTTAAAAGTTAGAAAAGAAGGAAAACAAGATGTTATTACACTTGTAAATAATTTTCCTTTAAGAAGTGAGGTTGTTAATACATCAGACACTCCTATTGATTGTTCTGGTTATGACACAATTTCATTACGAATAATACACAACTTAAATGCTAGTGTGACTCTTCATTTTTTAACTGATGATTTAGTATCAGGAACTTCTTGGATAAAAAATTTAAACAATGATTGGATATCAGTAACAATTCCTTCACCAACTGTAAATCCTACTATTTTTGTTGTTACTCCAGAAGATGTTCCATTTTTAAAATATTGTAATAATTTAAAATTACGTATTGCGGCTTCGCCAGCCGCTTCAAGTGGTACATTAACTGTTAAAGTTATTGGTAAATATTGATAAAATACCACAAAGGAGGAGAAGAAAATAATGATAGTAGAAAATTTAGCTACTTTAAAAATACATCGCCTTACTCAAGAACAATATAATAAAGCTTTATTAGAAGGTCGTCTTGAAGAAAATTCATTATATTTAACACCAGAAGAAACTACTGCAGATGGCTATGCTACTGAAGAATTTGTTTTAAATGCTGTTAAAGGATTAATAAATGAATCAGATTTAAATGATGCTGTTCAAGAAGCTTTAAATGAAGCTAAAAATGAAGGAATTTTTAATGGTGAAGATGGTAGAGGTATACAAAGTGTTACTTTAAACAATGATTATACCCTAACATTTATATACAGTGATGGCACAAATTATACTACTACCAATTTAAGAGGACCTTAGGGTGAGCAAGGTCCCAAAGGTGACACTGGCGCTTAGGGTCCAAAGGGAGATACCGGTGATACTGGACCTAAGGGTGACACTGGCGAACAAGGTCTTTAGGGAGAGCAGGGTCCAAAGGGTGATACCGGTGATACTGGACCCTAGGGACCTAAGGGCGACACTGGTGAACAAGGTCCAAAAGGTGATACCGGAGAACAAGGTCCTAAAGGAGATACTGGCGAAGATGGAGTTTCTGTATCTCACAGTTGGAATAATTCTATTTTGACAATTACATCTGCTTCTGGCACTTCCTCTGCTGACCTTAAAGGCCCAAAGGGAGATAAGGGTGATGCATTCGTTTATTCTGATTTCACTCCTGAATAGCTTGCAAATCTTAAAGGAGAGCAAGGACCTAAGGGTGACAAAGGTGATACTGGTGAGCAAGGTCCACAGGGCATTCCTGGAGAAAAGGGAGAGCAAGGCCCCAAGGGCGACACCGGAGAAAAGGGCGATACAGGAGCCACTGGTCCCCAAGGCATCCAGGGTGAAAAAGGTGATAAGGGTGATATTGGCGCCCAGGGTCCTAAAGGAGATACCGGTGAGCAAGGTCCTAAGGGTGAAGATGGTAAAAATGCATATGAATATGCTCAAGAATAGGGTTATAACGATTCAGAAGAAGCGTTTGCATTAAAATTAGCCACTGAAATTCCTCAAGTTGATGCTACTTTAAAAGTTTCAGATGCTGCTGCAGATGCTGCAGTTGTTGGTTATCGTTTAGAGGCATTGGAATTAATTGCTGGTGGTGATACTCAAATTGTTTTAATTGATGTGTCTGGAACGACTTGTCAATATTCTCCTAGTGCAATTAAAGGATTCTTAGACAACGATTAGGCAGTTTTTGGAGTGGCCGGCTATGTGATTTTGCCTCTTATCTCTTGTGATAATAAAACAGCAGTTTTTTCAATCACCATTGACGGCAGTAATACTCTACAAATCATACAAACAATGAAATGTACTGTTTATTCAGATAGATCTATTAGAGTAGAATCTTATACTCACCCTGCAGTTCCAACACCAACTCTTGATTAGGCTGGACATATTTTACGAGCGACAAGTGGGCATGGAGTTGAATGGGTAGAAGCAAATGTAGATATTGAAGTTGATACTACTTTAAGCCAATCTGGTAAAGCTGCAGATGCTGCCTCAGTTGGTAATGCAATTGCCTCTATTGCCAATATTTCTAAAGCCACTGAAGTTGATTTTTCTAATTGGGATAATGGTAATTTTGTAGTCACTCTTTTAAATGGTGCAGAAATTCATTTTGAAGTAGGCTTTGATGAGGTGACTGGAAATCCTATTACTATTACAGATGATAATGGTATTACAACAACAATTACTTGGCCAGCTTAAAGGAGTAAATAACGATGCTCAATTATGATAAAGAAAGTTTTTTATAGGGATTAGCGCATAATTTAGCAATAAAAACTACTATCCCCGCGGGACTTGAAGATTTTTATTATGCAGAATTTGATGGAACATACATAATTGTAGGATGGAAAGGTACTTTCCAAGGTAAAGCTAGTTCTGTATGTGCCATCCCCGATGATCCTTCGATTATTTTATTTTTACATTAAGGAGGTGTAAGTATTGTTTAATAGTTATTCTAATCTTACTCATATCTCCATTCCAGATTCAGTTATAGTTTATGGAAATCAACAAAATTTATTTAGAAATATGCCTTTATTACAATCTGTAACAACTAATCACTCATTTTTTACAGATATGTCTAATATGTTTCGTAATGATCAAAAATTAATAACTGCAATATGTCCGCCAGAAGTGACAAATATGACCAACGCCTATTACTATTGTTCAAGCTTACGAGAACCTGTCTGTGGTCCAAATGTAATAACCATGGACAATGCTTATAGAAGATGTGATTGTATTGTTAATCCTGTTTGCGGACCTAATGTAACAGATATGACAAATACATATTATTTCTGCAATCGTATTGGAGAAGCTGTTTGTGGACCAAAAGTAACTGATATGATTGGCACATATTCAAGATGTGCCAATCTAACTACAGCAGTTTGCGGCAATAATGTTATCAATATGAATTATACATATAATAATTGTTTTAATTTAGTAAATCCAGTTTGTGGCCCTAATGTAGTTAATATGGTGGGCACTTATCAAAATTGTATTAGTATAACCACAGCTATCTGCGGAAACAATGTAAAATTAATGGATAAGACTTATACTGGATGTAGTGCATTAATTACTCCTGCTTGTAGTAATAGTGTAATAAATATGTATTACACTTATTATAATATGAATAGTTTGACATCCGCAAAATGTGGATCTAATGTTCAAGATATGTACTATACTTATTACAATTGTACAAATATTAAATCAATGTAGAACAGCAACTCAATTAAGAGAGCAGTATATACTTATTCTAACTGTCGTAATTTAACAGGCACGCCATTTTGCAGCAACAATGCTATTGATATGATTTATACTTATGCTAATTGTAATAATATTACCGGTACAGCTCCTTGTGGAAATAATGTAATTAATTTAAGAGGAACTTATTATAATTGTTATAATTTATCTGGAGCGACTTGTAGTAATAGTGTTATTGATATGTCTTATGCATATTATAACTGTAAAAATATTTCTTACGCAAGATGTGGAATAAATGTCTAGAATATGGCTTACGCATACGCGCTATGTAATAAAATTACAACTGCCAATGTAGGTAATAATGTTTTAAATATGGCTTATGCTTATTATTATACCAATGTTAATAAGCCTGTTTTTTCAAATAAAGCTACTAATGTGGTTGGAGCCTATGGTTATACAAATGTAAATACTCCAGTTATTCCAAATAATATTAGCAATATTGCTTATTTATATTAGAGTTGTAATAATTTAAGAACTGCTCTATGTCCAAATATTATTACTAATTTAGCTTATACTTATTCTAATTGCCCAAAAATTAGTGTTGCGAATATCGGCCCAAATGTTATTAATGCTAGAGGTGCTTTTAATAATTGTATTAATATAACAAATATTAAATTTTCCAATTCGATTCAAGATATGTCTTATTTGTACAATAATTGCATTAATTTAAAAGGCAACCCTATTTGCGGCCCCAATGTATTGTAGATGGGTTATGCTTTTAGAAATTGTGCTTAGTTAACAGGATCTCCTATATGTGGTGATAAAGTTAGAAATATAGCTTATACTTATTATGGCTGTATAAATTTAACTGGCTCCCCTATATGCACTGACAGAATACGTGATATGGCATATGCATATTACAATTGTTCAAAATTAACTGGCTCTCCTGTGTGTGGACCGAATGTAACTAATATGGCTTATGCATATTAGAATTGCACTAATCTAAGCGGAAGCGCAGTCTGTGGTAATAATGTTATTAATTTTTGTGGTGCTTATTCACTATGTAAAATTAATAAAGCTGTATGTAGTAATTCTGTTGAATAGATGTATTATTCTTATAGCGGTTGTAATTATATAACTGAAGCTGTGTGTGGACCAAATGTAACAAATATAGGATATGCATACTCTAATTGTGCCAACATCAAAGATGCAGTTTGTGGAAATAATGTTACACATATGTATAGAGCATACTCTAATTGTTTAAATTTAGTTAATGCTGTATGCGGACCAAATGTAACTAATATGGAATATGCATATTAGAATTGTTATAATTTAAGAACATTTACTGTTGGTAATAGTGTTGTAAATATGTTAAATACTTATGCATTTTGTAGAAATTTACAAGGAAGTCCAAAATGTCCCAATACTGTAGATGAAATGCGAGGCGCTTATATGAATTGCACAAATCTAACTGGCTCTCCTGTGTGTGGGTCAAACGTAGTATATATGGGATCGCACACCAAAACGAATAATGTTTGGTATCATTATGGAGCTTATTCTAATTGTATTAATTTAACTGGGTCTCCAGTTTGTGGAAATAAAGTTACTACTATGGCTTCTGCCTATTATAATTGCCGTAATTTAAGCGGAGCCCCAGCATGTGGACAAGCAGTAACCAATATGAATAATGCTTATCGATTATGCCCAAATATTTATGGAAATGCATATTATTATTCTAGAAATATTAGCGATGTAACGAGTTGTTTCTCTGGGCGCAACACTTCACGCAGATTAAATATTTATTGCTATCAAAATAGTACTACAAATAACACTTTGCATCGAACTCATACAAACAATAGTTTATTAGGCTCTACCATTAGTTGGACTAATGCAGGAACTTATTAGTACAATACTTATTATAATATTTATATTTATCCAGTCGCAAATGTTATTTAGGTTCAATAGGAAAATGAAAGCATTTGACTTTTATAAAAAAAAATATTATACTATAATTATGGAGGGATTTTAATTTGGACATTGAAAAAAATATGTTTTCTATAGGATATATGATTGGTTCTTATCTAGATATTAATAGAGAAGAACCATGGGTTATTGTAGAAAATGATAATACTATTAAAATCATTAGATCCTATAATAATATTGTAGAAAAACCAAGTGTGGAGGTTCAATAATGGCGAATATTATGCTTAAAGATGCGAATGGCAATGATGTAGTTTATAAAAATATTACCAGTATTAAATTAAATACAGAAGATGGATCTGTTGTAGAATTTGTAGAATAGCCAATGAATTATGTTGTTGGAAATTATACTGAAAAAACATTGTTACTAGAAAATTGGAATGGCACTTCTTATCATCTTGACATTCCAGAATTTGTAAATTTATATGATGTATAGATTGGTATCCCACCAAATTCAAGTGCTCCAAATGCAAGAATGTTAATTGAAAGTTGTTTGAGCGTTCCTGAAGTAACAAGTGATGATAATGGCACTTCATTAAAAATTAGTGCATTAAAAGCACCAACTACAGATGTGATTATTGCAGTTTGGTGGGGGATTTAATAATGAATACTTTAAATCACTTAGCTATTATCGCAGATGGTAATGGTCGATGGGCAGAATTGTAGGGCTTAGATCGTAAAGAAGGACATCGAATTGGCTTGGAAAAGGCTGAAGAAATAGTCCAATGGTGTTATAGATCTAATATTAAAGTATTGTCTTTATATTTATTTTCTTTAGATAATTGGAAACGACCAGAAGATGAAATTAATAATTTGCGCTCTTTAGCTGATAATTATGTTACTAATTATCGTGTATTTAAAGATAACAATATTAAATTTTTAATATCTGGATCGGTAGATAATTTAGATGAAGAAGCAATTGAAAAAATTCATTTTATGCAAGAAGAAACTAAGAATTGCAATGGATTAATTTTAAATATTTGCGCTAATTACAATGGACATAAAGAAATTGTAGATGCCATTGCTAAAGGTGCTCGTACAGAAGAAGAAATTACTGCTCACTTATATCAAAATCTACCTTTTCCAGATTTAATTTTAAGAACAGGAGGCTATCAACGATTAAGTGGATTTTTAACTTGGCAATCTGCTTATTCTGAATTAGCTTTTACGCATACTTTATTTCCTGATTTAACAATATCAGAATTAAATCATATTAAAAAGCAATTTGAACAAGAAACTAGAAATTTTGGAGGTGTTATTGTTGACAAGCGGACAGTATGCTTATCTACTACTCCGTAAATTACAAAATAGTGCTTCTTGTCAAGAAAGTCATTATAGAGCTTACCTATATAATTTTTATGGAGACTTATTTAATGATCCTAGCGTAGTTATAACTGGAGAATCATATCAAGAATTTTGTGATTTGATTGATTTTGAAATGGACTATATTGCTCAAAAAGGCTATACCACTCCAAGTGAAGTCCATAACGATACAGATTATTTTAATTCCAGTTATATTCTTTTGCAAAATTCTTTCGCTGCTATTGGAATTAGGTTAGAGATGGACAGCACTAGTAATCCAACAAAATTAACTTTTACTTTGCCCAGTGGACGCATTTCAGTATTAAATAACTTACAAGGTGTTTGGGACGAACAAATTCGATTTGTAAGTAGATTAAGAGTTACAGACACTTATTTTAAACAAACAATGTCTTATTATAACTTAGAAGAAGAAGACTCTATAGACTTAAAAGAAGTTGGAGCGAATGCGGCTGGATATAATACCTATTGGAATTATAATGAAACAAATCAAACTGTAGAAATTAGTGGTAATGGAACATTAGCTAATTTTAATCTATGGAAAGAATTAAAAATTTCAAAAGTATCTACAATGATTTTAGGAGCGGGAGTATATCGTTTATTAAAATATTCACTAAATTCAGAAAATTTAGTAATCGTAGATTTCCACGGAGAAAATGACCCTATTCTAATTGAACCTCTTTGCGCAGTAGATAAAAAACTAATTATATATTCTAACAATAAATCTATGAGGGAATATGACTGGGCTAAATATGGTGTAAATGTTGAATGGCATAATTTATCAGAATGGGATGAATAAAGTAAGGAGAGTCTTAATATAAGACTCTCCTTTTTTTATTTTATATTGACTTTATTCAAAAAAAATGCTATACTTTAATAAAAGATTGATGGAGGTATTGATATGTAGAATTCAATTATCCTCATCACTGGTGGCACCGGAACCTTCGGCAAGGCTTTTTTAAAGCGTATTTTAACCTATTCTCCAAGAGAAATTAGAATATTTAGTCGCGATGAAGCTAAACATTATGTGATGATGCAAGAATTTAAAAAATATAATAATATTAAATTTATAATCGGAGATATCCGTGATAAATCAACAGTGGACGCAGCTATGAAAAATGTTAACTATGTTTTTCATGCGGCAGCCATGAAGCAAGTTCCTATATGCGAACTCAATCCCATAGAAGCAATGAAAACCAATATTCAAGGTAGTGACAATGTTTTAACTTCAGCTATTACTCATGGAGTAAAAAAAATTGTATGCTTATCCACAGATAAAGCTGTATATCCTATTTCAACAATGGGAGCTACAAAATTGTGCATGGAAAAATTGGCTCTGCAAAAAGCAATGAATCAAAACGAAACTCAGATTTGTATCACCAGATTTTGTAATTTAATTTCTTCTAATGGCAGCGTAGTGCCTCTATTTATAAATCAAATTCAAAATAATTTGCCACTCACCGTAACTAACCCAGACATGGTCCGTTTTATTATGAGCGTTAATGATGCGATTGATTTAGTAGAATTTGCTTTTAAATATGGTGAACATGGAAAAATTTATATTAAAAATTCTTCTCCCTGTGTCTTATCTGATCTAATACAAGCAATAAAAATCCATATGAAAGTAGATGATAATTATCCAATAACAATAATCGGTAGTAGACCAGGAGAAAAATAGATTGAATTATTGTTTACTAATGAAGAAGCTCAATGTTTAGAAATAACTAATTCTTACATAGCAATTAACAATATTTATACAAATAATAATTTTCAATATAACAATTATTTAACAATAACTGATATTATTAATATGCTACAAGAAATGGAGGAAAAAACATGAATATTCCTTTTAGTCCTCCAGATATTGGAGAATCAGAAATCGCAGAAGTGATTAAAACATTGGAATCTGGTTGGATTACAACTGGACCAAGAGTAAAAGAATTAGAAAAAAAAATAAAAAATTACGTCAATGCAGATGGATGCGTTTGCTTAAATTCTCAAACAGCTTGCGCGGAAATGACACTGCGCTTACTTGGCATAGGTCCAGGTGATGAGGTTATTACATCTGCATACACTTACACCGCAACAGCTGCAGTTATAAATCATGTAGGAGCAAAAATAATACTAATTGATACTTAGCCAAACAGTTATGAAATGGACTATGAATTATTAGCGGCTGCGATCACAGAAAAAACTAAAGTTATTATTCCTGTTGATTTAGGTGGAGTTCCTTGTGATTATAATAAAATCTTTACTATCGTTAATAATAAGAAAAATATGTTTCATCCAAATAATAATCTACAAGAAGCTTTTGGAAGAATAATTATAATGGCAGATACTGCTCATGCTCTTGGTGCATCCTATTGCGGGAAAATGGTTGGATCTATTGCAGATTTTTCTAATTTTAGTTTTCATGCTGTAAAAAATTTAACAACAGCTGAAGGTGGTGCCGTTACGTGGAAAACCATTCCTGGAATTAATAATCAAGATATTTATACTCAATATCAGTTATTAAGTTTACATGGTCAATCCAAAGATGCATTTACAAAATCTCAATTAGGCTCTTGGGAATATGATGTTATGGGAACATATTATAAATGCAATATGACAGATATCGCTGCGGCAATAGGCTTACAGCAATTAAATCGATATTCAGATCTTTTAGATAAAAGATAGTAGTTTATTAATATATATGATACTGAATTGAAAGATACAAATCTATTAATTTTATCACATAAGTCTAAATAGATAATATCTTCTGGCCATTTATATATGATTTAGATTCCAGAAATCACTATTGAACTTAGAAATGAAATAATATATCAAATGGCACAAAAAGGAGTGTCTTGTAATGTACACTATAAACCTCTACCTTTATTAACAGCATATAAAAATTTAGGTTTTAATATTCATGATTTTCCTAATGCATATAATAATTATTCTAAAGAAATCTCTTTGCCCTTACATACTAAATTGTCAAATAACGATATTGAATATGTAACTAAGTGTTTAAAGGAGTCTGTTAATGCGCATACTCCCATGGGATGAACTTCCATTATACATGCAAAATGATGAAGTGAAAAAATATTATAACAATTTAGTTGATAAATAGGGTTATTTAAAAATAAAAAGATGTATAGATATAATTGTATCTATATTGGTATTAATTATATTAATTCCATTATTTATAATCATATCTATTTTAATAAAATATGATTCTTCAGGGCCTGTTTTGTATAAACAAAAGCGGGTTACTCAATATGGTCGAATATTTTATATTTATAAATTTAGAACAATGATTGTTAATGCCGATTCTGGATTTTAGATAACTCAATATAATGATAGCAGAATAACCAAAATAGGAAAAATACTTAGACGCTATAAATTAGATGAATTACCCTAGTTCTATAATGTTCTTACTGGATCTTTAACATTATGTGGTACTCGTCCAGAAAATCCAAAATTTGTTAATCAATATTCTAATGAAATGTTGGCTACATTGCTATTGCCTGCTGGAATAACGAGTTTAACCAGTATTAAATTTACAAATGAAGCTCTATTAATACAAGATATTAATAACTTTGATGAAGCTTATATAAATTATATCTTACCTGAAAAAATGAAATATAATCTTCAAGAATTAGAATAGTTAAGTTTTTTACAAGACATTAAAATTTTAATCGCAACTTTTTTATCTTTATTTAATTAAAGGAGAACATTATGGAAATTGTAAGTATTTCTAACTTGCCACAAGAAACTCTTGATGTAATAGTTTCAATTCATCAAGATGCTTTTCCAACTTTTTTTCTAACATCATTAGGGCCAAAGTTTTTGAAATTAATGTATCAATGCCACATGGAGCATAAGGCTTCAGATATTTTAGTTGCAATAGAAAATTCTGTACCCATAGGATTTCTAGCTTATTCAGAAGATATGAGTGATTTGTATTCTTATATGTTAAAACGACATGGTTTTTATTTTGCCTTATACAGTATAATTCCTTTCTTAAAAAATCCTATAATTTTACCTCGTTTGCTTAGAGCTTTTTTAAAACCAAAAGAGGCAAAACAATTAGATAAATATATCTATTTAGCTAGCGCAGGAGTAACCCCTAAAATCCAATCTAAAGGGACTTATAGCTCAATTTTAAATACAATTTTACAAAAATATAAAGACTCTGATTTCCAATATATTATAGGAGATACTGATGTAGGCAATGGGCCTATTAATCATATTTATCATAAATTCGGATTTAATATTTATAAACAATACGAAACTCCAGAAGGAAGACCAATGTATGAACAAAGATATTATTTTAATACCTAAGTATATTTTCTTTATTGATTTTTTATAAAAAATATGATATAATATTTACATAAGAAATAAAGAAATAAAAAAGGAGAAATCCATATGGCATATGATGAGCGTTATGAAAATGGCAATTCTATGAGACAGAAAGACTTGGTCCTAGCCACCAATGAATTCTGTTTCCTGCAGAACAAAACAAACGGTCAGATTAAGACATATTCCGGTCCTATTATGCTGACAATTTCTCAGCAGGAAAGTCTGGTAGTCTTCGACTCCAAGACTAAGCAGTTCCGTGAAGTTTCCAATTTTGACCAGGCTAAGCAGCTGTTTGTGTCTGCTCCCGAAAACTGGTATGTAATTCTGAAGAACCCCGCACCTGGCGGCATTTATCCTGAAGCTGGGAAGGCAGTTCTGTCTCCCAATCTGGAAATCGGCCGCAAGATTAACCTGCGCGGCCCCATTAACTTCTCTCTATTTCCCGGTCAGATGTGTAAGGTTATCCGTGGTCACGCACTGCGTTCCAACCAGTACCTTCTGGCTCGTGTGTATGAGGCAGAAGCAGCTTCCAAGAGCCAGGGTGAAATGCGTGACGCAGAAGGTAATGTTATTACCAAGAGCAACGCAACTTATGTAAATGGTCAGATTCTTGTCATTAAGGGCACTGAGGTTTCCTTCTACATTCCTCCTACTGGCATTGAAGTTATTCCTGTGAATAACGACGACAAGAAAGGTTATGTGCGCGAGGCCGTTACTCTGGAGCGCCTGGAGTATTGCATTCTGAAGGACGAAGACGGTAATAAGCGTTATGTCCACGGTCCCGAAGTGGTCTTCCCTAAGCCCACTGAGACTTTCGTAACTTCCCCCAAGGGTGGTTTCATTTTCCGCGCAATTGAGCTGTCTCCCATTTCTGGTATTTATGTGAAGGTTATCGCAGAATACAAGGATGATGATGGCACTGTACATCCTACTGGTGAGGAAATGTTCATCACTGGTAAGGACCAGATGATTTACTACCCCCGCCCCGAGCACGCTATCATCAACTATGATGGTAAGCTGATGCATCACGCAATCGCAATTCCTGAGGGCGAAGGTCGTTATATCATGAACCGCCTGGATGGTAAGATTAACACTGTCAAGGGTCCTGCTATGTATCTACCTGACCCCCGCACTGAAGTTGTGGTTAAGCGTAAGCTAACCGAGAACCAGTGCAACCTGTGGTATCCTGGCAATCGAGCTGTTCTGGAATACAATGTTGGTCTAACTGAAAAGGCTGTTGAGAAGTCTGCAGCTGCTTCTATGAGCTTCATGGATTCTCTGACTGCTTACTCTACTGCTACTTCCAATGCGTCTACTCTGGCAAATCTAGAAGCAAAGGCAAATATTTCTCGTGGCACTTCCTACACTAAGCCTCGCACCATTACTCTGGATACTAAGCTGGATGGCGTTGTTTCCATTGATGTGTGGACTGGTTATGCAGTAAATGTTATCTCCAAGAGCGGTGAAAGAAAGGTAGTTTGCGGTCCTCAGACCGTTCTGCTTGACTACGATCAGGATTTGGAGCGTCTGGAGCTGTCTACTGGTCGTCCTAAGACTACTGACCATCTGATTAAGACTGTCTATCTGCGCCACGAAAACAATAAGGTTTCTGACCTTATCAATGTTGAGACTAAGGACTTTGTCCGTGCTGCTGTTAAGGTTAGCTACTGCGTTGACTTCGATAAGGAGCATATGGACAAGTGGTTCGCAGTTGACAACTATGTCAAGTATCTGACTGACCGTGTGCGTTCTCTGTTGAAGCGTGCCGCCAAGGATTATACTATCTACGACTTCTATCAGAATTATTCTGATATTGTTCGTAATG
>JAEIGA010004478.1_pt1 | contig 21634 bp, 26 predicted proteins | sample 9270691 | NCBI WGS metagenome assembly JAEIGA01 (sample SAMN17057246, study PRJNA624740) | gut metagenome | biome: biome; isolation source: fecal sample | host: Bos grunniens | place: China: Xizang | collected 2019 | reverse complement strand
TGATGTAAGGGACACCTTTGAGCCTACCTCAAGGGGTTCAAAGCCCACTAACGCCAAAGCCTCCAAAAAGGCTAAGCTTATATGGGGCATTGTAGGTGGAGCTATCTTTACAACTGCCCTTGTTGCAGGATTAGTATTATTCGTTTTTTAATTGCAAAACAAAAAACCTTCTTGTCAGCTTTACGCTGACAAGAAGGTTTTCTTTGCTTTATAATGCTTTTTTAAAAATCTACTCTGTGAATAATGTTTTTGGGGCAAGCTTCAATACAAGCACCGCAAACAGTACATTTGTCATAGTCAATGTGAGCGAGGTTGCCTGTTACGGTTATTGCACCTACCTGACATGCTTTTTCGCACTTTTTGCATCCTATACAACCTGCTTTGCAGTATTTCATAACCAAAGCACCTTTGTCTGTAGAGTTACAAGCTACATAGATGGGGTCTTTAACAGGTGCAAGCTCTATTATGTTTTTGGGGCAAGAGTTTACACATTTGCCACAGCCTACACATTTGTCCTGATGGATAAATGCTATGCCGTCTTTAATCTCAATGGCATCAAAGTCACAGGCAGCTACACAGCTTCCAAGACCCATACATCCGAATTCACAGGTTTTGGGACCACCTGCAAGCTGAAGTGCTGTGAAGCAATCATCAACGCCGGTAAAGTCAAATTTGGGCTTGCAAGCTTCGTTGTTGCCGGCACATTTGAGTCTGGCAGACTTCTTTTCTATCTTGCCTGCCTCAATTCCCATAATAGCACAGATTGCGGCGTTGTTTTCCGGGGTCATAAGGTTACATTTTGTGGCAGGTACGCCGTCTTTTACAATTGCCTCTGCAAGAGCAGAACAACCGGCGTATCCGCAACCGCCACAGTTTGCACCGGGAAGAAGTTCACATATCCGGTCTATTCTTTCATCTTTTTCCACTTTGAATACTATGGAAGCAAAGGCAAGGAGCGCTCCGAAAAAGAGACCTATGGCACCTATTGCAAGTGCGGGGTATAAAAGATTCATTTCCGTTACCTCCTCTTAGAATTTTAATCCCTGGAAACCAAGGAATGACATAGCTATAAGACCTGCTGTAATGAGAGCTATGGGGAAGCCTCTCAAAGGCTTGGGAATGTCTGCGGTTTCAAGACGTTCTCTCACACCTGCAAAAAGAACAATTGCAAGGGTAAAGCCCATTGCCGCGCAGAATGCAAACCACACAGATTCCAAAAGTGTGTAGCCTCTTTCGATGTTGACAAGTGTAACACCAAGCACGGCACAGTTTGTGGTGATAAGAGGCAGATATATACCCAGTGAATTGTACAGGGCAGGCACTGTCTTTGCCACAAACATTTCTACAAACTGAACCAGAGCGGCTATAAGCAATATAAATGAAAGTGTCTGCAGATATTCTACATTAAGAGGTACAAGCACATAGTTGTACACAAGGTTTGTAAGAGCTGCGGCAAGAACCATAACAAAGGTTACTGCCATACCCATACCAAAGGCGGTATTGGTTTTCTTGGATACACCAAGGAAGGGGCATATGCCGTAGAACTTAACAAGAACAAAGTTTTCTACCAATATGGCAAGGACGGCCAATTCAATAAAGTTTCCCATTATTTATTGCCTCCTTTTTTAGATTTCCATACATTAATAACTGCAAGAACTATGCCGAGTACAATGAATGCTCCGGGAGGGAGTATAAACATAATGGCAGGCTGGAATGTACCTTCGAGAATCTTGAATCCGAGAATGGAACCGGAACCAATGATTTCTCTTATTGCACCAAGAACGCTTAAGCCTACGGTAAATCCAAGACCCATGCCAAGACCGTCAAAGGCAGAGGGAATGGGCTTGTTCTTGGAGGCAAAGCTTTCTGCTCTTGCAAGAATAATACAGTTAACAACTATAAGGGGGATGAAAAGTCCCAAAGACTTTGAAAGTGAGGGGATGTATGCTTTAAGGAGCATTTCTATAACACTTACAAAGGCCGCTATTACAACTACATATGATGCAATACGGATTTTAGAAGGGATAATCTTGCGTACCAGTGATATTACAAAGTTGGAGCATATAAGTACAAATGTAGCAGAAAGTCCCATGCCTATTGCATTTATGAGAGATGTGGTTACCGCAAGGGTAGGACACATACCAAGGAGCTGAATAAATGTGGGGTTTTCATCTATAAGACCTGCTCGGAGGACTTTAGTATTTGATACTTTATCGGACATTTATTTAGCCTCCTTTCCCTTTAAAGCTTCGGCAGCTTTTATGGCATTGTTTATGCCTTCGGTTACTGCCTTGGATGTTATGGTAGCACCGCTTATGGCCTGAACCTGGTTGTCTTTGGCACCGCTTTTTACAACTTCTATTTCGCCGGATTTTCCGGTAAACTGACCTTTGAAGTCATCTTCGTTGGCTTTTGCACCAAGACCGGGAGTTTCTGCCATAGAGGTGATGTTTACTCCTGTTACTTTAAGGTCGGTGTCAATGCCTACTATCATCTGTATTTCGCCGCCAAAGGCTTTATTTTCGTTGTCTTTTGTGGACACTTTAAACACATAACCCACAACTTCGCCGTTGTCGTTTATGCCCTCAAAGGCTTCCACAATACCTTCAGAGGTAAAATCATCTTTTTTAATGAACTTTTCGGCAGTGGAAAGAACTTCCTGTCTTGCTTCTTCTTCTGCCTTTATGGTGTTTTCGTTGATGATGGGTTCTGTAATGTAGTTACAAAGCACCAGTATGAAGGTACAAACAAATGCTATGGCAAAGAGTATTGCGGCAAGCTTTACGATAAATCCTGTGTTTTTCATTGTGCCTTCACCGCCTTACCTCCAAATTTTTTGGGTACAAACACCTTGTCTATAAGAGGTGTTGCTATGTTCATTATAAGTATTGCATAGGTTACGCCTTCGGGGTAGCCACCGTATACTCGGATAACTCCGGTTATGATACCTGCACCCAAAGCGTACACAAACTGTCCTTTTGCTGTGAGGGGGCTTGTGGTGTAGTCGGTAGCCATGAAGAAACCGCCAAGGAACACACCGCCGGCAAGAATGGAGAAGAGGAAATCTCCCTGACAAAAACCGGACTTTGTAAAGAGGAATCCAAACACACCAACGGTAAGGATGTATGTAAGGGGAATTACAGGGGTTATTACCTTGCGGATTATGAGGTATATACCGCCAATCAAAAGAAGAAGGGCAGATACTTCACCCAAAGAACCCATAAGGTTGGTTCCGAGGAACAGGTCAAGGCTGGGGCCGGGTCTTGCACTCATTGCGGCATCCTTGAACATTGCAAGAGGTGTAGCACCGGAAAGACCGTTTATTTCCCAACTTGTCATGGCAACAGGCCAGGATGCCAAAAGGAATGCTCTTGCGGCAAGGGCAGGGTTTACAATGTTCTGTCCAATGCCTCCAAAGAAGCACTTAACCACGATTATTGCAAATACACCGCCAATGGCAGCCATCCAAAGAGGAATGGAAGCAGGCAGGGTCATTGCAAGAAGCATACCCGTAACCACTGCACTGAAATCATTTATTGTAGTTTCTTTTTTGCTGAGCTTTGTCCACACAAGTTCCGAAAGCACGCAGGCAATAACTGTTGTAAGTATTACCAGTATGGAGCGGTAACCAAAGAAGTATACCGAGCCTATTGCCGCGGGAAGCAAGGCTATGATAACATCACGCATTGTGGTGGATATGTATCTGTCCTTGCGTATGTGGGGAGCATAGGATACTGTTAAATTATCCGACATTTATTTCACCTCATTTTTTCTGATTGCGAATTTTTGCTTTTGCCATTTTGATGTTCTGTGTAATGGGGTTTCTGCACTGACAGGTATAGGAGCAAACTCCACACTCTATGCAGTCCATGATGTTAAGCTTGTTAAGATTATCAAAGTCATTAATTTTTGCATAGCTGTTGAGAAGTGCAGGCATAAGACCCATTGGGCAATGAGCCACACAGTCACCGCAACGAACACAGCTTACTGTTTTCTGACCTTCGGTTTCCTCATCGGTAAATGCCAGAAGTGCCGATGTACCCTTTATGGTAGGAACATCCAGGTCATACTGAGCCATACCCATCATGGGTCCGCCCATAATAACCTTCTTGGTAGCTTCAAAGTCGCACTCTGCAGCAGAGAGTATATCTCTGAAGGATGTACCGATTCTGACACGGAAGTTGGAAGGCTTTTTAATGCCGCTTCCGGCTATGGTAACAATTCTTGTCATTACGCACTTGCGATATTTTATGGCATTGTATACCGATGTGCAGGTATCGATGTTATTTACCACAACACCAACATCTGCAGGAAGCTTGCCGGAGGGAACTTCTCTGCCGGTAATGGCTTTTATAAGGTGTTTTTCACTACCCTGGGGGTACTTTGTTTTAAGGGGAACAATCTCTGTGCCGGGATAGCTCTTGGCATTGGTCTTCATTACTGATATGGCTTCGGGCTTGTTTACCTCGATACCTATAAAGCACTTTTCTACGCCAAGAATGTCTTTTATAAATTCAATGCCTTTGAAGATAAGAGCGGGAGTTTCCATCATTACTCTGTAGTCGCTGGTAAGATAGGGTTCGCACTCTGCACCATTTATTACAAGATAGTCAATCTTTTTGTCTTCGGGGGGACTGAGCTTAATGTGAGTGGGGAAGGTAGCTCCGCCAAGACCCACAAGGCCTGCCTCGCGGATTATGTCGAGTTTTTCCTTGACAGTGAGATTGGATACATCTTCTCTTTTGTAAATATCGGGATGTTCTTTGTATTCAAAGTCGTTTTCAATAATTACGCTCATCACTTTTTTGCCGTTGGGGTGAAGTCTTGGCTCAATTGCCGTAACAGTACCGGAAACGGAGGAATGAACGGGAGCAGATACAAATGCTCCGGAGTCGCCGATTTTTTCACCGGCAAGCACCTTCTGACCTACCTCAACAATAGGCTCGCAAGGAGCACCAATGTGCTGACTTAATGGGAATACCATAATATCCGAGGCCTTAAGATCTACAACGGCACAATCTTTGGTATCGCCCTTGTGGTCGTTTGGATGCAGACCACCTTTAAAAGTTAGTGCTTTCAAAATGCACACCTCATTTCGTTTTATGTTCTTTAAGCAATCTGTTCTTTATGTTCCATAATTTTTCTGACAAATCCACATAGTAGGTATGGGGATTTTCAAATCTTTTTACTTCGTCCCACAGACCGTCAATCTGGCTTAAGCAATATTGGCGTATCTGTTTGATATCCGGAGAAGTATATACACACTCACCCTTTTTAAATACAGGGGTAAGGAGCTCTCGTACGTAGTAGTTGGTAACGGTTTTTGTCTTCCAAGTGTGTTCCGGGTCGAATATTTCGTAGTCGGAACCATCGGGCACCGGTTCATCTGCACACATCAGAAGGTCGGCTATCGCCTTGTCGTTGTCTTTGGAATAGAAACGTACCACTTTTTTGTTACAGGGTGTGGTAATCTTGGAAATGTTTTCGCTAAGCTTAATCTTTGGGGTTTCTTCGCCGTTTTCGTCATATACGGAAACCAGCTTGTATACACCGCCGAACACCGGCTCGCTTCGTGAGGTAATGAGTCTCTCGCCTACACCGAAGGAGTCCACTGTCGCCCCTTGATGTATAAGGTCTCTTATTATGTATTCGTCAAGAGAGTTTGAAGCCACAATCTTGATGTTTGTAAGGCCTTCGCTGTCCAGAATCTTGCGTACCTTTCCGGAAAGATAGGCTATGTCGCCACTGTCTATTCGCACTCCGCCACCTGTATAACCTTTGGGCATCAGATATTCCTTAAACACCTTTATGGCATTTGGCAAACCGGAGTTTATTACGTTGTAGGTGTCTATAAGCAATGTGCAGTTTTCAGGATATGTCTCGGCATATGCCATAAATGCTTCAAGCTCTGTGGGAAAAAGCTGTATCCAGCTGTGAGCCATGGTGCCGAGAGCCGGTATGCCGTAGAGTCTGTCGGAAAGAGTGCAAGCTGTGCCTGCACATCCTGCAATATAGGAGGCTCTTGCGCCGAGGGTCGCACCGGTGTTACCTTGAGCACGACGGGAACCAAATTCCATTACGGGTCTGCCTTTTGCGGCACGGACTATTCTGTTGGACTTGGTTGCAATAAGACACTGGTGGTTTATGGTGAGAAGCAGCATTGTTTCTATAAGCTGTGCTTCTATTACAGGACCTATTACCTTGATGATAGGTTCTCCCGGGAAAATAGGAGTACCTTCGGGCACTGCATATACATCGCAGGTGAATTTGAAGTTTTTAAGGTAATTCAGAAACTCATCGCAGAAAAGATTTTTGCTCTTTAAGTAAGCAATGTCCTCTTCATTGAAGGAAAGCTCTTTGATGTAATCTATAAATTGCTCCAGACCTGCCATTATTGCAAAACCGCCACCATCGGGGATTTTTCGGAAGAACATGTCAAAGCACACAATCTTGTCTTTAAGGTTGTGTTCAAAATATCCGTTAGACATTGTAAGCTCATAGAAATCCATAAGCATTGTCATGTTTTCTTTGCAGTTCATGTTGCAATCATCTCCTGTAAAAATAGGCTAAAGGACTTGCCCATTGAAGTGATTCAACGAGAAAGTCCTCTGTTTGTTATTGGTTAATGGCTTCTTCCAGCCAATAGGAACCGATGTCAAGAGCTCTGTACAAGCCTTCACGTTCGGCTTTCTTAACAACCTGGGCACCGGACATCAAAGTAACCACAACATCTGTTGCAAGCTCCAGATCCTGGTAGCTTTCTGTGTCAAGAATTTCCATTCTCACATAGTATTCATCGGCTATATCGCCGTATATAACGGTATTGCCTCTTTTAACTAAGGGCTTACCTTTGTATATAAGAGCTGTCTGCTCCTTTTTCTTAGCCAATCAAATCAACTCCCATCATAAATATATGTATATTTTAGCACATAATTTAAAGGATGTAAAGTAATAATATTCTCAAAATCATTAATTTTTTGCTTAAATGGAGAAAAACATGACTATTCTATTCATCAGGACAATTATCATATATGCTTTAGTGGTGTTAGCCCTTCGTATCATGGGAAAAAGGCAGGTTGGAGAGCTTCAGCCGTCGGAGCTTGTGGTGGCAATTATGATATCCGATCTTGCCACCATGCCCATGAGTGATGTGGACATACCTCTTACCTATGGTATTGTACCCATTTTTACCCTGGTAATATGCGAGGTTTTTCTTTCGTTTGCGGCACTTAAAAGCGAAAAGCTCCGCGTGCTCTTAAGCGGCAAGCCTCAGCTTTTGGTAAAAAACGGCAAGGTTCAGCAATCGGAAATGCTCCACGCCAGAGTCAATATAGACGACCTTATGGAGGAGCTCAGAAAAGAAGGGTATTTCAGCCTCAGCGAAGTGGACACCGTGGTGCTGGAAACAGGAGGCTCCATATCGGTGATACCCACAAAGGAAGCGGCAAATCCCACCAATGGTGACCTTGGATTAAAAACAGATAAACAGGTAATACCTTATATATACATTGCCGATGGCAAAATAAGGGAAAGCGAGCTGAGACGAAGCGGAAAGGACATAAAATGGATAAAAAAACAGCTTGACAAAAATGGAATTTCAAAAATAGGGGATGTTTTCATTTTGTCGGAAGACGGCGGAGGAACGGTGTATGTGCAAAGGAGGGCTAAAACTGAAGGATGAACTTATAACCATAGGCATATTCGTTTTGCTTGTTTGCCTTTTTAGCTTGAACAGCTATGGGGTTAAAAGCAAATCTCAAAAGATTACCGGGATTGTAGCTAAATACGAATCCAAAGAAAATATCACCGGGGAGGATTGTCTGTATTTAAAGAAAAAATGGGAAGAAGAGCGGAAAATTCTTTTGTACTTTACTCCCCACGAAAACATAAAACAGATAGATGAATGTGTTCATTTCTTTTGCGAATACACCTTGGAGGGAAAAAAAGACACCGCGAGGTATTTCATAAAAAAAGCCCGCACTCTCCTGGGGGAACTGGCACGAAGGGAAAAAATAAGTCTTGACAATATATTTTGATTGAAATATTATTAAATATATGATAATATAATTATACGGAGATTTACTTATGAGAATAATGGGTATTGATTATGGTGATACAAGAGTTGGAATAGCACTTTCCGATCCTTTGGAGATTACCGCACAGGGACACACCACTTTGCTTAACAAGGTGTATCCCAAAATGCTTGATGCACTTATTAAAATTGTGCAGGAATACAATGTGGAAAGAATAGTCCTTGGCATGCCAAAGAACTTAAACGGCACTTCGGGAGACAGAGTTGCCGTTACAGAGAGCTTTTATTTAGACCTTAAGGAAAAGCTTCCGACTATGGACATAGTCCTTTGGGACGAAAGGCTTACTACCGTTCAGGCTGCAGGTATACTCAATGTTACCAACACCCGCGGCAAGGACCGAAAGAATGTTATAGACACCGTAGCGGCATCTATTATACTTCAAAGCTATCTTGATTATAACCGCAATCATTGATTGACGGAAAGGAGAATAAACATGGAAGAAACAAACGTAATAACTCTTACAGGCGAAAACGGCGAACAGTTTGAATTTGAAATTGCAGATTCTTTTGAACTCGAGGGCATTAAGTACATTGCTCTTTTACCTCCCGAAGACCTCGAAAGCGAGGAAGACGATGAGGTTCTTATCATGCGCATAGAAAGCGAAGACGACGACGAAACAGTTCTCGCTCAGATTGAAGATGACGAAGAGCTTGACAAAGCTTTTGAAATGTTCAAGGACAGATGCGCAGACCTTTTTGATTTCGAATAATCAAAGCTTCCAAAGTAACCGCTTCCCTGCGGTGTGCGTGATACGGATTATTTTAACCAACAAATTTTGAACGGAATCCCAATCTTCGGTTGTGGCTGTATACCCGGCGTTGCTGCATATAAGCCTTTGGCTTAGCCCATGTAAGACCGGGAAACAATAAACACCCGAGCGGAGTCCACCTGCTTAGCAGGTTAAAAATATATCCGTTTGGACACGGCTCTCGCGGGGATAATAATTTTTTAAAAAACCTAAAAGGGTCTGTAAATGATTTTACAGGCTCTTTTGTACATAAAAGGGGTAGAATTATCCAATACTATTTTGGGTGATTCTATGAAATTGAAATTAGCTTTATTCGGCTTTTTGGCAGGGCTTTGCAACGGGCTTTTCGGCTCCGGCGGAGGAATTGTTGCGGTGCCTGTTTTGGAGGGTGTGGCACACCTTCCCACAAAAAAAGCTCATGCCACAGCCATAGCTCTTATACTTCCGCTTACCATAGTAAGCATATGGCGATACTCTTCCTTTATGAGTGCGGATTTCCCCACACTTGTTGCCATTTGCACAGGGGGAATTGCAGGCAGCTTTGCAGGAAGCTTACTTATGAGGCGTTTTTCGGTAAATGTCATCAGAAAAATTTTTGGCGTTGTCATAATTGTTGCCGCCCTTAGGATGGTGATAATGTGAGGTTTGTGTATCTTGCTGTTGTAAGCATCCTCTCAGGAGCAATAGGAGGCATGGGCATAGGCGGAGGGGTAATACTGATACCTGTCCTTACGGCTGTATTTGGCATAGGGCAAAAGCAGGCTCAGTTTGTAAACCTTCTGTATTTTGTACCCGTTGCTCTGTGTGCACTTTTTGTCCATTCCCGGGCAGGAAGGGTAGAGTGGCGAAAGGCTCTGTATATGGCAATCGGCGGTGTGTGCGGAGCTTTGTTGGGCACATATCTGGCAAAGACCATAGGCGATAATGTGCTAAAGCGTATATTCGGCGTGTTTCTGCTTGTGGTGGGAACAAGGCAATTTAAAACACTTAAGACAAAGAATAATTCTGTGGAGGAATAGACTATGATTAATCCAAACGTTGAGGCTTTTAAGAAAACCATGACAGGCAAAAAGGTGTCTGTTCTGGGTATTGGCGTAAGCAACATCCCTGCCCTCGGTTTTTTGAGCGAATGCGGAGCAATTGTCACCGCTTGCGACAAAAGAAGTGCAGATACACTTGACAGGTCTGTTATGGAAGTTATAGAAAAGCATTGCGATTTCTATCACCTTGGTGAAGATTATCTCGACCACTTGGATGGTGAGGACATAGTTCTTCGCTCACCGGGCATAAATCCTTCCTCGGAGCAACTTGTGCGTGCCAAGGAAGCAGGAGCTGTCATCACCAGCGAAATGGAGATTTTCATGTCTCTTTGCCCCTGCAAAATGATTGCAGTAACCGGAAGCGACGGCAAAACCACCACCACAACACTTATATACGAAATCCTCACCGCAGCAGGATATAAATGCTACAAGGGCGGAAACATCGGTACACCTCTTCTGGATAAAGTGGAGAGCATGACTTCCGACGAAATAGTTGTGCTGGAGCTTTCCAGCTTCCAGCTTATGAATATAGGCGTAAGCCCTCACGTAGCGGTTATTACAAATATATCTCCCAACCACCTTGACTATCATAAGGATATGGACGAATACGTGGAGGCAAAGGCAACAATCTTTGCTCATCAGGACAAAAACGACAAATTGGTTATCAATATGGATAACGCCATCACAGCGGCATTTGCAGGCAGACAAAAGGGAAGTGTGGAAACATTTTCCAGAAATGACGACAGTGCTGATGCCTACTACAAGGACGGATATCTTTGGTATCGCGGCGAGCAGATTGCCTTAAAAGACAGCATCAAAATACCCGGTTGGCACAATGTGGAAAACTACCTTGCCGCCATATGCGCAACCAAAGAGCTGGTTGAGCCCGAGGCAGTGAGACAGGTTTGCCAAAACTTTGGCGGTGTGGAGCATCGCATGGAGCTTGTACGCACAGTAAGCGACATTAATTTCTACAACGATTCCATAGGCTCATCTCCCACAAGAACCATTGCAGGTCTCGTGGCACAAAATGACGATGTGGTGCTTATTGCCGGGGGCAAAGACAAAAATCTTGATTACAGCGACCTTGGTGTTGTAATTAAAGACAAAGTAAAAATCCTGGTGCTTATAGGTGCCACAGCCGACAAAATAGAAGCTTCGGTTGTAAAGGCATTCGGAGGCAAAACGCCGTCTATTCCCATAGCAAGGGTAGACAATTACAAGGATGCAGTTAACTCTGCATACGCTCTTGCCAAAGGTCTTAAAGGCAGCGGCAACAGAGTTTCTGTTATACTTTCTCCCGCAAGCACAAGCTTTGATATGTTCAAGAATTTTGAAGAGAGAGGCAAAACCTTTAAAAAATACGTTAACGAACTTACAGAATAGAGGTTATTACCATGGATAGAAAGAAACTGATAAAAAAGCTTTCATCCCTTCACGGAGTGTCGGGCTTTGAATACCGTTTTTCAGAGGAAATAGAAAAAATATTTGCTGAGTACTGCACAGAGGTGGAATGTGACAACCTTGGTAACGTTACAGGCATAATCCGTTGCGGGAAGGAAAATGCCCCAAGGGTAATGCTGGAAGCTCATATGGACGAAATCGGTCTTATGATAACCGAGGTTGACGACCGAGGATTTCTTCGCTTTGTAAGTGTAGGCGGTATAGATGCCAGAATCCTTCCGGGCAAGGAGGTGCTTGTTCACGGCAAAGAAGATATAACAGGCATAATAGGTGCCAAGCCCCCACACATTACCTCGGCGGAAATGCGCTCTAAGGCTATGCCCATGGATGAACTGTATATAGACACAGGCTACAGTGCCGAACAGATTAAAGAATTGGTTTGCGTAGGCGACACAGTAACCTTTGCAGACGGATATACCGAGCTTGGTTCCGACTACATAAGCACCAAGTCTCAGGACGACCGCACAAGTGTGGCGGTGCTGGTGTATGTAATGGAAAAGCTCAAAAATGTAACCTTGCCCTTTGATGTGTACTTCTGCTCTTGTGTGCAGGAGGAGGTAGGCAGACGTGGTGCAGGTGTTCTTGCCGAAGCCATAGACCCGGTGTTTGCCGTGGCTATAGATGTTTGTCACGCCACCACACCCGATGCTTCTTCCGGCACGGTTAAGGCAGGCTCCGGCACGGTTATTACCAAAGGTCCCAACATTCATCCCATACTTTGCGAGCACGCCATAAAAATAATGGACGAAAACAACATTCCCTATACCGTGGACGTGGATTGCGACGACACCGGCACCGATGCCTGGGTAATACAGATTGCGTCCGTAGGTATACCCACATTGCTGTTTTCCTTGCCTCTTAAGTATATGCACACCATGGTGGAAACAGTTAATATGCATGATGTTAACATGACGGCAAGTGCAATCTTTGCACTCCTTACCAATACTGAAGATGCGGAGGCGGCAGTATGTTTCAATTAAAAGAATTTACCCTTACCAATGCTGTTTCCGGCAATGAAAAAGCAATGCGCGAAAAGGTGCTGGAGTCCATAAAGCCCTATGCCACAGATATTAAAGTGGATTCCATTGGCAATGTAATTGCCTTTAAAAAAGGCACAGCTTCCGGTGGCAAAAAGTTTGTGATAAGCGCTCATATGGACGAGGTCGGTTTTATTGTAACCGACATTACCGAGGACGGATACATTAAGTTCAAGTCCGTAGGCGGTATAGACCCTCGCATTATGCTTGCTCAGAGAGTTACAATAGGAGATAAACGTGTCCCCGGTGTTATGGGCATAAAGGCAGTTCACCTCCAAAGCCCCGAAGAAAGAAAAAATGTGGTTAAAGAAAAAGAAATGTACATCGACATAGGTGCATCCTCCAAAGAAGCTGCTCTCTCCAAGGTGCAAAAGGGCGATTATGTTGCTTTTGACTCCTCTTACAAAGAGCTTGGCGATGGTGTAATAAAGGCAAAAGCTTTGGACGACAGAGTAGGTTGCGCACTTATGGCAGAGCTTATAAAGCAGGATTACCCCAATGACATATACTTCTGCTTTACAGTTCAGGAGGAAGTTGGCATTCGCGGTGCCACTATTGCGGCAAAACGCATCAAGGCAGATGTTGCTCTTATGCTGGAAGCCACCACCTGTGCAGACACCGCAGGAAGCGAACCCCACGAATATGCCACCGAGTTTGGCAAAGGTCCCGTACTTTCCATTATGGACAGAGGAGCCTATTCGGACAGGGATTTCAATAGGTTTATAGAAAAGCTTGCCAAGGACAACAACATAGAATATCAGTACAAAAAAACCTCTATGGGCGGTAACGAATCCAGAGCCTTCCAGACAGCTTCTCTTCCCTGCAGAACGGCGGCTATCTCCATGCCTGCAAGATATATTCACTCTCCCGTAAGCTGCATTAAAAAATGCGATATGGAAAAGATGTATCAGCTTGTAAAGGTTATATGCGAGAATATACATGGCTTTGAAATATAAGTTGACAAAAAAGCTATTGTGTGCTATAATTCTTAACTGATGAATATTTCGAAAGTGAGGAAAAGATAAATTATGGATTCGGACGACGGCGATAGTAACACTTGTAACCGAACATATATTTATTTGTTATATAGGGCATACCTTCGTATTTACTATAAAGTACGAGGGCTTGCCTTTTTGCGTTTCAAAAAGGTTTTGATCTGATGGAGCGCCCCCAAAAACCAAAATAAATATAGTTATACGATTATAAGGAGAAAATGATTTAAATGGAAATTTATATAATAGTTATGGCGGCGCTGGTCATTATGTCGGCATACTTTTCAGCGACAGAAACGGCGTTTTCGTCCCTTAACAAAACAAGACTCAAAGCCTTTGAGGAAAAGGGCGACAAAAGGGCAAAGCTTGCACTTAAGCTTTCGGACAATTACGACAAGCTTATCTCCACCATTCTTGTGGGCAACAACATTGTAAACATTGCACTTGCCACCATAGGCACTCTGTTTTTTGCCAGATTTGTGGTAAGAGATCAGGACGTGGCGGCAACAGTTTCCACAGTGGTTATCACGGTGGTTGTACTTATCTTTGGCGAGGTAACTCCCAAGAGCATAGCCAAGGATTGCCCCGAAAAGTTTGCTATGTTCTCTGCACCACTTATAAGAATATTTATATGGGTACTTGCACCCATAAACTTTATATTCACCCTTTGGAAAAAGCTTATTTCCAAGGTGTTCAAGCTTGAGGGCAACACCAAGATGTCTCAGGAAGAGCTTGTGCTTCTTGTGGAAGAAGTAGAGCAGGACGGCACCCTGGATACCGACGAAGGCGAGCTTATCCGCAACGCCATAGAATTTGGCGAACAGGAAGCGGAAGATATACTTATCCACCGAGTAGACATAGTGGCGGTAGATGTGGAAGAGGACAAGGAAGAAATTGCCAAGATATTCTACAAAACCAAGTTTTCACGTTTGGTTGTGTTTGAAGAAACCATTGACAATGTAGTTGGTATCATTCACCTTAAAGACTTCTTTACCTCCGAAGGTATCACCAAGAAGTCCATAAAGGAAATTATGACCAAGCCACCCTTCATACAGAAGTCCGAAAAGCTTAACGACCTTCTCAAGATACTCCAGAAGAGCAAATCCCACATTGCCGTGGTTATAGATGAATACGGCGGTACATTGGGTATTGTTACCATGGAAGATATATTGGAAGAAATCGTCGGCGAAATCTGGGACGAGCATGACGAAGTTGTGGAAACCTTCCGCAGCATAGGCAATGATGAGTACATTGTGGAATGTGGCGAAAACTTTGAGGATTTCTGCGAATTTTTCGATATAGAAGCGGAAAGTGACAGCATTTCCACCGGTGGTTGGATAATGGAACAGATGGATAAAATCCCCGAAAAGGGTGAGATGTTTAACTATGCCAACCTTATCATCAGAATCATAGAAACAGACTCTCACAGAGTTAGTAAGATAAAGGTAACCGTAACCGAGAAAAAAGAAGAGGACGAATAAAAAAAGAGGCTATAAATTAGTTCAAATGAATTAATTTATAGCCTTTATTATTTTTTAAAACAGTCGTAAAATAAGATTCTGAATATGTGGTCTGTGCTTATTTTTTATATAAGTTAGTAATTATATCTACACATTTCTCTATTCCCAGTTTTCCGCTATCCAAAGCTATGTGATAGTTCTTCACATCGCCCCATTCAATGTCTGTGTAGAATCTGTAGTATGCCGCACGGCGTTTGTCTTTTTTTGCAAGACGTTTGGGAGGGGAGTCCTCCTTCTGACCATAGAGGTTCACTATTCTGTGGGCACGGCTTTCATCATCGGCATGGATAAACACCTTTAGTAAGTCTGCTTTGTCCCTCAAAATATAATCGGCACATCTGCCCACAATAACACAAGGGCCTTCTTCGGCGAGCTTGGTAATAATCTTTACCTGTATGTCCCAAAGGTAGTCCTGGGTTGCCGTTGCCGAATAGGTGTTGAATGCACTTGCAAGGATTGTGCTGTAAAGGGTATTTTCCGTATGGTCGGATACAAACTCTGCAGTAAGTCCGGTATCCTCAGCTATCTTTTCAATAAGTTCCTGATCGTAGCAGGGTATGCTCAGCTTTTCTGCAACTTCCTTACCAATGGTTCGTCCGCCACTGCCAAACTGTCTGCTTATTGTAATTACTCTGTTTTTCATACTAACCCTTCTTTCTGTATTTGGTTTTCTAATTATATTTTATAATATTTTTCTAAGTCTTGTCAATAAGGGATAAACTTACTTTTGAAGTTTTACGCTTCTTCTTTAAGTGCTTTGTCCAATATTTCCGCCGCATCATATACCAGATCATCGCAAGGGCGTTTTTTGTAGTATTCCTTGTTTCTGTCGTCAGGTATATGAGTTCCTCTTTCAAGTCCTGTAAGAACTCTGCATATTATGGAACCGTTTTTCTCTTCAAATTCCTTTGCCATCTTCTGTATGAGGGCGTAGTGTGCCGCCTTTTCACCATTGGTGTTGGCTTCGGGAGATTTGTAGCCTTGCTTTAATCCCGCCACAATGCACATTCCGCTTACCGCACCGCAAACCTCGCGAAGTCTGCCCACGCCTCCGCCAAAGGATGAAGAAAGCGCCATGGCGGTGTCTTTGTCAATGTCAAGCTCATCTATAAATGCAAGCACCACAGCCTGACAACAGTTGTAGCCGTCTTTAAAATATTGTCTTGCTTTTTCTGCTTTTGTAATTTCACTCATTTGTATCACATTCCTTTCACAGATAGTATATCACAAGGAAAATATAAATGCAAATTTTGGTTTATCGGAGAGTGAATGGGAGTCTTAGCTTCCCTGTGTAAGGGGAGCTAAGCGACTGAGGGATTGTTTGTTTAACTACAGAACTTTCAAAAACTACCAATCCTCAGACTTTTAAGGAAAATGTTGAAATAGCAAAACAAGGTGGTAATGTTGCGGGAAATGCAAGAAAAGAAATCGAAGAAAAATCAGGGCGACCTGTTATATTCACTTTACACACCACCCATGGTCAAGAGGACCGCTGCCTTTTCCCAAATCAAGCATAGAGCCCAGCGCTCCCGATATATAATCTTTTGCTTTTTGCACTGCGGTTTCAATGTCACAGCCTTTTGCAAGGTTTGAGCATATGGCAGAAGATAGGGTACAACCCGTGCCGTGGGTGTTGGGGTTGTTTATCCTTTTGCCGTAAAACCACTTGAGGCCTTTATCTGTGCAAAGCAAATCGTTGGCATCGTTTATATTGTGGCCACCCTTAAGAAGCACATTGCATCCGTAGTCATTTTGCAGTTTAAGAGCGGCTTTTTTCATGTCTTCTTCTGTGAGTATTTCCATATCCGCAAGAACTTCCGCCTCCGGTATGTTTGGCGTTGCAAGGGTTGCAAGGGGCAAAAGCTTTGACTTTATAACATCAACGGCACTTTGTGAGGATAGCTCCGAACCGCTTGTAGCCACCATTACAGGGTCTACCACTATATTTTTTGCGTTGTAGAATTTCAGCTTACTACAAATAACCTCTGCCAAAGATGCCGAGGGAATCATGCCTATTTTTACGCCGTCGGGAAATATGTCGGTAAATATTGCATCAAGCTCCAATGCCAGAAAATCCGCTTCAACTTCATATATTCCCTTAACGCCTGTGGTGTTCTGGGCGGTGAGGGCGGTTATGGCACTCATGGCATATACCCCGTTTGCAAGCATTGTCTTGATGTCAGCTTGTATTCCTGCACCTCCGCTTGAGTCACTTCCGGCTATAGTAAGAGCTGTTTTCATAAGTTTTTGCTCCTTTCCAGTAGTTCCTTGCATATGTTTTCGGGGTTGTCCCCATACATCACGGCAGACACCACGCATATTCCGGCTATGTTGCTGCCTTCAAGAATATCCAAATTGTCGGCATTTAGTCCGCCAATGGCGTTTACGGGTATGGGCACAGCCTTTACTATTTCTTTTAGGGTTTCCACCGAGGTCAGCACCGTCTTCACCTTTGTGGTGGTGGGGTATATTGCCCCCACACCAAGGTAGTCGGCACCCATATTGTAGGCTTCCAGGGCTTTTGGCACAGTTTTTGCCGTGGCACCTATTATGAAGTCTTCTCCAAGTATTTTCCTTGCAGTTTCTATGCTCATATCCTCGCTTCCAAGGTGAACTCCCTCTGCACCCACCGCAAGTGCTACATCCACTCTGTCGTCTACTATCAATGGCACGTTGTAGCTTGAGGTTATCTTGTGGAGCTTCATTGCAAGGTCTATGTATTCTTTTGTACTTTTGGTTTTTTCGCGTATCTGTACTATTGTTGCACCGCCTTTTAGAGCTTCCTCCACCCGATGCAAAAATTCTTCTTCGCTTAAGTTTTCCGAGTTGGTTATAAGGTACAGTCTTGTATCAAAATTTTTCAAGTTCAGTCACTTCCATTTTGTTTTTTATGTTTTCGGGGCATATTCTGCCTATGCTGTCCATAAGGTTTGCAAGGTAGTTTCCTTCGCCTTCTGCCATTTCACCGCATATGCCCAGGGTAAGGGCACCAAGAATTGCCGCATCAAAGCCTTGTCCCCGAGATGCATAGGTTGCAACTATGGCACCCTGCAGACAACCTGTGCCTGTAATCTGTTGCAGAGCCGGCGTTCCGTTGGACACAAGGGCAATTTTGCCGTTACCGCACACAATGTCTTCCTTGCCCGAGGCAAGTATGGTGCAGTTGTATTTTTGAGATAGTTCGACACACACAGAAATCAAGTGCTCTGTTTTAAGGTGGGGAGATGCATCCACACCACCTGATTTAGAGTCAGGGTGTCTAAGAATGTTAATCTCGGAGTAATTCCCTTTCAATACAGTTATTCCTCCGAGTTTCAGAAGCTTTTTGGCAAGTTTCAACCGCAATCGTGAGCAGGATGCACCCACTACATCAAGCACCACGGGTATTCCTTGCTTTTTGGCTGTTTTCAAGGAGCGTTTAAAAGATTTTATTCGGGCATCGGTAATGTTTCCCATATTAAGGAGAAGCGCCCCTGCCCGCTTTGTTATCTCTTTTACTTCCTTTGGATGCTCCGCCATTATCGGCAGAGCACCCAAAGCTAATATTGCATTGGCACATTGGTTTATAGATATGGGATTGGTTATGCAGTGTATGAGGGGTTTTTCTTCTTTCACCCGGTTCATAATGTCAAGGGGTATTTCCATTTTGTTTCACCTTCTTGGCTAAGTAGTATATAAGTCCTGCCAGGATAAATCCGCCCAAAGAACAGTATGCCGCAGTATTTGTTAGGGCAGATGTCAGAGAGAATATGTTGCAAAGGATTTTAATTACCAAAAAGCAAATTACTCCCAAGGCGGCAATGGACAAGCCGTCGCCCAAGGTGGAGCTGTGGTAATCGTACATGGTGGTTCCCAGCTTCTGCTGAAAACTGCAAAGAACCTTGGCGTTGGTAAGCTTGCGCAAAAATACAAAGGCTATGCTTCCGCCTATGAGGGTTCCGCACACAAATGATGGCACATAGAAAAGCCATGTGAGACCTTCCTTGCCCCAGAATATGGTCATTACAGGGTAGGAGAGTATAGCGCCTATTATGCCTGTGCCTACAATTTCGCCTATTACAGCCCACACAAGGTTTCCCTTGGAGGCTCTGTAGCATATACCGGAAAGAAATGCACCAAATATTGCTCCTGTAAGTGCTATTGGCGGTATGCCGAGAAATGCCATGCGGATAATGCCTATGAGCAAGGCACACAAAAGAGAGTACCATGGACCAAGCAACACACCGCACACAATGTTTATGAAGTGCGCCATTGGGCACATACCTTCAAATCGCAAAATGGGGGATATGACCACCCCAAGAGCCACAAGCATTGCAAGAACTGCAAGTTTCAGTAATTTGTTGTTTTTCATATAAGTTAACCTCGTTTCGATATTTTTGCGGTCGAAGCTATGCTTGCTTCCTCTCACCCCGAAACACGGGTTCCCTCGCAGGTAGTAAACCATGATGTTGCCTTTCGGCAAATGATGTTATGCTTCGCATAAATGATGTTGTCCTTTGGTCAAATGATGTTTCGCCCCGGCGAAATTAAGGTGCAAAGTTGCCGCAAAGCGACTTTGAATTTATAACATAACCATACATCATTGCACTATGCACTTGGTTTACTACATTCGCAGACCTCAAGAGCTCCCTTGCTGTCCGGCATTATATCCTCCTTTCATCGCAAACAAAAAACGGATAGCCCTGATGGACTATCCGTAATTAGCGTTAATCATACAATGATTTCCTACGGCGGCATTATCCGCATCAGGTTAAATGGTCGAAGTTTGATTACTTCCTCTCAGCCTGCATACACAAGCTCCCATACAAAGTGATTTGTTTAATTTTAGATTATGATACACCCTTGAATTGAATTTGTCAAGGGATATTTGGGGAATTTTGAATCTTGAATTAAGATGAAAGGACTGTCGAGGTTTACATAATACGGTGCATTCCTTGTAAAAAGTGGCACGAAACACTAAAAGTTCGTTGTAAAAAGTGGCAAGGTATATGGATACAATGGCAAGAAGTTTGTAAGATACTGTACAGTTGCTTTGGATCAAGTTTTTAACACACAAATCAGCCAACGTCCCTGTCGTTGGCAGTTTCCTTTCCGTCAGCTTTTTTATTCTCTCATATTTTCAAAATTAATTCAATATTAATGTGCAAACTACCTGTTGCTTTGTAACAGAATCAAATCAATATCCCCCTTTACTTCTCCCTCAAAAAATGATATAATATCCTTACAACAATAATTGGAGTGAAACACTATGAAAATACTAATTAAAAATGCAAATATATACGGCTACGGCAAAAAGGATATTTTAACCGACGGCGAAGTTATTGCAAAGCTTGAAGATAACATCACCGATGATGCCGACAAAGTGTACGATTTTGAAGGTCAGCACATTTTCCCCGGACTTATAGATGTTCACGTTCATCTTCGTCAGCCCGGCTTTGAATACAAAGAAACCATTGCCACAGGCACCAAGGCATCTGCAAGGGGGGGCTTTACCACAGTTTGCTCCATGCCAAATCTTAACCCCGTTCCTGACTCCATGGCAAACTTAAGAGAACAACTTGATATAATTGAAAAAGATGCTGTAATAGATGTGCTTCCCTTTGCATCCCTCACCAAGGGTCAGAAGGGCGAGAGAATCTCCGATATGGAGGTTATGGCAAAGTTTGTGGCAGGCTTTTCCGATGACGGAAAGGGTGTACAGGAAGAAGACATGATGCGCCTTTGCATGATTAAAGCCCGCAACCTCGGCAAGATAATCTCTGCTCATTGCGAGGACGAAGCTCTCCTTTATGGTGGCTACATCCACGATGGCGAGTATGCCAAGGCAAACGGTCACAAGGGCATCTGCTCCGAAAGTGAGTGGGGTCCCATCAAGCGTGACATTGAGCTTTTAAAGGAAACCAAAGCGCCATACCATGTATGCCATGTTTCCGCAAAAGAAAGCATAGACCTTATCCGTAAAGCAAAGGCAGATGGCATAGACATCACCTGCGAAACAGGCCCTCACTATCTTGTGTTTAACGATATGGACCTCAAGGAAGATGGTGGCTATAAGATGAACCCTCCCATCCGCGGAAAGGAAGACCAAAAGGCTCTTATAGAAGCCATTAAGGACGGCACCGTGGATATGATAGCCACAGACCACGCTCCCCACAGTGCAGAAGAAAAATCCAAGGGCTTAAAGAGCTTAAACGGCATTGTCGGCATAGAAACTTCCTTCCCTGTAATGTACACAAACTTTGTTAAAACAGGGGAAATCACCTTGGACAGACTCATTGAACTTATGAGCAAAAATCCTGCCAAGCGATTTGGCATAGAAAGCGAAATCAAGGTTGGCGCAAAGGCAAACTTCACCGTGTTTAACCTTAGTGATGAATACGAAATTAACCCCGATGATTTCCTTTCAAAGGGCAAGAGCATGCCATTTGGCGGTATGAAGGTATACGGCAAATGTCTGCTCACTGTAAGCAAGGGAAGAATTGCCTACGAAAACTGATATATGCATAGGAAAAAGAGCATCGGAAAACCGATGCTCTTTTTTAAAGAATTTTGTTATAAAATGGACAGTTAACTATCTGTTAAAGCTCGTTAAATGTCATCCTGAGCGGAGCGTAGCGGAGTCGAAGGATCTCAAGTTTGTAGTTGTTTTCGATTATTGTATAGGCAAACATATTTTGTAGGGGAGGCTCACGAGCCTCCCGCTTTCGGGCGATTCGTGAATCGCCCCTACGGAACATCTC
>JAEIGA010004477.1_pt1 | contig 21635 bp, 20 predicted proteins | sample 9270691 | NCBI WGS metagenome assembly JAEIGA01 (sample SAMN17057246, study PRJNA624740) | gut metagenome | biome: biome; isolation source: fecal sample | host: Bos grunniens | place: China: Xizang | collected 2019 | reverse complement strand
ATTTTGTTCGCGGGTTTTAGGGGTATATTTGGCTGTCATCATCACCTTCGATAAGAATCGTTAACTACATTGTACCAAAATGAGGAAATGTTGGTTTTGTAAGTGCTAATTTTTATGAAGCGCAGACTCCTATTTTCGGCAGAATGGGCGAGACTCCTGTGGGAGAAGGAGGCAGGCTGATGACAGCTCTTGCCGAAGGCGAGCTGGCTCAGCGCTTCCCCCACGGAAAGCGAGTCCATTCTGCCGAAAATAGCTTTCACCTAAAAATGGAATGTAAGAGCATAAAAAACTGCAGACCAAGCCCTAAATGGATTTTGTCTACAGCTGAGACCAGCCGCAGGCTGGTCTTTTTGTCTGGCATATCTTATCCAGTCACTGAATATAGTTAACAGAAAATGCAATTTCACCAGGGGACATGTATTGGAATAAGATGAGGAGGACCAGAGATGGAAATATTAAAAGTATCAGCGAAATCGAATCCAAATTCCGTTGCCGGAGCACTGGCAGGTGTATTGCGTGAAAGGGGCGCAGCAGAAATCCAGGCTATAGGAGCTGGTGCGCTCAATCAGGCAGTGAAGGCAGTGGCGATTGCAAGGGGATTTGTCGCGCCAAGCGGTGTAGATTTGATTTGTATTCCGGCATTTACAGACATCTTGATTGATGGCGAGGAACGAACAGCCATTAAGTTAATTATTGAACCTAGGTAAGCAATTATAGAGCGGACTCATGAAGTGATTGATAATGATATCGACTTCATTAGGGGATGCTCTTTTTTATTGCTTTTTAGGAGGAAACAGATGATGAAAATATTTGATGCTCATTGTGATGTACTAATGAAAATGCTGATAGAGCCAAAACTTGACTTTTTAGATGGCTCTCTTTTGCATGTGACAAAATCAGGAATGAGGAAGGTCGGTGTTTCGGTGCAAGTCTTTGCTATTTATGTACCTGAAGTCATTCATCCTTCCATGCGGTTTGAAGCAGCACTTACTATGGCGGAATTATTCTTTGAGAGAATCATTAATCAGGCCGGGTTAAAGTTTATTGGAAGCAAAGAGGACCTCGTATCCCTGGATGAAGGAGAAATAGGTGCAATCCTTGCATTAGAAGGGTGCGACTGTATCGAGATGGATCTTTTGCGTCTTAGAACCCTGCTGAGGCTTGGTGTCCGTTCTGTTGGATTGACATGGAACCATGCTAACGCCCTCGCTGACGGCGTGCTTGAAGAGCGCCAAGGAGGGCTGACGAGATTCGGAAAGGAAGTTGTTTCCCTTTTGGATGAAAGAGGGTGTTGGTGTGATGTCTCCCATCTTGCGGAGGCGGGTTTTTGGGAGTGCCTGGAGCTGCACAAAAAGGTGATTGCCTCTCATTCAAACTGTCACTCGATCGCGCCGCATCCAAGGAATTTAACCGATGAGCAATTAAAGGCGCTGATTCATCATGACGGTCGAATCGGAATCACTTTTGTGCCTGATTTTCTTACCATTGAGACGAAGGCGACCATTTCAGATGTTCTTCATCACGTAGATCATGTATGTTCCTTAGGAGGGAAGAAGCATGTAGGATTTGGGTCAGACTTTGACGGGATTGATCAGACGGTCATCGGCTTAGATAAGATAGAAGCATATATAAATTTAGTGAATGAACTGCTCAAGCACTATTCAGAAGAGGATGTCCGCGGATTTTTATATAATAATTTCGCTTCCTGCTATGTATAAATTATTTTTATAATTTTTTGACAAATTAGCTCAAAAGGGTTGCGCTTTTGGGGGACTACGCTTAATATTAAATACGTTTAGATGGTTTCTTTTTGTATATTTGGAAGAAAATTCATCACCTGATAGAGGTACGTATTTCTGATGGATTAGAAGGGGTGTAGGGCAAATGAACGATCAACTTTCATGGAAAGTTGGAGGGCAGCAAGGTGAGGGCATAGAGAGTACTGGAGAGATTTTTTCGATTGCTTTGAATCGTTTAGGCTATTATTTATACGGATACCGTCATTTTTCCTCCCGTATTAAAGGCGGCCATACAAATAATAAGATAAGGGTCAGCACAAGAGAAATACGTTCGATAGCGGATGATTTGGACGTGCTGGTTGCATTTGACCAAGAAACAATTGATGTTAACTACAAAGAATTACATAGTAATGGGATTATTTTAGCCGATGCTAAATTTAGGCCGGTAGCTCCATCTGATGCAGAGGCTGCTTTATATGTCGTTCCATTTACAGAGATAGCGTCAGAGCTTGGGACATCCTTGATGAAAAACATGGTCGCTATTGGAGCCTCTAGTGCTGTCTTGGGCTTGGACACAGCTGTTTTCTCCGAAGTTGTTGATGAAATCTTTGGCCGAAAAGGTCCTCAGGTCGTAGAGAAGAACTTGAATGCTATTAGGGCTGGTTATGATTATGCGCTTGAGAAGCTCGGCGATAAGGCAGGAATGCTTCAATTAGCGCAAGCTGACGGCCAAAAGCGCTTGTTCATGATAGGCAATGATGCCATTGCAATGGGGGCACTCGCAGGGGGGGCGCGCTTCATGGCTGCATACCCAATTACTCCAGCTTCTGAGATTATGGAATATTTGATTAAACACTTGCCGAAGTTTGGCGGTACGGTTATACAGACAGAAGACGAAATTGCCGCTTGTACGATGGCGATTGGTGCAAACTATGCCGGAGTCCGCAGTTTAACAGCATCAGCAGGTCCTGGTCTTTCTCTGATGATGGAGGCAATCGGCTTGTCCGGTATTACTGAAACGCCGCTTGTCATCGTCGATACGCAAAGGGGAGGACCATCCACCGGAATGCCAACTAAGCAGGAGCAATCGGATTTGATGGCGATGATTTATGGAACGCATGGGGAGATTCCGAAGATAGTCGTGGCTCCTAGTACAGTGCAGGAGGCATTCTATGACACCGTAGAGGCTTTTAACCTGGCTGAAGAATATCAATGTCCTGTTATCGTTTTATCTGATTTGCAGCTATCCTTAGGAAAGCAGACGGTCGAACCGCTTGATTTTAGCAAGGTTGAACTCAGGCGCGGCAAGTTAGTACAGGAAGAATTGCCAGATATGACGGATAAGTCTTATTTCAAGCGTTATGAGGTTACGGATGATGGGATATCGCCTAGAGTAATCCCTGGGATGAAGAATGGTATTCACCATGTAACAGGGGTAGAGCATGATGAAACTGGAAAGCCGTCAGAGTCGGCAGCAAACCGTGTTGCCCAAATGGATAAGAGGATGCGGAAGATTGAATCAGTCAATTTCAAGAATCCTCTTTACATCAGCGCTGAACATGAGGAGCCGGAGCTTCTTTTTGTAGGATTCAACTCCACCAGAGGCGTAATTGAGGAAGTAATGAATCGTCTCGAGGCAGAAGGCGTCAAGGTAAATCATGTGCATGTAAGATTGATCCATCCATTCCCGAGCACAGAGATTCTGCCATATATAGAAAAGGCTAAAAAAGTGGTTGTCATCGAAAATAATGCGACCGGACAGCTGGCAAATTTAATGAAAATGAATGTTGGCCATGCGCAAAAGATAACGAAGATACTGAAATATGATGGCAATCCTTTCTTGCCGAATGAAGTGTATACTACATGCAAGGAGCTGGTTTAATTGGCTACATTCAAGGACTTTCGAAATAATGTCAAACCAAACTGGTGCCCTGGCTGTGGAGATTTCTCTGTTCAGGCATCCATCCAAAGGGCAGCGGCCAATGTAGGCCTTGAACCCGACCAATTAGCGGTCATTTCTGGCATTGGCTGTTCAGGCCGTATTTCAGGCTATATTCAATCCTATGGCTTCCATAGCATCCACGGCAGGTCCCTTCCAATTGCGCAGGGTGTCAAAATGGCGAACCGGGAATTGACAGTACTTGCCTCAGGCGGGGATGGGGATGGGTTTGCGATTGGAATGGGTCACACGGTCCATGCCATTCGCAGAAACATTGATATTACTTATATTGTCATGGACAACCAAATCTATGGATTAACAAAGGGGCAAACATCCCCTCGGTCCGCTGCTGGATTTAAAACAAAGTCAACGCCATCAGGCTCAATTGAACAAGCTATCTCCCCGATGGAAATGGCGCTGTCAGTTGGGGCAACCTTTGTCGCACAAAGCTTCTCAAGTGATTTGAAGGACTTGACTGCATTGATAGAGGCTGGAATCCGTCATAAAGGCTTCTCCTTGATCAATGTGTTCAGTCCTTGTGTCACCTATAACAAAATTAACACGTATGATTGGTTTAAGGAGAATTTAACGAAACTAAGCACCATTGAAGGCTATGACCCCAACAACAAGGAAATGGCGATGCAGACGCTCATGCAGCATGAGGGGCTCGTCACTGGCTTGATTTATCAAAACACCGAGCAGCCTTCCTACCAGGAATTGGTGTCTGGTTATTCGGATGAACCATTATCAGCAGCGAATCTTGAATTGACACAGGATGATTTTGATCGCTTAACTACTGAATTTATCTAATGGATGATACTCTAGGATGAAGAAGGGCAGAAATGTTTGTTCAAATGTTTCTGCTCTTTTTCGTATGCTTTTTTCAGTATGGTATACATAAATATCCTTATCAGGGATAATTTTAGCTGTTTGCATGGGTGAGTCAGGGGAAAAAAGTATAGATATACTTTTTTATGAATTTCATATGAAAGGCAGAACTTCAATGAGAAAAACACCTATGATTGTCACCGCACTCATGTTTACATTATTATTCTTTCTGAATTTCGATATTGAGGGAACAGAGATAACGGGTAGAGTGCACTGGATAGAAGGCAGAGGAGGCGAAGAATCGTATCTTAAGCAAATTACCGGTGCAATCATTTAATAATAGCGTGGCTTTTAAGCAGCTCGAGAGTATATTCAATGAGAAAGAAGTTTGTTATCTTTTTGTCTTTTATGGGCCTGTATTTCTTATTATCCCCCGTTGTGGATCTAATAAGAAACGAGTATGCAGCCGGAGAGAGATATGAAGAAGAGAACAGTATCGCTATGAACGTGGATAAACAAACCACCAGCAAGGACAATCAAAGAAAGATGACGGAGCCGCCCTATGAGGACGGGGATGTTATCGGGCGATTGGTTATCGAAAAGCTCAACCTGAACGTTCCGATTGTCGATGGAATCCTGCAGCAAGACTTAGCCGATGCGGCAGGACATGTAGGGGGAACCGCCTATCCAAATAAAGGAGGCACTATCGTAATAGCCGGATATAGGGTCATTGATTCAGGACCGTTATTTAATCAACTGACAAAGCTTGAGAGTAAAGATCGAATCGAGATTATTAATTACGAGGGAACCTATTTATATGAAGTAACAGATAGCAGAATTATTGATAAGGATAAATGGAAAAACTTGCTGGATGACGCTCATGAGCAGCTCGCTCTTGTGACTAATACGTTTGATGGAGAGGGCAGGCTAGTTGCCGTTATTGCAAACAAGACAAAATAAAAAAGGACTGTATGATTTTAACGGGTAATCATACAGTCCTTTTTTATATTCAAACAACAGATGGAGGAAGTAGAAAGTAATTATGACAGAAAAATATTTACTGCAGGGGCAGATGTCTATACGGGAAGGAAATGCTCTTTACAAAATATGGTTATTATTCTAAAATTTCTGTGATATCGATGGTTTAATAAAGGATGTGAGTTTAGTTGGACGGGAAAATGAAAGCGGTTGTTAAGACGAAAAGGGGATTTGGGGCTGAATTAATGATGATTGATATTCCATCCATTCGGGATGATGAAGTTCTCATCAAGGTAAAGGCCACCTCCATTTGCGGGACAGATGTGCATATTTATACGTGGGATGACTGGGCAAAGAACAGAGTTAATCCCCCGTATGCTTTTGGACATGAATTTGCCGGGGAAGTGGTTGAGGTTGGTGCCGCCGTTTCAGGTATCCATATAGGCGATCATGTATCAGCAGAAACACATATTGTTTGCGGAAGATGTCCTCAATGCATGACAGGGCAGTCCCATATTTGCCAAGAGACGCAAATTATTGGCGTCGATACGCAAGGATGCTTTGCTGAATATGTTGCCCTTCCTGCGCAGAATGTGTGGATTAATCCTGAAGATATGCCGGCTGCTATGGCATCAATCCAAGAGCCGATGGGTAATGCCGTGCATACTGTCCTCTCAGGTGAGATTGCAGGGAAGACCATCGCTGTCATTGGATGCGGTCCAATTGGTATCATGGCGGTTGGAGTGGCAAAGGCTTCAGGGGCTTCAAAGATTATCGCGCTTGATGTCAATGAGTATAGATTAGGATTGGCAAAGGGCATGGGAGCTAATGCAATAATCAATTCTGCCAAGGAAGATGTGCTGGAGTCAATTAAGCATTTGACAGAGGGGATGGGTGTCGATGTTGTTTGTGAAATGAGCGGTCATCCCGATGCAATCAATCAAGGGTTCAAGATGGCAACGAATGGAGGGAGAGTATCTATTTTGAGCCTCCCCGTTAAACCGGTGTCCATAGATATAACCAATGATATTGTGTTTAAGGGTCTAACCGTCCAAGGCATTACAGGCAGGCAAATGTTCAAGACCTGGCAGCAAGTATCACGGTTATTGAAGTCTGGCCTGGTCGATGCGTCCAAGGTCATTACACACCAATTTCCTCTCGAGGAGTTTGAAAAAGGGTTTGACTTAATGATTAAGGGTCAATGCGGAAAAGTCATCTTACTGCCATAAATTTTAAGCGTGAATACATTTTGAGGAGGAATGAGAATGAAAGGATTAGAGTATTTACAAGCCGAGCTTGATGAGATGAGAGACAAAGGAGTCTATCGGGAACTCGTGCAACTGAATACAGAACAAGGGTCAAAGGTACAAATTGATGGGAGGAACGTCATCCAATTGTCCTCCAATAATTACTTGGGACTGACATCTCATCCTCGCTTGCGCCATGCGGCCATCGAGGCCATTAATGCATTTGGGGTAGGAACAGGTTCTGTGCGCACCATTGCCGGAACATTTAAGATGCATGCAGAGCTTGAACGAAAACTTGCAGATTTCAAGCATACTGAAGCGGCATTAGTCTTCCAATCTGGTTTTACGACCAACCAGGGGGTACTTTCAGCTATTTTGACGGATAAGGATGTCGTCATTTCCGATGAACTTAATCATGCGTCCATTATTGACGGAATCCGGCTGACTAAGGCAGCTCGCCGAGTGTACACACATGTTGATATGGAGAGCCTTGAAGTAGCCTTGAAGGAAACTCAATCATACAGGAAACGCTTGATTGTAACGGATGGGGTGTTTTCCATGGATGGGAATATCGCACCGCTGCCTGCTATCGTTGACCTGGCGGAGAAATATGATGCTCTGGTGATGGTGGACGATGCTCATGCTTCTGGTGTTTTAGGGGATAACGGGCGCGGTACTGTCAATCACTTCGGACTTGATGGCCGTGTCCATATTCAAGTTGGCACACTTAGTAAAGCAATCGGTGTTCTTGGGGGATATGTAGCAGGTCCCAAAGCCTTAATAGATTACTTAATTCATAAAGGACGCCCATTTCTCTTTAGCACATCTCATCCTCCTGCTGTGACGATGGCGAATATGGCGGCGATTGATGTGCTGTTAAGTGAGCCAGAATTAATCGAGCGGTTATGGGAGAATACAACCTTCTTTAAGGAGGGACTTCTTGCTTTGGGCTATGATATCGGAAGTAGCATGACCCCTATAACGCCAGTCATCGTGGGTGAAGATAGGGCAGCTTATGAGCTATCCGACCGATTGCTGGAGTATGGCGTATTTGCGCAAGGAATCGTCTTTCCGACAGTTGCCAAAGGCAAAGCGAGGGTGCGTACAATTGTGACGGCAGAACATAGCAAGGAGGAATTGGCCGACGCATTGCGAGCGTTTGAACGAGCTGGTAAGGAATTAAATCTAATAAAATGATGAGCGTCACAAAGCAGCCGCCTGAATCGAGATACAGGCGGCTGCTTTTTTACGTTGGAAACGACTTTTCGTTTGCGGCAAGATTTTTGGGGAAATATTGGTAAAGAGAGCGAGTAAGTGGCGATCGCCATTAAGAACAGTTTGGAAGGAGTACTAAAAAGGAATGGATACCCGGAAAGTGACCAGTGAAATTGCATCATGGCTAAGAACGATCCTAATCGCGGTTATAGTTGTGCTCTTTTGCCGTCAATTTGTTTTTCTGCCGACAACGGTTAAAGGCGAATCGATGATGCCTAGTTTAGAGGATGGCAATCGCGTCATCTTAAGTAAGATTACCCATATCGATCGCTTTGATGAGGTTGTATTCCATGCGACGGATTCACCAGATAAATATGTGAAACGGGTTATCGGCCTTCCTGGCGATACCGTTGAAATGAAAGATGATATTTTATATATTAACGGGAAACCGTATGAGGAAGAGTACCTTGATGAGCTTAAATCCGCTCCGGGTTCCGCTGGAAGGTTCACGGAGGATTTTACGTTAAAGGAACTGACCGGGAGGGAGAAAGTTCCGCAAGGTCAAATGTTCGTATTAGGTGATAACAGGCCGTACAGCAAGGACAGCCGTGTTTTTGGCTTTGTGCCGATGGAAAGAATTGTCGGAGAGGTGAAAATGCGCTATTGGCCAATGAAGGATATAGGGTTTGCTTTTTAGAAAGGAAATCATCTCCGCGTTCATAAATTTGGGCGCGGTTTTTCTTTGTCTGATCGGCGATTTTCCTCTTCTGTATAAGCTTCCAGCATATTGTTAATTTCCCCTAAAAGCTTTATACTTACTTAATGTAAACTTAGCTATTACCAATCCCGTGGAATTTTTTCCATAAATGATGAAATTGGATAGAAAGGGGATTTTTATGAACGAACAGCAACGATTAGATTCGGCCGCTGCTAAATCTGAAAAGAAACCTGATAAGGATTACAGCAAATACTTTGAAGCTGTTTACATGCCCCCTTCATTGAAGGATGCAAAGAAGCGCGGAAAAGAAGCGATAAGCTATCATCAAGATTTTAGCATTAACGAACAATATAATGGCATGGGTGAAGGACGTAAGTTCTATATCCGTACATATGGCTGCCAAATGAATGAGCATGACACAGAAGTCATGTCTGGAATCTTAATGGCTTTAGGCTATGAGCCGACTGATAAGGTTGATGATGCAAATGTTGTGCTCTTAAACACATGCGCCATTCGTGAGAATGCAGAAAATAAGGTGTTTGGCGAGCTTGGCCACCTGAAAAGCTTAAAGAGAAACAAGCCCGACCTTCTGCTTGGGGTATGCGGATGTATGTCTCAGGAGGAGTCAGTCGTCAATAAGATTCTCAAGAAGCATGCCTTTGTTGATATGATTTTCGGCACTCACAATATTCACCGATTGCCTGAAATTCTGATGGATGCCTATATGTCCAAGGAAATGGTTGTTGAGGTATGGTCGAAGGAAGGCGACATCATCGAGAATCTCCCGAAGGTGCGAAAAGGCAATATTAAAGCATGGGTCAATATCATGTATGGCTGCGATAAATTTTGTACGTATTGTATCGTTCCTTATACTCGAGGCAAGGAGCGCAGCCGCAGACCGGAGGATATTATACAAGAAATCCGCAGTCTGGCAGCACAAGGATATCAGGAAATTACCTTACTTGGCCAAAATGTGAATGCATATGGGAAGGATTTTGAAGACCGCCATTATCGTTTAGGCGATTTGATGGAGGAAATCCGCAAGATTGATATCCCGCGCATCCGCTTTACGACAAGCCATCCGAGAGACTTTGATGATCACCTGATTGAAGTTCTGGCAAAAGGCGGAAATATGATGGATCATATTCACTTGCCTGTTCAATCCGGCAACAATGAAGTGCTGAAAATCATGGCGCGTAAATATACACGTGAACAATATTTAGAGCTCGTCAAAAAAATTAAGGCGGCCATCCCGAATGTCACTTTAACGACAGATATCATTGTCGGATATCCGAACGAAACGGATGAGCAATTTGAAGAAACGCTATCCCTCTATAAAGAAGTTGAGTACGATTTGGCGTATACATTTATCTATTCTCCGCGTGAGGGAACCCCAGCAGCGAAGATGAAAGATAATGTGCCGATGGAAGTGAAGAAAAAGCGTCTGCAGCGTTTGAACGCTGTCGTAAATGAAATAGCGCTTAAAAAGAATCAGCAATATAAAGGTCAAATTATGGATGTGCTTGTAGAAGGGGAAAGCAAGAATAATCCAAATGTATTGGCTGGCTATACAACGAAGAATAAACTGGTTAACTTTGCAGGACCAAAAACGGCTATCGGCAAAATCGTCAAAGTTAAAATTACCGATGCAAAAACATGGTCGTTAAACGGCGAGATGGTTTCAGAGATGGATATGGAGATTAAAGGGGTAAAGGTGGGCGTATAAATGGAAAAATTCACGAAAGAACAAATTATTGATAAGGCAAAAGATTTGGCAAGGATGATTTCTGAAACGGAAGAAGTCGACTTCTTTAAAAGAGCGGAAGCGCAAATTAACGGCAATCAACATGTAGCCGAGCTTATGTCTGTCATTAAGGGACTTCAAAAGCAAGCGGTCAACTTCCAGCATTACGGCAAAACAGAAGCACTGAAAAAGACGGAGGATAAATTGGCGAAAGTGGAAAGGGAACTTGATGAAATCCCGATTGTCCAGGAGTTCAAGCAATCACAAATCGAGGTAAATGATATGCTGCAAATGGTTGCGACCGTCATTTCTAACACCGTCACAGATGAGATTATAAAATCCACAGAGGGTGACCTCCTTCTTGGGAAAACAGGATCAAAGCTAAAAAGTGAAGAAGGCAGTCACAGCTGTTAAATCGGGAGAAATCCAGATAGGTATATAAACCTTCTGGATTTCTTTTTTTTTGTGATTGATTTAGCTCAAAAACAATAAATAGGCATTCCTTGCACATACTAACAAGAAATAAAAGCTTGATAGGAGGATGGTATGTTCAAGAAGATTATATACACCGTCTTATGGGTGCTAGGGATGGTCATCGTGTTTTTTGGGCTGCTCTTGACATGGATTCATCAAGATATTAGAAAAGGGCGAGAAGCCGCAAAAGAAGAAAGCAATCCGATTGTCTACCCCCTAAAGCAAAGCGACTTCGAGCTTTATACGAATTGGGATACGTTTTATCCCCGGTTTGCTAAGGATATAGAAGAGGCTAAAGATTATGTCTATATCCATTTCTTTTCGATTGGGAGCGGGAAGGCGAGCGACCGATACTTTGATTTATTGAAAAGAAAAGCGAGAGAGGGTGTCGATGTATACTATTCTGTAGACCGTGCCGGTTCTTTTAAGGGAAATCGAAAGGGATTTAAAGAGCTTGAGAAGGCTGGTGTCCATGTTACGTATAGCAATGAACCGCATTTTCCGCATATATGGTATACCATTCAGCATCGGAATCATCGCCGGATTGCCGTCATAGATGGAAAGGTCGCCTATACTGGCGGAATGAATATAGCACAGAAGTATTCGAAGCCCAGCTGGCATGATTATCAGCTGCGCATGACCGGAGAGGGCATTCAAGATTTTGAAAAGCAGTTTTGTCATGATTGGAAACATAATACAGGGGAATCACCTCCTTTACATCATATCGCTAAAGAAACAGGAGCCACCACTCATTACTTGAAAACGTACTCGAGCGGATATGAGGTGGTTGATGATCTTATAGAAGCGTTTGATGCCGCCAAAAAAGACATTATTATCGCCACTCCTTATTTCATTCCAGATAATGAACGCTTTATGAAGTCGTTAAAAGAGGCAAAAAAGCGGGGAGTGGAAATCACGATTATGTGGCCGAAGCACTCTGATGGCCTTTTGCTCACCCAAGCAGCCTATCCCTTCGTGAAGGAGGCGCTCAAGAATGGGATGAAGGTGTATCAGTATGAGAAGGGTGTTTTTCATGGGAAGCTGGTCATGATAGACCGTAAGTATCCAATCATAGGAACAGTCAACATTGATTCACGGTCTTTCCGCTTGAATGATGAGATGACATTGTTCATGGACGAATCACCTTTTACGGATGTTCTCCTTAAGCAAGTGGATCAGGACCTCGATGATTCATCAAAAATCACATTGGAGTATTTCGAAAAGCTCTCTACAAAAGATAAAATTTTAATGAAAATTGCCAAATACGTTCATTATTACTTATAATGGAAATGACCACAAGAGCGAGCACGTGCAAAAGGCATCTCGCTCTTTTTTTTATGAGAATCAAATCCAGCTGAAGGGAGCCAAGAAATGAGTAAAGTAAAATGGGGAATTCTAAGCACGGCTAACATCGGACAAAAACAGGTTATTCCTGCGATCACCCGCTCAACGCTGGGGGAGGTTTTCGCTATCGCAAGCTCAAGCGGCAAAGCAAGTGAGGCGGCCGATAAACTGGGCATTCCAAAGGTTTATGATTCATATGAGGCCTTGCTTGGTGACGAACAGATTGAGGCGGTTTATATTCCGCTGCCGAACCATCTTCACGCCAAGTGGGTAATGGAGGCGGCTAAAGCCGGCAAGCATGTCCTTGTCGAGAAGCCCGCTTCATTGACGGCTCATGAAATGAAAGAAATGCAGGAGGTTTGCAGCCGCCATGGGGTCCTGTTCATGGAAGCCTTCATGTATCAATTCCATGCCCAGCATAAGCGGGTGAAGGATATACTGAAAACAGGCGAAATTGGCGAAGTGAAATATATGTATGCGAGTCATTCCTTTTTCTTAGATGATGAGGAGAATATCCGTTTATCAGAAGAAAAGGGCGGGGGAGCTTTATATGATATCGGCTGTTATAATATTCATGCCATTCGCCATATTTTGCAGGCTGAACCTATAGAGGTGAAGGCTTTTTCCAAACTGGATCCTAAATATAATGTTGATATGACGACAACCGGACATCTTTGGATGGATAATGGCGTTCAAGCGATGTTTGATTGCAGCTTCCAGATGAAAACAAGGGATGAGTATAGAGTGGTGGGCACAAAGGGAGAAATCATTTGCCAGCATGCCTACCGACCGGACCGTAAAGGCCATAAAGGAACTTTAGTCATCAAGACAAATGAGGAGACAAGAAAAGAAATCATCTCCTGTGACCAATACCTCATGCAGGTTGAACATTTTGCCGAATGTGTTCTAGAAGGCAAACAGCCTCAATATACAGGGAATGACACCTTGCAGAACATGAAGGCGATTGATGCTTGCTATGAATCTATCCGAACGAATAGAACCGTTACTCTTACGTAAGGGGACAGGCTGACCTGGATGCTTCGTTATTATACGAATCATCCAGGTCAGCTTTTTTTCGATTGTGCCTCGATTGATAAAGGGGAACGAGGATAAAAAGTTTAATGAAAATAAAAACAGACGGAAAGCCGATTGGATTATCGGTATTCCGCCTGTAGATAGAGCAATCAGCTACCATCCGCGAGAAGCGCCGCCTCCGCCGGATGATCCACCCCCGCCGCCGCGTGGTCCTCCTCCTCCACCGCCTCTGCTTCTGGCAATGGCTGAAAGGATATGGAGGAGCATATACGTAAATGTCCCTCCGAAGAAGGTTAAATCAATGATAACGAAAATGATAAGAAAGGCAGCGATCAGCATCTTCTTCCAAGTAGCCATTCCGCTATCTTGATTCGTGCTGCTTGAGTCATCTGGTGTTACGGTATCTTTTCCGGGTTCCGTTAGTTTATCCAGTCCATATTCCGCTGCAACTTCGTTGGATAATTGCTCGTATGTATGGATGATGGCCTGGTCTGGCTGGCCGTTCTTCCAATAGGGCATCGTATACTGATCCAGTATTCGTCCCACCTTGCCGTCTGGTAAAGCGCCTTCAAGTCCATAGCCGACTTCAATCCTGGCGGACTTGTCAGCATCATTCTCCTCAAAAGCCATGAGAAGAAGAACGCCATTTTCAAGTTCCTTATCACCCAATTGATATTTTCGGAAAGCCTCAAGTGCATAGTCTTCAGGTGAAGAACCTTCTAGTGAATTAACGGTCAAGACAGCGATTTGAGCTTTTGTCTGGTCTTCAAGTTCTCTTCCTAAACTATTCAACTCCTGCTTTTGCTGATTAGACAAGATTCCGGCAAAATCTTGGACATAAATATCCCCTTTTGGTTCGGGGATATCTGCATGAACCATAGTTGATGCGAAGCTTGAAGCAAAAATGGCAAGAGCACTCAGAATGAGGAATAGTTTATGGCGCATCATTCAGTACCAAAATCAACTGTTGGCGGTTGGTCCGCGCCTTCAGCAGAGCGGAAGTATTCCTTTTCATCGAAATTAAACAGGCCAGCAATCATGGCTCCTGGGAATTGCTTTACTTTTTTGTTATAGCCAGACACTTGCTCATTATAATCCTTGCGGGCAACCGCAATGCGGTTTTCCGTGCCTGCGAGCTCATCCATTAATTGTTGGAAATTCTCGTTTGCCTTTAAATCAGGATAGTTCTCAACCACGACAAGCAAGCGGTTCAAAGCTCCGGTCAATTCATCATTTGCAGTTGCCTGGTCTTGTGGTGAATTGGCATTTGCGAGATTTGCACGAGCCTCCGTAACATCACTTATAACAGATTCCTCATGGGAGGCGTACCCTTTGACCGTATTGACTAAGTTAGGGACCAGGTCGGCTCTCCTTTGCAGCTGTGTCTCAATCTGGGAAAAGGATTGGTCCACATCTTCCTCAGCTGTTACAAAGCCATTATAGCTTGAGGCGAACATAGCAATTAATATGCCGACAACGGCAATGCCGCTGATAAGGATAATCGTTCCTCTTTTCATTTAATTGACACACTCCTTTCTTTTTTTCCTTAACTATATACCGTTTCAAATAGCGAAAGGTTTCACCTCACCATTTTACCCTGAAAGACATGGTTGCAATCGTCCTTATGCTTGGAGTTCGCTTTTGTTTAAATTTGGCAATAGAAGGGGATAAACTGCTATAGAATATGGAGAACTGAGGGGATTAAATGAACAGTAAAATATGGAATACAATCTTTTTCCTGCTAGTCGTCATAACTAATGCACTTGCAAACCTGATACCCATTAACGGGAAGACAACAGGGGAGATATCTAATCAAATTAATGTATTAATTACGCCAGCCGGATATGCCTTTTCCATCTGGTCTCTCATCTATGTGCTGATTGGGATTTGGATTATCCTGCAGTTTGTGGGTAACAGGGGAGACTCAGCTGTTTATGCCAATACAACTGTTTGGTTTATCTTAAGCAGTTTGTTCAATATCGGATGGATCCTTGTTTGGCATTATGAGCTATTTGTGATTAGTGTTGTTATCATGCTGCTGTATTTGGTCAGTCTCATTATGCTATATCGAAAACTGGACGAGTCAGAACCGGATTTCTTTGACAGGGCTCCCTTTTCCATTAATCTTGGCTGGATCAGTGTCGCGACAATTGTCAATATTGCCTATGTACTTAAAGTGAATGGGTGGGAAGGCTTTGGCCTGACAGATGAAACATGGACGGTGATCATGTTGGTCATCGGAGCCATTCTTGCCATTGTCTTCAGGTTGAAGGAAAGAGACTTTTTATATCCGCTCGTTTTCGTTTGGGCCTATATCGCTATCGGGGTTAAAAATTATGGGGAAACAGATTTGGCTGCTTACACAGCCTTTATATTAGCGGGAATCCTTTTGGTCGCAGCTATCATCCCTTGGAATCGAAGGGACCCAGTTCATTAAGTTTTTTGGATTTACATTTAGAGGAGTGAGAGAAAAAAAGCAGCGTCCCATTTAGGGACGCTGCTATCAAAGTTATATCGAGACGGCTTTCATTTCTTTTTTCGCATAGAGGCGGTACATAAGCAGATAAATAATCGCCGAAACGAAGGCAACGAAAGCCAAGATATAGGTCGTTTCCCTAGAACCGATTAGACCTGTTAAAGTAATGGAGAGCGGAGCAAGCACGCGCCCAATGCTAAAGCGAAGCTGGGCAGCTGAGAAATACATGGCTCGCTGATGCTTTGGCGCAATGGTAGACACAAAATTTTGGGCAATGCCAACAGTCATCAATTCAGCAAGGCTAAAGATGACAATGCTGACCATATACATCCATGGATAGGGAAATAGACCCATTAGCAAAATGGATATCCCATAAAGGATGGAGGAACCCGCAAACACATACTTCTCCTGGTAGGTCATCATCCATTTTGTCACAAGTACGGTACAAAGGGCGACAATTCCTCCATTTATCGCCACCACGAGTCCAAACAGCTCCGTTGCATTCAAGGTTACAACAACATTACCTATAGAAAATAAGGTTGCTTCATCAACTGTCTCGGTAATATGGATAGGAATGAATAAATCCAGTTGCATGAATGTTTGAGAAACCAGGATTCCTGCCAGTATGAAAAGCAAGAGAACACGATCGGTAAATATTACGCGATAATCAGCAAGCTGTCCTCTGAGGACTTGTTTGATGGTCATAGGTTTCTTGCTGACCCCTGCTTCTTCAGGCAATGTTTCATGTGAGAATAGGAACAGAAGAAGGAACAATAAGCTTGCGCCGCATGTGACAATAACCAGCAGCCAGAATCGGTGGTTTGTGAAGAACATTGCCCCAATTAGCGGACCTAAGACAACAGCGATATTCGTCATCATATAAAAAACTGAAAATACATAACTTCTATGCTGGGACTCTACGACATCCGCTACCATTGCCTGTGCCGCTGGCTGGTAGATATTCGAGAATAAACTGGCAATTGTAAAGCCGATAAAGCCGATGATTGCTGAATCAATACCAGGGTGGCTTGCTAGTGCGAAGATGCCATACCCAATGACTTCCCCGGCAATGGCAATGAGCATCATTCTTCTCCTCCCAAAGTGGTCGGCAAAGAAGCCTCCGAATAGTCCAAATGCCACCGCGATTATTTGTGACAGCATTAAAAGCACGCTGGCGGTGGTCACGCCCATTGTTTCGGCAAAATAAATCGCAAGAAAAGGAAAAACCGTCCAAAAGGAGATTTGGACGAATGCTTCGCCAAGCAGGCGGATTTTCAGGTTAATATCCCAATGTCTAATCTTCATATAAATAGGCTCCTTCTGCTGCTCATCTAGATCAAGTGAGCTCTTCGATGGCTAGTTGGATGATAGAACAATAATAACTATTATTTATTGTTCTATAATAATTGGTCTTTGTAAACTATTAATATCTTTATGTTTAAAAAAGCCATTCAATAAAAAAAGGACCCCTATGCGGAGACCTGAAATATGTATGCATCAGCTTTATATCGCCGTTATTTTGACTCCATAGTTGCTTCGTTGCCTGCTTTAAATTACCGGCGGTGGAAAAACGGCTAAAATCGATGCCTGATCGGATGGTAAAAAGGGCTATTTCTGGCTTCATGCCGGAGATTGTTACGGAAATGCCTAACAGGCTGAGAATCCTGGTCAATTTTGAGAGTTCTTCTGCAATGAGACCGTCAATGGAGAGAACACCAGACATATCAATGAAAAGATGACTGACCTCTAGGTTGATGCATTGGTCAGGAACGGCTTTTAAAACAAACTCTAAGTAATTAGAATCCACCTGGCCTGATAATGGGAGAACACCTATTTGACCGACTAATGGAAGGACGGCTGCACTTATGTCATTAATGAGATGCCGCTGTCTGGATTTTTGCTTTTTATAGGAATCCATTTGATTGATGAATTGAGATAAGAGGCGGTCAAAACCTTCGTTCACGAGGGTAAACCAATGACAGGTTGTTTCAGGATTGATTGACCTGCCTTGACTTATGATAAATTTTTCAATATACCTGGAGTAAATTTGCCGATATTGTCTCATCAAATCAGCAAAATAAGAAACAGGGATATTAAAGTATAAACTTCTATTCGTGACACTTGCTGTCCACTCTTTTAAATAGGATTTGAATAAATGGGAGCTGTCCAGCAGGAGGCTGGTGATAGCTTTGGCTGTCATTCTTGGAATCTCTTTGGAACGGGTCACTGTCATGTGATCATGGCTTTTTTGAACCAATATCATCTCTTAGAGAATGGTATCATAGTTCTTTTCTAAAAAGTCATATAGCTGGATATCTGTTAATGGTTTCATTTCATTTCCCCAATTCTACATTTAATCTCTCCATTGACTTTAGTAAACTAGTTTACTCTACGATTTTATCTTTCGTAAATCGCAAAAAACTCTAAAAATTAACAAGTGCTCACTGAATATGTAGGTAACAGTCGAAAAACTTTGAAGAATTTAGGGGCATTTTGAAATATACCCGATAAAGAGAGTGATAAAGGAAACTGAAAAGAAGATAATACACATTATATCGTTAATTTACCCGATAGAAGGATAAGAGCTATACACGTTTCAAATCTGATTGAAAACGCTTGTATGTCGAAAAAAATAATTAACACATTACGGAATGTAGGGTAAAAATTTGTGTGATTACCAGATATTGATTAAAATATAAGAGTGACAACATTCTTCTTAATAAACAGGATGGATTTTAAAGACTGAAAATTCAGAATAGAGAGATTGATTATCGACGAGGAGGATTTTGATGGTTACAAAGCAAGATACAAGTTTACCCCTTCGCAAGGAAGTTAAGATGCTGGGTAATATTTTAGGGGAAATATTAATTTACCAAGGCGGAAAAGAGCTGTTTGATACAGTTGAAAGAATTAGAACCATGTGCAAGTCCCTTCGTCTTCATGTCGAGGATGAGACTTATCATGAATTAAAAAGCGAGATTGCTTCCTTGTCTCCGGCTATGAGAATGCAGGTTATCAGGGCCTTCTCCGTTTATTTCCATTTAATTAATGCGGCCGAACAGAATCACCGGATACGCCGCCGCCGCGACTACCAATTAAACTCCGAAAATGAACAGCCCGGATCGATTGAAAAGGCTATCCAATCCATGAAGGATAAACATATATCCGGAGAGATCATCCAGGAGGTTCTTAACCGCTTATCTTTAGATTTAATCATTACAGCGCATCCGACCGAAGCAACGAAGAGATCAGTTCTGGAGATCCAAAAAAGAATAGCCAATCTTCTTATCCGTTTGGATAGTCCGCTTTTAACGAATAAGGAGAGAAAGAATATCGAAGAAAGCCTGTACAATGAAATCACTACTCTATGGCATACGGATGAATTGAGGGACCGTAAGCCAACAGTCATTGATGAAGTTCGTAATGGCCTCTATTATTTTGATAAAATCTTTTTTGATGTTCTCCCAGATATTCACCAAGAGCTCGAGGACAGCCTGAAAGGACATTATTCTGATGAGGACTGGAATGTGCCAACATTCCTTCGCTTTGGTTCCTGGATTGGGGGGGACAGGGACGGGAACCCGTTCGTCACTCCGGAAGTAACATGGGAGACATTGACACGGCATCGTTCGCTTGTATTAAAAAAGTATGAGAAAGTACTGATTGAATTGATGAAACGTTTATCCCATTCAAGTGCCAGAACACCGATAAGTGAATCGGTTCTTCAAGCTGTAACATATGGAGAATCACACTATATAGCTCTAGAGAAGAAATGGCCTGTTGAGAATGAGGGATATCGCCGGATGCTCGCTATCATGATTGAGCGGTTACGAATGGTAGGAGAGAATACTTTGGGATATGGAAATTCTGAGGAGCTATTAGCCGATTTATTGATGATCAAAGAAAGTATCTATCGACACCATCCGAAAGCCCATGAAATGAAACTTTTGTCAAAGCTTATCCGTCAGGTTCAATTATTTGGATTTCATCTTGGAACATTGGATATACGGAATCATAGTGAGGAGCATTCTGCCGCCTTGGCAGAAATATTGAAGAAGGTTAATGTAGAGCCCGATTATCAGGGACTTTCAGAAGAGCGGAAGATGGCTCTTCTCGAAAATCTATTAACCGATTCCCGGCCGTTATTGCTCGCCCGTGAGGAATACAGCGAGGAAACGGGGGAAATAATTGATGTATTTAACCTGATTAAGAGAGCGCATAAAGAGTTTGGCAAGGAGTCAATCCGTGTCTATATTGTCAGCATGACCAGGTCTGCAAGTGATTTGCTTGAAGTACTGCTTCTGGCTAAGGAAGCGGGATTATATAGACTTCATGCTGATGGAACAGTGGAAAGCGATTTGAACGTCGCACCGCTTCTTGAGACGATTGAGGATCTATCTAACGGCTCAGCGATTCTTAAGACGCTCGTCGATATGCCTGTATACCGTGAACATTTACGCATTCTGAACAACCAGCAAGAAATCATGCTGGGTTATTCAGACGGAAGCAAGGATGGGGGAACGCTCACGGCGAACTGGAAACTGTATAAGGCGCAAATTGAACTGCATGACATGGCCAAGGAATATGGTGTCTCAACGAAGTTCTTTCATGGAAGAGGAGGTTCTCTTGGCCGAGGAGGCGGACCGCTCAGCAGGAGTCTCTTATCTCAGCCGCTCGAGACGCTTGGTGACGGCGTGAAGATTACGGAACAAGGGGAAGTGCTTTCCTCCCGCTATCTAATAAAAGAAATTGCTTCTCGCTCTTTGGAGCAAGCGGCTTCTACATTGATTGAAACAGCTGCTAATGTTTCAAAGCAATCTGAGCAAGGCCATTTTCGGGATCCGGCTTGGGTTGAAGCCATGGAGGATATTTCTGAGGTTTCCTATCAGAAATATCAATCCCTTGTATTTAAAGATGCTGGGTTCTTGACGTACTTTAATCAGGCTACTCCGCTAAAGGAAATAGGAGAGCTTAATATCGGTTCTCGGCCAATGGCCAGGAAGAATAGTGATAAATTCGAGAATTTGCGAGCTATACCATGGGTATTTGCCTGGACACAAAGCAGGCAATTATTCCCTGCGTGGTATGCAGCTGGCTCTGGATTGAAGTGGTATATTGACCAGGAAGAAAGTAATATATTCACCCTGAGAGAAATGTACCAAGATTGGCCGTTCTTCCGTTCAACGGTTGACAATTTACAGATGGCGCTGATGAAAGCTGATTTAAAGACAGCAAAGGAATATGCAGCCTTAGTCAAAGACCCTGAGATTGGAGCAAGAATCTTTGGAAACATCGTGGAAGAATATACTCTTACAAAGCAAGTCCTGCTCGACATCACAGAGGATATAGAGCTTCTGGAAAAAACGCCGAATATAAAGGATTCTGTCCATCGCCGAAACCCATATGTCGACCCATTGAATTTCATTCAGGTCCATTTGATTCATGAGCTGAGAGAAAAAGAAGAAATGGATACAGAATTGCTCCTGCAAGTCTTGCATACTATTAATGGAATTGCAGCCGGTCTCCGTAATACCGGTTGAGAGGTACAGCTATATTGCTAGAAGGAGTAATAGGCTGGGATAAAAATATTTCAGTTCAATAATAAACCCAAACTATTAGGCGGTATTTTAATTAATATTTCGTCTAATAGGTTGGGTTTTTTAATTTTTAATAGATTTGTTCAATTTGTATATTATTGTTAATAACCAGTGGAATGGAGCGGAAGTCACTCGACTCCTGCGGATCGTCTAGGAAAGGCTAAAGACCCCACAGGCGAAGCCGAAGAGGCTCTGTTCCTCCCCGCGGAAAGCGAGTGGCTGCAGCGAAATGGAACGAACTTGTTCTTCCAGCGAAACTCAATGAGTAAGGAACAAAGTCTAGTAAGATTTATTTAGATAT
>JAEIGA010004476.1_pt1 | contig 21635 bp, 19 predicted proteins | sample 9270691 | NCBI WGS metagenome assembly JAEIGA01 (sample SAMN17057246, study PRJNA624740) | gut metagenome | biome: biome; isolation source: fecal sample | host: Bos grunniens | place: China: Xizang | collected 2019 | reverse complement strand
GAGGAGGACGAAGCAGGCTATATCCGTGTGTATGATCTGACCACACCCGAAGAAATCGTGACGTATCTCTACGAAAACGGAATTTGCGTAACCGAGATTAAAACTGACAAGATCGGACTTGAGGAATACTACATCGACCTTATGAAAGGAGGCAAATAAGAATGGAAAATACAATAAAATTTGAGAAAGTCAGCTTTGCGGGGCGCATGAAAAGTATGCTCAAGGTTGATTTTCGCAGAATGTTCAAATCAAAGCTGTTTTACATTCTGATTGCTTGCGCGCTCATCCTTCCTATTTTGATGACCGTTATGATGTCGATGATGGACGGACAGGAATCTGTCAATCAGCAGACGGGTGAGATCACTATCATGGAGGGCCCCGAAAACGCTTGGCAGAATATCGGAACGCTTCCCGGTGAGCCTCTCGGCGGCGACGAGATCTTTATGATGTGCAACATCAATATGATGTTTATGGCGGTTGCCGTTTTCGTCTGCCTCTTTATTTCCGACGATTTCAGAAGCGGATACGCCAAAAATCTCTTTACCGTTCGTGCGAAAAGAGGCGAATACGTGGTATCAAAGACGCTCTCGGGCTTTATTTGCGGAGCGCTTATGCTGATCGCATATCTCGTCGGTTCTATCCTCGGCGGTGCGATCTCGGGTCTTTCCTTTGACCTTCACGGACTTAGCGCAGGCAATATCGTAATGTGTATGATTGCAAAGATATTCTTGATGCTTGTGTTTGTTTCCATCTTTACGCTCATCAGCGTGGCGGCAAAGCAGAAGGCATGGCTTGCGATCTGCGGCTCCCTCGGCGGCGGTATGCTTCTCTTTATGATGGTTTCTATGATCACACCCCTCGGCTCTACCATAATCAATGTCGCACTCTGTGCGGCAGGCGGTTCGCTGTTTGCATTCGGTCTTGGCGCGATCAGCAAGGTCGTTCTCAAAAAGACAAGCTTGGTATAATATTTCGGGCAACGCCAAATGCGGCGTTGCCTTTTCTGAATTCAACACTTTTGGCGATTTGTGTTGTTCAAATCAAGCCGAAAAAATGCTAAAATATATTGAAGATTTTTCAAAAAAGGCGAAAATACAAACAAAACTCTAACATTTCTATGCTATACTGTATATATAAAAGAAAAAATACGCCCTTTTGGAGGATAAAGATATGTTCAAAATTCTAATTGTGGAGGATGACAGAGATCTGAACCGCAGCGTGTGTTCTTTTCTGAATAACAGCGGATATGAAGCGGTCGGTTGTCTTGATGCGGAAAGCGCATGCGACGAGATGTTTTCACAACAGCCCATTTGTTTTGGGCTAACGCATCCCAATCCACGTCGAGATCCTCGATGATCTCTATCTTTTGAGGCGTTACCTTTTTATGCTTCAATATCTCAGCTCTGTCTGTTTCGCTCATATCCACAGTAATGCGCTCTGCTTGGGAATCCACTTTTTCGGCCGAACTTATGTTCCCTTCTGCCGCCTTTTCGTCCGAGCTTGCGTCCCTCTCCTCCATCCGCGCCACCGCATCATCAAACGCATGCTCGTTCGCGGGCTTTTTCGCCTTCGGCTTGCGGCTCTGCTGAACCTTATCGGAGCTGGTTTGCAAATTTTCCGCATTTTCCCTATTGACAGAATCATCGGGATGTGATACAATATCCTCGTCGGAGTCCTCTAATATGGCGCCAAACGAATCATTCGGAGTAGCGGCGGTGAGGACTTCGATTTTTTGTTTTGTTTGATCGACAGGGTTCATTTCCACTACGTCATGTAGCTGGTACTCTCCTCTGTTTGTTTTTCCGATCACAACCACCGCCTCATATACGGCAGTATCTGTTTTTATCAAGGTTTTTCCCCTATAGACATCAACAAGATTATCCTTGCGGGGGTGTGTTAGACTTTTATCTTGAGCCCAATCCGTCGCCACAGATACAACATCATCAATCACGGCTGCCGCACGCATTTTGTCCGAATATGTATCCGCATCGTGCTTTCGCAAAGCCTCGGAATATTGAGAGCGAGTATATTCGTCGCGCGAATCTTTATTAACTTTAGCCGTAACGTCCCATACTCGAATGCCGTCCTTGAACTTCATCAATGCGTTTTTGGCTGCTTTTTTTACTTTGTTTCTGGTTTCGCTATTCCAAACATTGGTGTTGATACCATTCAAAATATCATCATCCACAACCGCGATGAATCTTCCATCGGTAGTTTTTTTCAAGGAATATTTGGCATCTTCCTCCTCTTCTCTACCCCTCTCCCGATTCACCATCACCAGTTTCCTATCCCGGTACACCATCCCCCGCTCGGCGACCGCATCCAGAAGCATCTCCTCAATGGCGTGGATCTCCCGGATCACCGCCTGTGCCTCGGGATCCCGCACGCGGGAGGTGGACTCACGCAGGTCGGCGAGCTTGCCCAGCAGCCGCTCCACAAGGCTCGCATCCTCTGCGATCAGCTCTCGCAAAAAATGCTCGTTGTTCAGTACCCGCTCGGCGATCAGCGGCGCGCACTCGCTGTGGAAGACGTTCAGCTCAGCGGCCTCTCGCTCGGTCAGCGCCTGTCCTTTTGCCTGCTTTTCCATGTACCGCTCGATGCGTCGGCGAATGTCCGACGCCTTGCCGGGTAGGTACCCACGGTTCGACAGCTCCTTGAATACGCGGGAATAATGCTCGCCATCCTCCAGCGTGCCCAAAGCCACCTCCATGAACACGCCCGACACCGTCTTGTCAACCCCGTGCGTCACCTCGTGCAGAGCCGCCGCAAACCACGCGCGAGACACCGACTTCTTCACACCGTCCTCACGCTCCAAAACGTCCTTGCCAAGCACGATATACCCCGTCTCGGGGTCGTAGTACGCGTCGTTCTCCACACTCTCGTCCGCGATTACGAACTGCCCGAGCGCCCCGCGCGACAGATCCGAGAATCGGTGCATCACGCTTTTCAGCTTCTTCATGTTCTGCTTGCCCGTGTCGGTGAGCTCGCCCGCGTACTGCACCCGCCCCGTCTTGGAGAGCGCACGCGATACCGCCACTTCCGCTTCCACGATCTACGGCACTATACCATCTCGGTCATGCTGTCCCTCAATATCCCCAAGAAATACATTGCCGACTACGTCGGTCATGAAACCGAGGACATGATCGACCTCGTCTACGGCCACATCATGCAAAGCAAAAAGACCTCCGTGGAGGATCTTCTCAACGACTATTATTCGAACGTGTTCACCGGCGAATAACTCGGCATCCCGCCCATTGTTTCTGCGATTTACTCCACGTTTCGTTTCGCATTTTGTTTCGCATTGCGGTGTAAAACAGGCAGATTCCCGTCTAAAATCCCATACACCAATACGGCCCATTAAACCGAAAAATTTATTGATGCTAAACAGAAAATCAAAAACCCCTTGCCGAGCAAGGGGTTTTCTTTTGGTGGAGATGAGGGGAATCGAACCCCTGTCCGAAAATTCATTCATGCGACTTTCTCCGGGTGCAGCGACTGATTAGATTTCCGCGATCACGGTTTCAGGCGCAGAGCCGTGAGAACGTAGCCATTTTGTCCATGACCGGCTCAATGGCGAACCACCGATGCATGTTCACCACTAAGATGACGCTCAGCCGAGGGTCGTGGTCCTCCCTCGGGGAACGGGCGGCTTATGCCGCGGCACAGCCCTTAGGCTGCCAGAGCAACAGTGTTGTTGTCGTTTAATTTTAAGGTTGGGCAGTTGACAGGATTACCCAGCCTGACCCGCTTATCGCACTTCAAAATCCCCGTCGAAACCAGTACATCCCCATATATAAAATGGGTATGCTTTGGTAATGTGGCTCAGACTCGGATGCCTTTGCAGGCATACACCACGTGGCCACGCGGTTTGTTGCATTTTAATACCGCTGCAACGTGCGGTCCTTCATGCGGCGCTCAATCTCTCGGTCGGACTCAGACTTGGCGATAGAATCACGCTTGTCATACAGTTTTTTACCGCGGCACAAGCCGATCTCTACTTTAAGGTGTGAGCCCTTGAAATACATGGAAAGCGGCACGAGGGTATAGCCTTTTTGGGTAATCAGTCCCGCCAGCTTCATGATTTCCTTTTTATGCATGAGCAATTTTCGGTCGCGCATGGGCTCGCGGTTAAAGATATTTCCATGCTCGTAGGGGCTGATGTGAATGCCGATGGCAAACAGTTCTCCGCCCTCTACCGTGCAGTAGGAATCCTTCAAGTTGACCGAGCCTCCGCGAATGCTCTTGACCTCGGTACCGAAAAGCTCGATCCCCGCCTCGTATTTTTCATCCACGAAATAATCGTGCCATGCTTTTTTATTTTGGGTAACGATCTTCACGCCGCCCTTTTTTCCATCAGCCAAGGTCGAACCTCCTTCCCTTTTGACGTTGCTTTCGCATCTGTTTTTTACTTCTTGTCGTCGTTGTAGTAGATTTCCTCATCGGGATAGTAGTAGCCGAGGTACTCGCGGGCATACTCCGCAATGTATTCGTCATCCATATCCTGATTGATGTAGTACTGTAGCCGACCGATCTTTTCCTCATAGTAGTCGAGCTTCTTCTGATACTCTTCCTTTTCCTTTTGCAGCTCGTTAAACTGCATCAGGCATGAAATGCTGATCACAAGAGAGGCGGTGACGGCGACAGCCAAAGCCAGCTTTGCCAGCATGGAGAAGCCAAGCTGCTTTTCCTGCTCGTGCTCGGACACCGAGGATTCTTCCTCGGGAACCAAATCACGGTTCTGATCATCCATTGCCATCCGCATCGCCCTTCCTTTCCTTATTAGTAAGCATTCCCCGCACTGCGGATTTTAATCACTGCGGTTTGTTTTCGAAACGTCCGTCCTCTGTCAGGTTCAAGGTTAATCCGAATCCCTGCGAGGCAAGCCGCACATACGATTCTACCGTTTGATCGGTATAGCGCACGTTTCGCCTGTATCGTATACGCTTTACAAGCAACGCGATGCGTCGGCCAACCGTGCGGTACAAAAGACGCGAAAATGCCCGAAGCGGCAACAGTACAAGCCGCACAGTCCATCGGACAAGCCGACGCACGGCAAGCACGATCGCCTCCGAAAAGAGCATCACCAACCGCCCCAGCGTATGGTAGTAGAAAAAGAAGCCGCACGCCATGCCGAACACTGCCAAGGAACGAAATTGTCCATCATTCGCGTAATACAGGAGAAGGATGAGAGCGATGCCGCACACCACTCCGAACAGGACATCTCCCACGAAAATGAGAAGTTTTTGTTGGACGTGAAATATGCGCCGTCGCCATGTCGGCGGCGCATTCGGCGGAGCTTGAGCCTCGGCAGAGTGTTTTTCTTTCCCCGAAAATCGTTTGACGTAATGGACACCGCACAGAATGCGCGTGATACGGAGGACATCGTAAACGCCTCCGAGCGAAAATCCGAGCACGGTCGCCCACACGAACAGCATACCAAGGAGGCGCTGGGATATTTCCATGTCTCAGCCGTCCTATCTGAACCATCGGCCAAGGCGGGATCGCTTTCCCTGCCCTTCGCCGGAGGTGACTTCATTCTCGTAGAAAAGCCCGTTGAGCCGACCCGTAACGGCAACAACACCGTCTTGGGTATTGAGCGTTGTGACGTGCAAGCTTTCGCCTTCTACGGTGAGCAGGCCGCACGCAGTGATGAGCACCACGCTTGCCTCGTCAAAGCTGACTACCTCGCGCACACCGCTAACGGTAATCTCCCGTCGGTCCTGCGCCTGCAAGCTATGCGTTTTCCCCTCGCCGCGATCGGTGGTTGTCCCGCTGTTTCCCATTGTATTCATAATCCTGCCTCCGTCTCCTTTGGATGTTACCTAATGCTACATCCTATGCAGGAGTGAGGCAGGATATGATCAAACTACTATGAGTGAGCTGAACCGCCTTACCCGTCTATGACCTCATAAAGCTGGGACGCGTCATTTTTACCAACGGTTTCCTTAACGTCCAGCACACGGATTTTCAGCGTTCTGGCACCAAAGGTAATTTCAACCACATCGCTCACCTTCACGTCGTAGGACGCTTTAGCGGGGCGACCGTTGACCGTCACGTGAGCGGCATCGCAGGCATCGTTTGCCACGGTGCGGCGCTTGATAATACGGCTTACCTTCAGGTACTTGTCAAGACGCATATCAGTTCAGGGTCTCCTTGACTGCCTTGGCAGATACGAATGCCAGGTACTTGCAAGCGGGAACGGTAACGACCTCACCGGTCTTGGGGTTGCGGCCCTTTCTCTCGGCGCGCTCACGAACCTCGAAGGTACCGAAGCCGGAAAGCTGGATCTTCTCGCCTGCGGCCAGGTTCTCAAGGATGGTTGCCTCGATCAGGCTCCAGGTCTCACCGACCTGCTTCTGGGACAGCTCGCTCTTCTCAGCAACCGCTTTGATCAATTGACTCTTGTTCATGTTAAAAACTCCAATCTTGTCTTAAATTTTGGTGAACTCATTATACCATATTACCCGACAAATTGCAAGTATTCTGCGCAAAATTTTTCAAAAAATCCTATGAAATCAGTTACTTTTTTACATGCGCGACACGAATTGGAGTTCTCTGTGACGCCGTGTGTCAAAAAATAGTTTTTAGAATACACTGATATCAAGGAGGAGTTGCTTTTCCAACGATCGTTCCGCGCGGCGGACGGTCCAAACGCTCCTCTAATTTAATTGGAGGTACGATTATATGGCTGATAACCGATTTTCCTGCGGGCCCTGCGGTTCGTCCTCAAGCGGCGGTATTTGCTCGGGCAAGGATTCTGCGTGCAAGACGGTTTGCATGGAAACCAACCGCATTCTCGATTCCTGTCGGGATCGGGATTGCTACGAAAACGTGCGCGTTTTCCTGACCGATCTGGGGCAGGAGATCATCGAGCACACCTCGCAGGTGCGCGTAAAGGACGCCTGCATTGCATGGACCTACATTGGCATTGACCCCGTACAGTTCAACCGCGGCTTTTTCACCATTCACATCCGCTTCTACGTCAAGCTCATCTTTGAGGCCTGCACCTGCGGCGGCCGCTCGCAGGAATTTGACGGCATCGCCGTGCTGGAGAAGGACGTGGTTCTGTTCGGCGGCGACAGCAACGTCAGCGTATTCCGCTCCAGCTCGGACGGCAGCGCCTTCTGCGCAGAGCCCGAGCCCTGCTACAAGGAGCGCAGTGTTCCCACTGCCGTTGTAGAGGCAGTTGATCCTATCGTGCTGGGTTGCCGCGTGCTGGAGCCCAAGCATCACGATCACGTTTGCTGTTGCTGCTGCGCTTGCGACATTCCCTCGTCCATTTCGGGATGTCTGTCGGCGCCCCTGTGCTCCGATCACGACCACCACGGCGATAACGGCGGGCACGGCGATTGCCGCTACCTCGTGGTTTCTCTCGGCATTTTCTCGCTGGTTCGCGTGGTACGCCCCGCTCAGTATCTCGTATCGGCGTGTGAATTCGTCATTCCCGACAAGGAGTGCGTCGCGGGCTCGTCCTCCGATCCTTGCGAGTTGTTCCGCTCCATGGCATTCCCCGTCAGCGAGTTTACACCCGCGCCCATGCCTCTGCCCACGTCTGACCGCAACCGCTGCGGTTGTAACGGCGTTGGCTGATCCGTCAGGTCTAACCGTCACCTTTCCCTTTCATTTCATCCCCCGGGGGCGCATGCGCCCCCGGCGTTTTGTCACCTTTAAGAGTGGTTTTCCTCGCTATTTGACGGACGAACGGAAAACACCACGCGTCCATCCGTAACGGTCGCGTAAACGGCATCCCCCGACTTGACTTTCCCTTCCAGCAAGGCTGAGGACAGTGGATCCTCCACCAGACGGATCACGGCGCGTCGGAGCGGCCGCGCACCGTATCGTACGTCATACCCCTCCCGCACCACCAGATCCACCACCGCTGAATCAAATTCCAGCAGAATATCACTGTGCAATTCCTGCAATCGTCCGCCTATCTCATCGAGCAAATGGTTTGCAATAGCGTGCAGGGCGGCATCGTCCAATTCCGAAAAAAAGAGAATATCGTCCACGCGGTTGATAAACTCGGGGCGGAAGGTGTCGCGGAGCGCGGCCATCATGCGCTCCCTTGCCTCTGTATCGGTGGACACGGCGGCAAAGCCGACGGGCTTGGATTCCCTTCCCGTGGGCGCGCCGAGATTGGAGGTCATGATGACCACGCTATTTCGAAAATCCACCCGCCGTCCTCCCGAGTCGGTGAGCATTCCGTCATCAAGCACCTGGAGGAGCAGGTTGAATACGTCTGCGTGCGCCTTCTCCATCTCGTCAAACAGAACGACGCTGTATGGGCGGCGGCGCACACGCTCGGTCAGCTGGCCGCCCTCCTCAAATCCCACATATCCGGGCGGTGAACCAATCAGTTTGGACACGCTGTGCTTTTCCATATATTCCGACATATCCAAGCGGATCATGGCGTTCTCGTCCCCGAACAGCGCCTCGGCCAGTGCACGAACAAGCTCTGTCTTACCCACCCCCGTAGGGCCGAGGAAAATAAAGGATCCGATGGGGCGTTTGGGATCCTTCAGTCCCAGCCGCCCGCGTCGGATGGCACGGGCGATGGCCTCCACGATCTTCTCCTGACCAACCACACGCGCGTTCAGTGCGTCCTCAAGATGGAGAAGCTTCTCGCCCTCTCCCTCCAGCAAGCGGCTCACGGGAATCCCCGTCCAGCGCGTGACCACCTCGGCGATCTCGGTGCGTCCCACCACGGCGTTTCGGTTCTCCTTGCGCGAGGACCATCGTTGCTTAGCGGCCTCGTAGGCACTTCGGATACCGTGCTCACGATCCCTCAGGTGCGCCGCCTTTTCAAATTGCTGTGCTTTGACCGCTTCCTCCTTTTCCCGAACCACTGCCGCCAGGGCAGTCTCCATCTTTTTAAGATCAGGCGGGGACGTGTAGGAGGCAATATGCATTCCTGCGGCTGCTTCATCCAACAGGTCAAGGGCTTTGTCGGGCAGGAATCGGTCGGGAATATAGCGAATGGACAGGTCAACCGCCGCACGGATAGCCTCATCGGATATTTTCAGTCCGTGGTGCGCCTCGTATTTGGAGCGTAATCCTTGCAGGATGCGTACGCTGTCCTCGTCGGACGGCTCGCCAACCGTCACGGCCTGGAATCGCCGTTCCAGCGCGGCATCCTTTTCAATATATTTTCGGTATTCGGCAATGGTTGTGGCGCCAATGACCTGCATCTCGCCCCGCGCTAAGGCGGGCTTGATGATATTGGCGGCATCCACCGCTCCCTCCGCCGCACCTGCCCCCACGATGGTGTGCAGTTCGTCGATGAACAGTATAATGGACGAATCCCGCCGCACCTCGGCCATGACCAGTTTGAAGCGTTCTTCAAACTCGCCTCTGTATTTTGCCCCCGCAATCATACTTGCTACGTCCAGAACGATCACCCGCTTGTCCCGAATCGTCTCGGGCACGTCGCGGGATGCGATGCGTTGTGCCAGCCCCTCAATCACCGCGGTCTTGCCGACGCCGGGCTCTCCAATCAAGCAGGGGTTGTTTTTTTGCCGTCTGGACAGGATGCGGATCACCCGCACGGTTTCCTCTTCCCTGCCAATGACGGGATCCAGTTGCCCCGCCTGCGCCATGGAGGTCAGATCGCGCCCAAAGCGAGAAAGATTGGGCGCACCGCTCACCCCCTCCTTCTCCTCTCGTCCTCGCCCTGTGCGCGGCATTTTGACATCTGATTCTGCCATGCCGCCCGAATGATCTCCTCTGTGCGTCGCCGTTGACGAAATAAAGTCGCTCACGGCCTTCCGAATATCCTCAACGGGAAATCCTTGCTCGTACAAAATGCGAACCGCCACGCACTCCCGTTCTTCCAAAAGCGCGCAAAGCAAATGCTCGGTTCCCACAAATCCGTCCCCTGCTTGCCGCGCCACCCCCGCAGAGTTCTGAATAACGCGACGCATACAAGGAGTCATATCGGCGGCGGACACGTGCGCGACGGCCCCTTCCCCCGCCATGTCTACGATAGCGGCACGGATTTTGGAAGCTTCAACGCCGCCGGAATGCAGAATACGGTACGCAACCGACTCAGACTCAGCGAGAAAGCCCAGTAGCAGATGCTCTGAGCCTACATAGGTATGCCCCAGAGTCTGCGCCGCGTACAGGGCTTCATTCAATGCCTTTTGCGCGCGTTCGGTAAAGCGATTGGTCATACGAATTCTCCTTTATAATGGTAAATCTGCAACTACGCTGTTGTATTCAAAGAGTACACACCCTCTGCGAATCGTTCTCTAACGTATGTCGCACGGGCCGCCGCATCTGCAAGTGGAGAGGCGGAATCAATTTCGTTATATGCGTCCGTCATGGACAAGCCCGCCGGTAGTGACTCCATCATCAAGGCGGTGAGCGTTTCCATGTTCACACCTGTTACAACTCCCATTCGGATGCCCTGCCGTACGTCCGCCAGCAGATTCAACAGTTCCGACGTATGGATGAGCCGAGCATAGTGCAACGTCCCAACGGCACGCATGACGCGATCCATACGTTGCTCCGCGACGAGGGGGATGGCGGTATGCAAAGCAGAACGCTCCTCGGTAATCAGGGCCGTGAGAATCTCGTCTACGAATGCAATCGCCGCCGCCTCGCTTTGGCTGACGGGGGGGCGGTAGCTCAAATGGAACAAACTGCCTACCTGGCTTCCCTTTTCCTCATGCAGCGATCGCAGGCAGACTCCCACACCCAAAAGGCGTTCAACCCATCTACCCGTCTGCACTGTTTCCGCCATAGCAGGTAGACACAACAACGCGGAGACCTGCATACCGCTGTCCAATGATCGCGGGAACGGTGATAAATAGCCCTCGTCCTCCATGAAAGCCATATCAAACCGTTCATCGAGATGCTTTTCTATGCGGCTGACCGATGCGTACGCCTCGCTGAGCGCGCGCCCCGCCAGAATGCACTGCAAATTGATATGATCCTCCTCGCACAGCATGGCCGACATGGAGCACGGCTCGTTGAGGTAGAGCGCGTGAGGCAAGCTTTTTTTAACAAACGAGAGCGATGCATACTGTTGCTCGACCAGCGAATAGGCCTCGGCGCGGGATATGTCGGCAAAATCTTTCTTGCAAAAACCGTTTTCCTCCAACACGATGCCCACGCTGTCTATAATCCTCCGAGCACCCGTGGCATCCAGCCGATGCGTAAAGGGGTATGCGCGTAGATTTCTCGCCAGCCGCACATCGGTATAGAGAACGATATCCTGATCTTGTCCCGTCGTATGATACCATGCCATATCAGTTTCCCTCCTTGCTTATACTTGTGGCGAGCGGCGCGGATTCTGACACCCCCATATCCAACTCGCGTATGCGGTCGCGCAGGATCGCCGCCTGCTCGTACTGCTCTCCGCTTACGGCATCCGCCAGCTGCGCGCGAAGCAGTTTCATACGGCAAGCGTTTTCCTCCCGTACCCGCACAAGGCGGGGCACTTGTCCTCGATATGTGCCGCCGTGCTTGTCCTCATAGGGCTTGCGCATAACGTCGCCCAAGCACTCGTAGCAGACGGCGCATCCCGTCCTGCCGCTTTGGGCGATTTCACGTGCCGTAATGCCGCAAGCTGAGCAAACGCTCTCCTCCGTTATTTCCGAAATCACCGTGTGAAACGAGCGTTGTGGACGATCCATCACGCCGAGCATGGGAGAGGAAAACGCCGCAAAGGCGGCACTCATCTCCTCCAGCTCGCCCGCTTGCTCCATTTCCCTCGCGCAATCAGCGCATAAATGGAGCGTCCGTGCGTGACCGCCAAGGTTTTCGTGATAAATTACGGTGGATTTTTTCTTGTTACACTTATCGCAATGCATAATGTACTTCCTTTCCAATGATTGGATATGTTGAAATACAGTATACAGCATCTCCTATGAAATAAACGGTCGAAACGGCTGAATGGGTAGATATTTTTTTCTTCTGTCATATTTCTCGGCGCGCTTGCATATCCGCCGCACCTGCGGCGCATAATCCCGACACCCCTCAAGGGAATTTTGTACGGAGGAGCATATATTATGCAGTTGACGCAAAAGGAAGCATCGTTTATCAAGGATCTCAAGGGCCAGGAACGCCTTTGCATTGACAAGTATCGCAAGCACGCCGAGGCAGCCCACGATCCCCAGCTCAAGCAGCTTTTCAACCGCATCGCGCAGGTAGAGGAGGAGCATTTGAACACCTTGACTCAGATCGAGAACGGCCAGGCCCCCTCCGCGGGTGGATCCAAGCCCAGCACCATGCCTACCTACGTGGCAACCTACAACACCGCCGAGACCCCCGAAAAGCAGCATGATTTCTATCTCTGCTCGGACCTTCTCACCACCGAGAAACACGCCTCGGGGTTGTACGACACGGCGGTTTTTGAGTTCGGCCAGAGCGAACTTCGCCAGGTGCTCAACCACATTCAGACCGAGGAACAGCAGCACGGCGAGCAGATCTACAAGTATATGAAGGCAAACGCCATGTATTCCTGAACACACAAAAAAGGTGTTGCGGAGGGGAGTCCCTCTGCAACGCCTTTTTTGGAAATCAGTTGTTGAAATCAATGGTAATTTGTCCCTGCTCGGCGAGCTCGGCGCGGTGCTTCGCCAGCAGCGTAGCGATGCGCTTGTCGGGATCGAGCAGAGCCGAGATGGTCGCGTCGTGGTTCAGGGTGTCAATGATGTAGGCAACGTACTTGCACATATTGACCTCGGCATACCAGGGCTTATCCATGATCTCAGGCTTGCGGTATACCAGATTGGTGGTGAAGATCTTGTCGATGATGCCGTTCTTATACGCCTCGTCAAAGATCTCAAAGCCATCGGTAAACAGGCCGAAGGTAGCGAAGTTGAAGACGCGCTTGGCGCCGTAGACCTGCTTGAGCTGGGTAGCTACGTCAAGCAGCGAACCGCCCGAGGAGATCATGTCGTCTACGATAATCACGTCCTTACCGTGCAGATCCTGACCCAGATACTTATGCTCCAGGATGGGGTTCTTACCGTTGACAATGGTGGAATAGTCACGGCGCTTGTAGAACATACCGACGTCCACGCCCAGCGAGTTGGAGTAGGTAATGCAACGACCCATAGCGCCCTCGTCAGGGGAGATCATGACCACGTGATCCTTGTCGATAACCACGTCGGGCACATTCCTGACCAGCGCCTTGATCATCTGGTAGTTGGGCATGACGTTATCAAAGCCCGACAGAGGAATGGCGTTTGCCACACGGGGATCGTGCGCGTCAAAGGTAATGATGTTGCTGATACCCATGTTGACCAGCTCCTGCAGCATGGTCGCGCAGTCCAGCGACTCGCGGGAGGTGCGCTTGTGCTGACGTCCCTCGTAGAGCATGGGCATAATGACCGTGATACGGCGCGCCTTGCCGCCGATAGCGGCAATGATGCGCTTGAGGTCTGCGTAGTGATCATCGGGACTCATGGGAACGGTCATACCGTGCATTTTATAGGTAACGCCGTAATTGAAGACGTCACAGAAAATGTAAACATCTTGACCGCGCATGGACTCTTTGATGAGAGCCTTACCCTCACCCGAGCCGAAGCGGGGGCATTCTGCGTGTACGAGGTAGGTATCCTCCGCACCGTGGCGACGCCACTCCTTGAGGTAGCTATCCACACGCTCAACGAAGGACTCACAGCCCTTCATACCAATGACACTCAATTCACCGTACAATGATTCTTTCATATTCATTTTTGACCGTTTCCCCTGGCAGGGGTTCCTTTCTACGTCTACGTCAAGTTATTATCAAAGGAGCTTGCAGAAGCGACCGTACGCCTCGTCCCATGCGCCGCGATCGGCGGTGGGCTCGTAGTGCTTCATCTCGAAGGAGTTCGCCACTACCTGACGCGCCTCAGACAGATCCTTGATCGCGCCCACAGCCATCATCTGAGCGAGCAGATTACCGATGGAGGTAGCCTCCTCGGGGCCGGCGCATACGTGCAGACCGCAAGCATCGGCCGTCATCTGAGAGAGGAAGTGATCCTTGGTGCCGCCGCCGACCACGTTGATGACCGACGCACGCTTGCCGCGCAGATTCTGGATATTTTCAACGGTGTAGCGATACTTGAGTGCAAGCGACTCATAGATGCAACGAACGACCTCGCCCACGCTCTCGGGCACGGGCTGACCCGACTTGCGGCAGAACTCGCGGATCTTCTCGGGCATGTTGCCGGGGGTGTTGAAGGATGCATCGTCGGGGTTGATGAGGGAGCGGAAGGGGGTAGCCTCCTTAGCCCAAGCCTCCATCTGCGCGAAGCTGTAATCCTTGCCCTCGCGCTTCCACTGACGGCGGGACTCCTGAATGATCCACAGGCCCATGATGTTCTTCAGGAAGCGGATGGTGCCGTTGATACCGCCCTCGTTGGTGAAGTTAGCGGCACGGGTGGCATCGTTGATCAGAGGCTGAGGCAGCTCCATACCCATCAGCGACCAGGTACCCGAGCTGATGTAGATGAAATCGTCAGCCTGAGAGGGTACGGACATAACGGCAGATGCGGTATCGTGGGATGCTACGGTATAGACGTTGATGCGGTTCTTGCCCACCTCGTCGGTGATGGAGGGCAGGAGCATACCGAGGTTGGTGCCGGGCTGGACGATGGGAGAGAACAGGCTTCTCTTAACGCCCAGCTTATCGGTCAGATCGTAGGCGTAATCGCGCTTGGCGGCATCGAGGATCATACCCGTGGATGCGATGGTGTACTCAGTGGCCATCTTACCCGTCAGGAAGTAGTTGAGCAGGTCGGGGATGAAGAGCAGCTTCTCGGCACGGGCCAGCGCGTCGGGATCGTCGCGCATTTCGGCAGCGAGCTGGTTGAGGGTGTTGAAGTCGATGGCCTGAATACCCGTGGTGTTGTAGATCTCCTCGGCGGTCATGAACTGATCCATGTAGGAGCCAATGCCGACGGTGCGGGTATCACGGTAGTGGGTGGGGTTGGACATCAGACGGCCGTTCTTGTCGATCAGGCCGTAGTCAACGCCCCACGTATCAATACCCATCGAGGAGATGTCGTCTCCGTCGATGACGGTCTTGGTGATGGAATTTTTGATTTCAAAATAGATGCGCAGAATATCCCAGGTAAAGCGTCCGTTGACGAACATGGGATCGTTGGAGAAGCGGTGATTCTCACGCAGGGTGAGTTTTTCTCCGTCAAAGGAACCGACGATGCCGCGGCCGCTGGACGCGCCGAGGTCAATCGCCAACATTTTCAAATCTGCCATAGCTACCTCCGTATGTACAAAGAAATTGTGTTCCTACATCTGCGCAACCCGTGCGCATACGTAACGCGTATATTATAGCATATTTTGCCGCGAATTGTATGAACATTTTGTTAACATGCATACAAATCCTCCCTCAATAAACGAAAAACCGCCACGGGCTTCCGCGGCGGTTTAAAAACGAATCATTCTGAAAGCATACGGCGAAGCTCGTCCTCGTCGATAACGGTCACGCCGAGGGAGCGAGCCTTGGTCAGCTTGGAGCCTGCGGCGTCGCCCGCCACAACGTAATCGGTTTTACCCGATACAGAGCCCGACACCTTGCCCCCCTGCGCCTTGATCATGGCGGAGGCCTCATCGCGGGTGAGGGTGGGCAATGTACCCGTCAAAACGAAGGTCTTACCCGCGAAGCGATCCCCCGTGGGGGCGGCGGTCGTGGAGGTCAGTAGCCCCGCATCCGTGAGTCGCTGGCAAAGACGGACGTTGGATTCATGGGAGAAATAGTTGACCACGCATTGCGCGGTAATTGCGCCGAAATCGGGAATATCACACAGCTCCTCAACGGTTGCCTTCATGCATGCCTCCAGCGTGCCGAAGCGAGCGGCCAGGGCGGTCGCGGCGACAGCGCCGATGTTGCGGATACCCAGTGCAAAGAGCAGGCGTTCCAGCCCCGCTGAGCGCGATTTATCAATGGCAGCTATGAGATTCTGAGCTGATTTTTCACCCATGCGATCCATATTCTCAACCTTATCAGCGGTCAGTGTATACAGATCGGCGGCATCATGGATGAGTCCCTCTCGGATGAGTGCCTCCACGATCTGCGGGCCAAGTCCATCGATATCCATCGCGTCCTTTGACGCGAAATGCTCGATACCGCGGGCCAACTGAGCAGGACACGCACTATTGGTACAGCGGACGGCGGCCTCGCCCTCCTCACGGAACACGGGCTCACCGCAGGACGGACAAACGGCGGGCATAGCGAAAGGCACTTCCCTGCCGTCGCGCTTTTCGGGATGGGCGCAGACTACCTCGGGAATGATATCCCCCGCCTTCTGTACGGTTACGAAATCCCCGATATGGATATCGCGTTCACGGATAAAATCCAGATTGTGCAGAGTAGCGCGGCTGACCGTTGTACCCGCCAGGCGGACGGGCTCCAGAACCGCAGTAGGAGTCAGCACACCCGTACGCCCTACGGCAACCGTTACATCGGTCAGGCGGGTGATCTTCTGCTCAGGCGGGAACTTATAGGCAACCGCCCACTTGGGAGTGTTGGTTCCCTCTCCCATACGAGCGCGGTCAGACAGCGCATCCAGCTTGATAACCACGCCGTCGATGTCATAAGCGAGTTCATCGCGCATTCTGCCGAGATGCTCGATGTGAGCAACGATCTCCTCGTACGTCGAGCAGACCGTGCGCTCGGCAAGCGTGGGAAAGCCCAGCTCTGCCAGCCGATCCAGCGTTTCGGTATGGCTTGCGGGAGAGTGACCGTCCGCGTAAAGATAGCCCTCCTGGAAATTGAAAATGAACACCGACAGCGCGCGGGAAGCGGTCACCTGCGGATCAAGCTGACGCAGAGAGCCTGCGGCGGCGTTGCGGGGGTTGGCCAGGAGTGCCGTCCCCGCCGCCTCGCGCTTGGCGTTGATGCGTTCAAACACAGCGCGGGGCATATACACCTCGCCGCGCACCGTCAGCGTCAAGGGCTCGGGGAGTGTCAAGGGAAGATCGAAAATGGTTTTGACATTGACGGTCACATCCTCGCCCACCACACCGTCACCGCGGGTCGCGCCTTGAACCAGCACGCCGTCCACGTAACGCAGGGACACCGAGAGTCCGTCGATCTTGGGCTCAACCGAATAACGGGCTTCGGGAATGATCTCTCGGACGCGGATCAAAAACTCGTTCAGCTCCTCATAGGAGAACACGTCGGAGAGGGAGTCCATACGGGCGGTATGGGTGACTTTATCGAATTTATCCAGCGCCTTACCGCCCACGCGGTGGGTGGGCGAGGCGGGGCTATCCAGCTCGGGATACTGCTTCTCCAGGTGTATCAGCTCGTAGTAGAGCTTATCGTACTCGTAATCTGAAATCTCGGGTGTATCGTAGACGTAGTAGAGCTTTGCGTGGTGCTCCAGCGTGCGGCGCAGCTCCTCGACGCGGGCGCGGAGGGTATTCATATCGGGATGTTCCATCATTCAGACGGCTCCTTTCACTTGGGAAAATCAATCATCAATGCGCTTGAGCTTCGCAAACGTAGCCATGAGCTTTTTGGTACCCACGCTGTCAAACATGACCTCGATGAGCTTGTCGGCACCCATAGGCTTGACCGAAAGAATCTCGCCCTCGCCAAAGGTAGCATGGGACACGCGATCGCCCGCCGCCAGCGTTTGTACGGTCGCGCGGTCAGCACTCGACTGGACGGGCGTGATGGGCTTGCCTACCGTGATACGATCACTATAAGCGGGGGTACGTCCCTGACGGGCGCGCTCGGCGTAGAAGGGGCGAGGCTGGAAGGACAAATCTCCCATGCCGCCGCCTGCGTCATGGAGCGCTTCAACGGTCATATCCTCCTTATCCAGCAAGGAATCGGGGATCTCGGTCACAAAGCGGGAGATTTGATTGGTCATGGTCTGTCCCTGCCACTTGCGGGTGCGGGCGTGGAGAATGATCAGGCGTTCCTTGGCACGGGTAATCGCCACGTAGGCCAGGCGGCGCTCCTCCTCCATGTCCTCGGGAGAGCCCATGATATTCTGCATACCGGGGAAAATGCCGTCCTCCATACCGGGTATGAACACCACGGGAAACTCAAGTCCCTTGGCGCTGTGGATGGTCATGAGCACAATGGCATCGGCGGATTCATCGTACTTATCCACGTCGGCAACAAGCGCGTATTCCTCGAGGAAGCTGACGAGGGTAACGCGATCCTCGGCGTTCTGCTCGTATTCCATCATGTTAGACTTGAGCTGCATGAGGTTTTCGATGCGCTCCTGCTCCTCCTCGCCTGCCTCGCGGAGCATACGCATATATCCCGTCTGCTCCATGACCTCGTCGAACAGGTCGGCGAGAGAAAGGGTTTCGGAGAGCGAGGTGAGGCGGTGGATCATATCGGTGAATGCCATGAGACCGGCGGCCGAGCGTTGGAGCGCGACGTATTTGTCGGCGTTCTCCATGACCTCAAAGAGGGTGCATCTCTGCTCCATCGCGATCTCGGACACGGCATCCAGCGTTTTCTGCCCGATCTTGCGGCGGGGCTCGTTGATGATGCGCAGAAGCCGCTCTCGGTCGGCATGATTCGTAATCAACTGGAAGTAGGCGGCGGCATCGCGGATTTCCTTGCGGTCGTTAAAGCGCGTACCGCAGACGAGACGGTACGGCATACCGCTCTTGCGGAGGGCGTACTCCATGTTGCTCGATTGCGCGTTGACACGGTAGAGAATCGCAAAATCGCGGTAGGAGCGCTGGCCACCACTCTCGGAAATCATGCGATGGATGGTATCCACCACGGCGCGCGCCTCGGCGATCTGATCCTCGGTTTTCTTGAGTGTGATCCGCACGCCTTCGTCGGCATCGGTCCACAGGCTCTTTTCATGCCGTCCCGTATTATGGGAGATCACCTCGTTGGCGGCATTCAGAATATTCTTGGTGGAACGGTAATTCTGCTCCAGCTTGATGACTGTGGCGTCCGAATACTCCTGGTCAAAGCCCAGGATGTTCTCAATAGTCGCGCCGCGGAAGCGGTAGATGCTCTGATCATCGTCGCCCACCACCATAAGGTTACGGTATCCGCCCGACAGGAGCGCCGCCAGCTCGAACTGCGCGCCGTTGGTATCCTGATACTCGTCGATGCAGACGTAGCGGAACTTCTTTTGGTAGTACTCGCGCACCTCGTCGTGCTCACGGAGCAGGCGCACGGTCTGCATGATGATATCGTCAAAATCCACGGCGTTGGAGCGCATCATTTCCTCAGCGTAGGCGCTATAAATCTTGGCAATGCGGGACATACGGAAGTCCGCACCCGCGCGCTCCTCAAAATCCTCGGGAGACTCAAGATGATCCTTCGCGCGGCTGATGGCGGTCATAACGCTGCGAACCGACATCTGCTTATCGTCGATGTTAAGCCGCTTCATGATGGCCGTGACGGTCTTTTTTACGTCATCCATATCGTAGATAGTGAACTTGGCGGGATCGTAACCAATGAGATCGCCCTTGGTACGAAGGATGCGCATACAAACCGAGTGGAAAGTGCCACTCCACACGTCAGCAGCCAGCGTTTCGTCCTCCAGCCGATCTACAAGGCGAGTTTTAATCTCCCGCGCGGCTTTATTGGTAAAGGTGATAGCAAGCATCCGATACGGCGGGCAGGGGTCTGTGATGAACTCGGGCAGAATCTCGGCGATCTCCTCCCGCGTGAGGCGGACGGCGTTCTCGAGATCGGCCACGTGCTCCTCGGTGAGCCCGTGAGGGATTCTGTCGGAATGGTACGCATTTCCATACCGAATTATGTAGGCGATGCGGTGTACCAGCACGGTGGTTTTACCGCTCCCCGCCCCTGCCAGCACGAGCAGAGGGCCCTCAGTGGTGAATACGGCGCGGCGCTGCATCTCGTTGAGATGGCTGTACGCCTTATCAAACAAGGCTCGCTTGGCCGCGAGATAGCGCTCGGAGAGATTCTTATCCATGGTAGATCCTTTCCTATGTATAGAGAACAGAGGGGCGGTGTGCGCCCAAGCGACACGCCGCCCGAAGTTAAGACCCAGGACTGAGATCAGTTCTTGCGGTTGTTCTGCTGGTTTCTCTGGTCCTCGTTCTTCTGCTGTTCGTTACGGTTGTTGTTCTGGTTCTGGTTCTGGTTCTGATTGTTGTTGCGGTTATTCTGGTTCTGATTCTGGTTCTGATTCTGATTCTGATTCTGATTGTTGTTCTGCATGGTGGTCGTTCCTTTCGTTTATTCCGCCGAGGCGGTTCTATATACGCAACACACATCCTGTGTGCTACGGTTACAGTATCGCCTGCCTTGAAAGGAAATATGCAGTTTTCATCTTACGAAAGCAAATATTTATATTCGATCTGTTCGAAAATATCGTTCGTGGTGCTGATGGTGATGCCCAGGAACGCAAGATGAACGCCAAGATCGATCGCCCAATACGCCTCCTCGAAGAACTGTTGCAGGAGGGTGACAGCCACGGGATCATCGGAAGACGGCGGAATTTCAGCGATATAAGGGATGCCCGCCCAATGGAACACCGTAGACAAGGCGCACAGCGCGCAACAGACCAGCATAACCGTGAGGCGTCGATCCAAACGGCGGTGCAGCTCCCTCACCCGTCCGCTCTCGGTGGGGCGGTCGGCGTGGGTAATGGAAACGCCTGTATAGCGGTGAACAAAGGTTTTCGTCACGCGGACGAGCAAAGCGAACGCGGTCACGGCGGAAATGGCGCAGGCAACGGTCGCGGCGATTTCCACCGTCCATCGGGCGTACACGACCTCGTCGCGCATGGCGTCTGGGGTTTGCTCAATATTGAAGTAAAAGAGTTGCGACAGCCACGTGCCGAGTGAAATAACAGTGTAGACGGCAGAAGCGATCACACTCGTCCGCGAGCTGGAGTATCTGCGCAGTGTCAGCGCGGCAAGCAGAAACGCGACGGCGGCGAGAAAATCGGGAATGATATTAACGCCGTCCACATAGAAATCGGTCAAAAAGGCCACGCCCACACACAACCACACGAACGCGCGCTTGACAGCTCGCATAGCCAGGAGGTCGGGGCGGGACAGCACCTCGGCGTTGTACTTATCGCGCAGACGGTCAAAGAACGGCAGGTCACGGCGCAGGCGATGGGCAAATCGGATCAGCATAACCAGCCAACAAATGCCGAGAATCAGCGAGGCGGCAATGCCCATGCCGCGCATGAGGCCGATGTAATCGTAGCGGGTGGATACGTAACCGTCGGGATCGGCACCACCCGCTGTGCTGGTCAGCACAGAAAATTCAGGCAGAACTGCCAGAGCCTCTCGCGCAACGAAAAACACGGTGGATAAACGCACGAGCCGCTCGGTTAAAGTACGGCGTTTCTTGTTATCGGTGCCGTCAAGCACGGCTTGTCCGTCCAACCGAGAGCCGAGATAGATCAGTCCCTCTCCCACGTTTTTCCACATGGGAATGGCGACCATACAATCCAAAACGCCGAGGGCAAAGAGGATCAGCAAAATGAACACGGGCTTTTCGGCCGATGATACAAAGCCGAACGCGAGGAAAACCGAAACAAGGCGGGCCACGCCCAAAAGGGCCAGACGGCGGATGCCGAGAGCGGCCTCGCCAAGGCGATCGTCAAGTTCGGCGATGCGTCGGATGCCTACGTAGACGAGGAGATAGCCAATGCAGTCGGGCAAGAGGTCGATGACCGTGAGGTAGGGCTCAAACAGGAAGCACG
>JAEIGA010004475.1_pt1 | contig 21636 bp, 16 predicted proteins | sample 9270691 | NCBI WGS metagenome assembly JAEIGA01 (sample SAMN17057246, study PRJNA624740) | gut metagenome | biome: biome; isolation source: fecal sample | host: Bos grunniens | place: China: Xizang | collected 2019 | reverse complement strand
CTTCCTTCCCTCGTTCATATGAGAAAATTTTGCTAACTTAAAACTCTACAGATGATAAATACCGTTTAAGTAAAAATGCACAGAAGTAAGGAAACGTATGGATTTTATTTTCAAATCCAATATTTCCATGAATCAATTTTATTCCAGTTGCAATATCTGGATAAGAATCACTTTTAATTAAGGTTGATAAAGATTTTGCTTTGCTGTTTGTAGATTTTACTTCTACAGGAATCAAAGATTTTTTTGTACGTACAAAGAAGTCTTGTTCCAATGTTGAGTTTTCTTTTTTATAATAAAACAATTCATATCCTTGTTTGCAAAGAGCTTCTGCAATTACATTTTCATATAATGCACCCTTGTAAACATTCATATTTTTATTAGCTCTTAAATCATCCTGTGATTCTTCATCAAGATTTGCAATTAAAAGTCCTGTATCTCTAAAATAAATCTTGTATTTTTCATCTTCATAATTTCCCTTTAATGGTAAATCTGGCGTATGAAGACAATAACAAATATTTATTATTCCTGCATCATTAAGCCATTCTATACAACCCCAATAATCTTTAAATCTGGCTCCATTTGCAACTTTTGAAATTTGGAATTTTTTATTTTCCTTCGCAAGTTGAACTGGAATATGGTTAAAAACATTCAATACACGGGTTTTATCTATTCCATCTACATATTTTTTTATGTCTTCTTTGTAATCATTTATTAATTCATGTTGCAATTCAAGACTACCTTCAAAAGTTCCTTTTTTAATATAAGTTGAAACAACTTTTGGCATGCCACCTAAAATGCAATAATCTAGAAAAAGTTCATTAAAAACGGATAGTGTTGTTTGATTAAAAGGTTCGCCAGATTTCATATGTGAAAGTAAATCTTCAATATCATCATTTCCATATCCTTTTGCCCATAAAAACTCTTCAAAATCTAAAGATTGCATAGAATATTCTGATTTATAGCCCACACTATTACTTTGAATTTTTTTATAATTTACGCCAAGCATTGAGCCACTACAAATAACATCAAACTTTCCGTCTATGCAAAAGGATTTTAAGCTTGTAGCGATTTCTGGATAATCTTGAATTTCATCGAAAAGAATAAGTGTTTTTCCACTTACAAATTTTTTTGATGGATCAATTCGAGAAATGTTTTTGATAACTGTATCTGAATCAAAGCTATTTGCACAAATTGTTTTATATTTTGATTCAAGTGAAAAATTTATATTTACAAAGTATTCATAATTTTGGGCAAAATGTTCAATAGAAGCAGTTTTGCCTATTTGCCTTGCACCTTTTACAATAAGAGGCTTCTTTTCGTCAGAGTTTTTCCATGAAATCAAATAGTCATCTATTTTTCTTTTTAAGTACATAATCAAATTATAACACATACCTACAAAAAAATGTACGAAAAATATAAAAAAAACACTATTTTATGAGGGAATAATCGAAGAAATATACTATTTTAAGAAACTTGCAAAAATCTATTTTGAAAACGAATATGGTGGGACAAGAGATAAAATTGAAATTTTAAAGAGTATAAATCAGTAAAACATATCTTATTAGGAAAGTTTTAAATTTTCCCGAACAGGAAAAATAAAGTGAAAAAGCATAAATTTTTTAGCAAATTTTCCCATTCGGGAATGTTATACTAAAACCATGAACATCTACACAATGGCTGATATTTCAGAAGCAGTAACAAATAGAAGAAAATCTCTTTTTTTGATAAACAGAGAGGATATTAAATAAATATAATTTACTTATCCCCTTTATTAAATGAACTAAGAAAACCTGGATATAAAAGTAAACACACAATAAGAGTTCCTAATATTCCCCAAAACATAAAAAATGAAAGATTTTTTGAAAAATATTCACCTTTCATAAGTAATAAAGGAATTGCGCTTATTATACTTGTTAAAGATGTTACCATTATACTATCAAATTTACTTCTGAATTTAAAAATGATTTGAAACTTATTTGCAATAATCATATAAATCGTATTATTTACGCCTATTCCTGAAAGAATAACCATACCAGTTATATCTCCTAACTGCAAAGGAACACCTGTAATCAATCTAATAAATAACGGCAATGAAAAAGATATTGGAATAATAGAAGCTATAATTATTGAATCCTTTATATTTTCTGTTAATATTGTTAATAAGATTATTATTCCCAAAAAAGATAAAAATAAGGTAATAAAAACTATTTCATATTGTTTTGGTAAATTCTCAATTTCTTGAGAAAAAGAAATTCCATAACCTTTATTTAAGTCTAATTCAGAAAGATGGAATCTAAGTTCTTTTATTATATTATCAACGCTTCCTTTAGATGATTCAACAGTAAAAAAGGCACATCGTTTTTGGTCTTTTCTATAAATTTTTCCTTCACCTTCTGCTTTTTTTAATTCTCCTAATGTAGTAACTCTGATGGAAGAATTATGAATTGGTAAATAAAGATTTTCTAATTCTGATATATTAGCTAATTGTAGATTTTTTCCTCTAATACGAATATCAAATTCTTTACCATCTTCTAGCCATTTATCTGCAACTGGGCCAAATAACATCCAACGTAATGAAGATGCAATTTGTTGAGTTGTTAAAGAATTTCTATTCATTAATTCTTTAGATGGAATAAATTCATATATAGTTTCTGGTTGTTTAAAATTTAATACAATTGAATCACATAAATCTGTTTTGTTTAATATTTCTACAGCTTGTTTTGCATAATTTCTACATGAAGTATTATCATCTCCCACAATAGCAATTTCAAATAAATGAGTTTTTGTATTTTTTTTATTTTGACCTGGTACATATAAAAAACCATCAGCTATATATCTTGATAAACTATTTATATAATTTGCTAGTTCGATTTTATTACATATTTTACTATTAAAACCAACTTCTACTTGTGCACTACCCTTTTTTGCTTCAGTTCTAACAAATGTTACTGAATTATTTTCTTGTATTTTATTAATTAGATTATCCAGAGATGAATTTATATAATCTGCATTTATTTCTGGTTCATATTCAACAGAACAAAATAAAACTTCATTATCTTCTGCAAATGTTATGTCTTTACCTATAAATATAAAAATACCTATGGGAATAAATATCAACAATAAATAAATGATTTTAATTGGTTTTGAATGCCTTGTACTTAATAAAGAATATTTAATTGCTTGTTTTTTCATAAATTTAGATATTCTATTAAATATCTTTATAGGTATAACATTTATTCGCGTTTGTGATGTTTCATATATAAAGCTTGGGAAAAATAAAACTGATAAAATTACAGAAATGATTATCATTAATCCAATTGTTATAGATATATTTTTTATACCAGGAATAATTTCATCAAGAAAAATCAATGGAATTAATACTAACAGAGTTGTTAATGATGCTGACACCATTGAAGGAATAATAGAAAATACGTGTTTTGCATAAGAATTAAAATCTTTTTCTGTAAATGCCGTCTCTGTAAGAACAAACATTGAATCAGCAATTAGGCCTAAAGCAATTGTTATACCTGATAATGTATTTTGATTTAATGATAACCCAAGAATTTGTAATATGCCAATTACCCATATTGTATTAATCAAAAGAAACGAAACTGATAAAAAAAGTATTTTAAGAGAATTAAAGAAAAAAGGAATAATTAATATTATACAAGCAAAACTGATAATTGCCGCAAAAAAGGTTCTTTTTATAAGATTTTCTAAAGATTTACCATTATCATATAAATATTGATATGTTCCGTTTAGATTTTGTTTATTTTCAATAATACTTCTACATTTTTTTGATATATCAATTATATTTCCGCTTGATGTTGACTGTATTCCTATTGAAATACATTTTTCACCATTGATTCTAACAATTTCATTATCAAGTCTAGGCTTTTTTGAAACTTCAGCAAAAGAATCAATTGTAGTAAAACTTTCATTTGTTTTTATAGGTAAATTTCTAACTTCATCTAAAGTGTGAAGTTTTGTATCAAAAACTATAGATTCATTGAAATTTTTATATGAAATTTTAGTTCCTGGATTTATAGAATTCGCATCTTGAACAATAGTACTTAATACGGATGGATTTTGTCCTAATGCAACAACTTTATCAGCATCAAATGCAATTTCTATTTCATTAATTTTACCACCAGAAATTATTACATCAGCAACACCATCAATAGATTCAATTTCTTTTTTTAAATTATTTTCTATCCAAGTTCTCATATCCCCATCAACGGAATTGCCTTTAAATGAAACACATAAAAACGCTTTGTCATTTAAAGCTGAAGATTGAATCTTTGGACGTTGAACATCGGATGGAAGATTTACATATAATTTTTCTACGACATCTCTAATATTTAAATAAGTTTTTTTGTAATTAGTTTTTTTCGAAAAAAAAGCTGTTGATATTGTTTTTCCATATTCAATAGTTGACCGTAATTCTAATAATCCTTCAAGGACCATTAATTTTTCTTCTAAGGGAATTGTGATTAGTTCTTCTATTTGTTTTGAATCCATCCCATAATATTCAAAAGTAACAGAAAACGCATTATATTTAGAATCTGAACTTTCGCCAATTTCTATTTGAAATGCTGAATATCCCAAAACAATACTAATTGATAAAAGTATAAAAAAAGATAATTTACAATTTGAATAAAATTTAATCATGCTTTTTCTTCCTAAAATAAGATTCCATAATTATTGGCACTATTAAAAGCACAATTAATGTTGAAAGAAATAATCCTCCAATAATTGCAATAGACATTGAAGTTTGAGAACTTTTATTAAATGGATCAATTGCAAATGGAATTAATGCAAATATTGTTGTAATAGTAGTAATTATAATTACTCTTAATTTAGAACAACAGGCACTAATAATTGATTTTGTATTCTTCACTTCTTTGCATACTTCATAGATTATTATTGAATTGTTTACAGAAGTTCCAAATAATATAACTAAAGCAATTACACTATTAATATTTATTGATTGATTACAAATAAATAATGCAATAAAAGCACCACAAAAAGACGGTGGCAAAGCAGTCATAATCATTAAAGGTAATATAAAACTCTGAAATTCTGCTCCCATTAAACAATACAAAAGTAGCATAATGATTATTAATAAAAAACTTGCATTGCCTATTAATTCTTTTATTTGAATATCCATTAAAGAAGGAATTTCCGCATTATTAAAATTAATTACACCTTGTAAAATCTTTGCATTTTTACGATTTGCACGATATAAGATTTTTTCAGTTTTTTCTTCATGAAACGAACCTAAAATTCTAATAGGTACATAACTGTCTTCTAACAATACATTAATATTTTCTAGTTGATTAAGATTAGATATTTCATCTTTTTTGTATTTTATTTTTATTGGGATTCTTCTTCCTTCCTCATAAAAATAACAAGATTCTATACCTTCTAATGAATTATGAACAACTTGAGCAGTATACATAGTTGTAATATTAAAACGAGAACACATTTGCCTATCAGGAGAAAAAATTTGTTGAGTTACATAATTATATGGAATTATTTGATAATCAAAATTTGTTAATTCTTTACTTTTAGTTAAAACATCATTTTCTGAATCAGCAGTAATAAGATAAGAATCTTTTCTAATTGCAAGTAAATTTGATAATATATCTTGTTTTCCTTGAATATTATAATTTAATTTTGTTGTAGATAAGAACTTTTCTATCTGATGCTGTGTTAAATCTTGATTATTTGTAAAAATAGTTAAATATAAGCGTTCTTTTTGTATTGAAGGATTTACTAAAATATCTTTTGCAGAATCATCAATTCCTCCATTTATAAAAACTTGATTTATATCCTTTATTTTATTTAATTCATTATTTAATAAAAGGGAGTGTTCATACAATTTGGAAATTGAAGTTCCAGATGGAAAATATATTTCAACATTAATAATAGAAGAAGTTGTTGCAGGTAATAATTCTTTTTTTATAAAAGTGCATAAAACAAAGCCTATTATTGTGCATAAAATTAAAGATAAAAAAGAAAGAAATTTGTGTTTAAAACAAAAGATTAAACTTTTAGAATAAACTTTTTCTAAGGTAGAAATTTTTCTTAATTTTTGTAAATGATTAATATTGTTTTTATATAACAAAAAAACAATTGCTGGAATGTAAGTCATAGATAAAATACACGAAAACAATATTGAAGAAATTATAGCAATTGCCATATCTGAAAATATTTCACCTAATAATCCATCTAAAAAGAAAAATGGAATAAAAACTACAATAGTTGTTAATGATGAACCTAGTGATGAAAGAATCACTTCTGTTGTGGCACCTATAATATTATTTACAAAGGAATTAGATTTTTTTTCAGAAATCCATCTTTGAATATTTTCAACAACAACAGTACTGTTATCTATAACCATTCCTATTCCAACAGTAATACCTGCAAGTGATAGAAGATTGAGTGATTTATTAAAAACATATAAAGATATGAAAGATGTAATCATACTTAATGGAATAAGAGATGCAACTACAAGAGAAGTTCGCAATGTTCTAAAAAAGAAAAACAAAATTGCAAATGTAATTATAATTCCTATTAAGGCAGATAAAAGTAATTGAAATATAGAAGACTTTATTTGTATTGAAGCATCATTTGTAATAAGAAAATCGTAATTTTTTCCATATAAGTTTTGTAAATTCTTAATCTCATTTTTTATATTCTTAGACAATACAATAGGACTAGTTGTTGCATTTTTTTTAATTTCAATAGAAATTGCTTCACATCCGTTGTAGATAAAAAATGAATCCTTTTCTCTTGAAGTCTTTTTTACAGTTCCTATGTCAGAAATTCTTAAAACTCCACCTTCATTATATGCTAAAGGGGTATCTAAAATTTGATTAATGTTTGAATATAAACCAGAAGTTTTTAGTAAGATTTCTTTATTTCCTTCTCTTATTGTTCCTGCAGGATATTCAAAATTTGAGGATGCAAGAATATTAGAAATAGTATCAAGTGTCAGTTTTTTAGATTCAACTTCTGATTTATGTAAAAGAATTTGAATTTCCTCTTTTTCTCCACCTGTAACAGTAACGGAACCAACTCCTTTTATTCTTTGAATTCTCTGTTTTATTTCGTTATCAATTAAATAACGGCAATAAGACAAATCATTGTCTTTTGGAATTACTGCAAAAGAAATTGTATCTGCTTGTAAAGGATTATAAATTTTTGCTATTGGTTTTTCACAACCAGAAGGAAGTGTTATATAGCAACTATCAATTATTTCTCTAGATTCTGACAAAGCTAAATCAATATCTGTTCCCCAATGAAGTTCTATATTAACTAAAGAAATTCCATCTCTTGTTACAGAATTAATATTTTTTATCCCTTTAAGAGAAGTAAAAGAATCTTCAACAGGAATTGTTATTAACTTTTGCATTTCATCACAAGAAATACCTTCAAATTCTGTAGTAATTAATATGTTTCGCTCTTGAAGTAAAGGAAGAAAATCTACTTTTATATTAAAAACAGAAATCACACCCAATAAAATTATTGCTAGAATAACCATTAATACAGAAATAGGATGATTTACAGAAAAACTAACTATATTTTTTTTCATTGTTTATTATATTTAAAGACTAAATCTTCAGCTAAACAATTGCCTATATTGTCTTTTAATTCCTTATTTATATTAAAACTTATTTGCCCAAAATAATCTGTGTTTTCAATTTTAAGCCCTAGCATTACTGCAGACAGTTTTCCATTTTCATCGATAACATTTTGAATTTCTTCATAGATACTAGAATTATTTGAGATATTGTTATTTTTAATTTCTGTATCGTTAAGTATTTTAATAGAAGAAAATGATGTATATATACAAGAATTTGTTGCTGAAATACTAAAAATATCATCCATAGCAGATATTAAGTTTAATGAATCAGCATTATTAGAAATCCTGAATATATAGTAAAGAATAACTTCTTTTTCTTCATTTCCAGTGGTAGGAAAATTTTCTACAGGTAATAACAATGATGAATAATTAGTTTTTTCATCAATAGAAAAATAATTTCCTTCTGAAAGTTCCAATACTCCTTTTACAAACGAAACAGGTCTGTCAGATTCATTATTAAATTTAAAACGATATTGTTTATCTTCTTTTATTTCATTGGAACTAATATCTGCTATCCCCTTTGAAATTGTTAAAATATATTCTTGTTTATTCCATTCTGGAACTTTTGAAAAAATAACATCTACTTGTTTTTTTGATTCTTCATCAATATCAATTGAAATTGACATATCAGGTTTTATAGAAATATTCGAAGAAATGTTTGATGTGTTTACTTCTTCATTAAATAATATCCTTAATTTTCCCTTTATTCTTAGTTCTGAATTAAGAGAATTTGGAATCAAATTTTTATTTATAGCATTTTCATATATTTCGTACACCTCATACGAAGGTGGTTCTTTATCCATCCCATTTGTAAATGTTGAAACATATTCATTTTTTAATAAATTATTATTTAAGTCACATAAATTTGTTGTTATTGTAATGGTATATCTAGTTGATAAAAGTAAGGGTTTTGCAAACTGAATATTAACTTCTGATTTTTCATCATTCCAATTTAATATGTAATCACAATTCGGTTTAATTGAAAATGAATCTAAAAAAGATTTTTCCTTTATTGGTTCATTAAAAATAATTTTTATTTCTTTTATATTTTCATCAATTATTTCTTCATCTGTAGGGGTTATAGATAAAATTTTTGGAGCCAAATAATCTGTTTTCGTTGAAAATTTATATGTGTATTTTTTATTTAACGATAATCCATTTATATCTTCAGCTTCAATTGAAATTGATAAAATATAATCATGACCTGTTTCTATATTTTTTTCAGGATAAAAACAAACTTCATCGTCAGAAAAAACAAAATCTCCATTAATTGTTTCTAAATCACAGGAAAAAGAAAATGCATTAATAAGAGAATTTCTATTTGGAGTTGAATTAAAAACAACAGAAAGTCTATCTTCTTTTACATCAACATTTACTACTTCAAATGCAGGAAAAATCTTGGAACCACAACTTATTGTTATTAATAAAAATATAACTACAAAGATGTTTGAAAATATACGCACTTGTTTTCCTCCATAAAATTATTATTAATACTTAACACTCCAGAAGAAGTTCCTTTTACTGTTATTTTGTAAAAATATGAAGAATCTGCTTTTGCAAAAAAATTATTATATGAAAATGTAACGCTAAAATCAGAATCCCATGTGCATGACTGTTTTTCTGGATTTACAGAATCAGGAAATAAAAGTAAACATGAAATATTATTTTCACAAGCAGTTTTATTTTTTATTGCTTCAGAAAAAACAAATGTGATATATACAAGAGAATCTGGTTGTTCAATTTTTACACTTGAATATTCATTTTCAGTACACAATTCAATTTGGTCTGGTTCATTAGGTGACTTTATTTTAATAGAATTAATTTTTAAATATTCATTAGCAGAGTAAAAATAAAAATCTTTTGCTTTGAAAATTTCAATATTATTAACATCTTTACACGAATCGCTTATTCTTAAATGATATTTTGTGTTAATTTCATAATTAGTATAAGGTTGATAAATAAATTGTTTACCGTCATCGCCATAACTATAAAAACAACCTTTTATTGATGGGTCAAATGAAATCCCTTTTTCTATAGACTCAAAATCCATAGGTTTAGAAAACTCAAAATAAATCGCTTGATTATCTATCAATTTAGATAAATCTAGTTCATAAAGAGGAATATATGTTTCTGAATTTAAAGATGTTGGACAAACTTTTAATAATTCTGGAAGAGATAAATCATAAACAGATTTTATATCACCTGAATATTCTTTTTTTATTGTATATTCATCTGATGAAATAATATTTTTTGACAATGACCAAGTTAAAATTGAATTTATAGGCCAATTTGATTTAGGAGTAACTATCACAGATTTATCATTATTTGTAAAACTTATATCATATTCAGAATATGGAGAAATAGAAAATCCTGATATAAAGGAACTATGCTTTACTGCTTTGTTAAAAGTAAAATGGATTGAATCTTTTCTTGTTATTAATTCCTTTTTTGGAAAGTTTTCAAGATAAAAAAGTTCTGATTCATTTCCATAAGTAAAATGGCGTGATTCTGAAACAGAAAAATTCCCTTGTGATAAAGTAAAAATATTTCCATTTAATGTGAAACTATAATTACATCCAAATTTCCAATCATTTTCAGGCTTTAATAAAACTTTTTGATTTGATTCCCATAAATATGTAGGAGTTACAACTTGATTGTTAATTTTTAATGTTATTAGATCTTCTAGTGATGAGCGTTCCACTTCGTAATTGAAAAATATTTCTATAAATTCATCTGAAAAAAAATCTGTTTCTTCGTTTACAGAAATTTGTATTTCTATATCATACGGATTAATAACGCTACAACTTGTTATATAAAAGATAAGTAAGAAAATTAAAAGTAATTTTTGTCTATTTAGTAGAAACACTTTGTCCCTCTCTTAAAAAAGGAGATGGATTATTTATGATATAATCATTTTCATTTAATTCAGAATCAAACCACACAAATCCATCTTTTAAATGTTTTATATTTATACTTTGCTGAATTACAAATCCATTATTAACATAAAAAACTAAACCAACATCATTACTTTTAGAAATTAAAGTTGATTCAGGAAGCTTATATAAAATAGTAGTATTTGCTTGTTTTAAATTACATTTGATAAACATACCAGGTTTTATAATATTATCTTTATTTTCAATTTTAGCTTTTACAGAAAAATTTCCACTTTGAGGATCTGCGTATGGAGAAATTTCCGATATTTTTGTATTAATTTTTCTTGAAAGAGAAGGAATTTCAATTTCTATATTTGAACCTACACTATAGTTTACAATATCTTTTTCTTGAATATTTATAACTCCGTAAACATTAGATATATCCATTATAGTTGCTATAGATTCGTTTTCTTTCACAAATTCTCCTAACTCATATGATTTTGAACCCAGAACTCCAGAAAGAGGAGATGTAATAACAAGCTCATCAATCAGTTTATTGATTGATGACAATGCTGTTTCTGCATTTTTTACTTCAGCTTCTGCAGCTTTAATTTGAGTAACAATAGAAAGTGTATTTAATTCTATAATTAATTTTTTCTTTTCATTCAAATCTATTGGTATGATATAACCTGCATTCAAAAGATCTTGATCTCTATATCCTAACATTGAAATTTCAAGTTCTTTTTTTAGTATCGCAATATCTGTTTCTAAAGATTTTACAGAGATTTTTATTTGCTTTAATGCTGATTCTGTCACACCACCTATTGCATACAATTCTTCTTTTGTTTTTAGATTTTCTCTTTGTAATTCCAGTTCTAATTCTTTTTGTTCAATATTTAACTTTGCTTTTTCTAATAAAATAAGAGCACTTTCAACAGATAATTCTTGTTCTCGAAGTTGATTTTTTGTTATTTCCAAAGAAGCTTTTGCAGATGTCAAAGTATTTATATATTGGTCTTTTTGAAAATCTAATTGAATATTTTTTAATTTTGCAATTATTTGACCTTTTTTTATGTAATCACCTTCTTTATGAGGAAAATAATATATCTGCCCTGATTGTAAGCAAGTGATATTGTTTTTAAAATTATAGGAAATTGTTCCAAAACTATTTAAATTTTCTACATAATCATCTTTTTCAATTTTTACAACTTCCACTTCTGTAGGTTGAATATATGTATCTTTTTGTAAACTTTCTTTTTTTTCGCAGGAAGTAATAAATATTAACCAGAAAAATATGAAACTAAATCTTCGAACTCGAACAGACATTTTTTAATTCTCCTAATGGAATATTTGTTAGTAGTTCTAATTCATACCAACTTGATATTAGATTATTCTGAGCAATAGTAAGTTTTATAAGTTCTTCTGCATATTCTTCTAAATCTTCAAGATAATCTAATCTTTTTCGTTCACCTTTGTTTACTTCTGCTTTACAAACCACTAATCGCTTTTCATGAAGATTAAGTGTTTCTCTAATTATCTTAATACTATCAAGGTAATCATCATGCAATGAAATTTTAGAAATGACATCTTCTTTTAAACTCTGAATTTTCATTTTATAATCAAGCATACTTTTCTTTATAGATAAGTCAGAATTTACATTAGATATAGGATATGTAAAATCAGGTTTTAAACTTGCATTTGCAACATTAGATATATTATTAAATCCGTTATTATTAAAACCATAACTTTCTGAAAAATTAATAGGGAAAAATGGCAATTCAGAAAAATTTATTCCAAGTTTTATGGAATAATTTGGTTCTGTTAAAGGATATTGTTCTCCAGAAAAAGAAACATTACCTTCCAATGTAACTGTAGGAAGATAAAATCTTTTATTATAAGCAAGCTGTTTTTTACTGTAATCTAAAGAAATTTTTTGCTGATTTAGTTCCAAATTTGAATTTAGTGCAATTGCCAAAAGAAAATTAGTATAAGGTTCAAGAAAAAAATCTTTTTCATCTTCTATTTTATTATCCGAATTTATAACTAAATTTGCTTCTAATGGAAGGCCTAATAAAACTTTAAAAGAACGTAACAAGGTATTTATATCTCTTTCTAATTGCTTTACTTCATTTTTTATTTGCATAACAGAAATTTCATATTCAAGATAATCACTTTCCAATATAAGTCCATGCTCATATTCTGCTTTAGTAATATTTAACTGCTCTTGTGCATTAGATAATAAATTGCTTTTTACCTTTAATTTTTCTCTCTGAGTTACATAATCAAAATAATTTTTAATTATATTTACAGAAAAAGATTTTACATCTTGTTCATATAAAGAATATTGAAAAGATGCTGAAAGTTTTGACATATCATAAGATAATTTCGATTTTCCACCATTAAAAACAGTTTGAGTTATGCCAAATTGTAAAGATTTTGTTCTAGAATCAGAAGCATCGTACTTTCTACCATCAGATTCTGTAAGACCCAATGAAAAAGACGGTAGAAAATCTGCAATTGAATATTTTGCTAATTTAATTCCAGTCAAAACACTAAGTTTTTCAAGTTTACATTCTTCTGCATTTTCTAGCCCTAAATTGACTGCATCGTTGGGTGTATTTAAATAAATCTGAGAAAATAAATTGCACGAACAAAGAAATATCAAAAATATTGAGAATAACTTAATTTTCATTTTTTTACATTTTTTAATACAAACTTATTTGTTTCTCTAAAAATCAATTTGCACAATTTATTTTGTTCATAACATGAAACAATGGTATTTTTTGTTTCTTTATTATAGCAAGTTTGAAAAATTACATTTCCGTCCAAATCTGTTAATTTTGCACTCATAAATATTGAATTAAAATTATCAATATTTTTAACAAAAGATTTCTGAGTTATTACTACATCAAGATATATGTCTTTATTATCAATTTTTTTATTCTTTATCTTTTTTTGTAAAGTTTGATGACTTTTCATATAGAGGGTTTGAATATTTTGAACTATTTGATTTTCAATATCCCTAGTTTTTACATAATTATCTTCAACAGAAACATTTTTTACTATTATTCTATAATTTACTGGAATATCATTTGTTTTTGAATATTTATTAATAGCTGGTACAGAAGAACAACTTAAAAATAAGAAACAGCATAAATTAACTATACATAATTTTGACATATTCATTTTTAATCCTCTTTTATTAATATGTTACTTTTTACTTTGTAATTTACTGCTTTATCACGAACACCTAATTCATCCCATAAAAATGCAAGATTATCATAAACTTTTTTTGTATCTTTTATAGCAAGTTCTGTTCTATTTAACATCATTAACTGTTTATCTAATTGGTTTTGCTTTCCATATAACATCGAATATAAATAGAATATTCTCCAATCAGTTGAATTAAATGATAATTCTTGGTTTAATTTTTTTTCTGCCTCTGACAAATTACCTAAAAAAATATTACATCTAATAAGAAATAATCTTGAATCTGTATATTGAGGGTACTTTTTTACTAATTTTTCAAAAATTTTAGCAGCATCTTCATACTTATTTTGAAAGAATAAAATCTTCCCTTCTAAATATTGTGCTTGATATAATGAAGAATCTTGCTTTTTTGCTTGTTTTAAAAACACAAGAGCATTTTCAAAATCATGCTCCGCATAAGAATCTACAGCAGATAAATAAAATTTTTCTGCTGTAGCATTATTCTTGCAAGATACAAAAAATATACAAGAACATAAAATACAGATAACAATTTTTTTCATAAGCATACTTTTTTTAATTCAAAATATAATTAATTCGTTCTTTTAATTTTGCAGAACAATTTAATGTCTTATTTTGTAAAATTTTTTCCATTTTGAGTAATTTATAATTTTGTTTTAAAAAATTCAAAGCAAACAATTCATAGGAATTTTCTGGTAATTCTAAAAGGCTAAATATTGGATTTAATTTGTTTTCATCATTTGATGCTTGAAACTCATAAATTATTGATATTACTTCAGATGAAGTTAAAATTTTTGTAGATTCTATATTTGTAAGCCCTAACATTTTTCCTAAAGCATATTTTGCTTTTTCTATATACAAATTATTATTTCCAATATCAATAATTTTTTCTAGCAAAGGGATTACTTCTTTATCAATATTAGAATCTAAAGAAATAAATGCTTTATATGTATACCAATAATAAGAAGGATATGCAGAAAAATTCTTTTCTATTTTTAATAAATTATTTAAATCATTCTTTGTAAATTTATTTGAATTTATTTTCTTTGCTGAATCAATATAATCCTTTACAAAAAAATCTGTTTCGTAAGAAATTGAAGTATCATTTGAAAAATAACTTTTTAAATAATTTATTGAATTTTCTGAAACAGAATAATTACCTTCTTTTTTTAATTTTTCTTCTAGCTTTTTAATATTTGAAAGATATTCTTTATGAGTTGAGTCATTAAAACATGAATAATATTCACTATCAAGAAATGTGGCAAGAATTGCCCTTGCTGTGTCACCTGTTTTTTCATATATTCCTGATGCAAAAGCTCCCAAACCTGTAAAATAGTGTCCAGTTTTAAAATAATATTCAAGAATTTTAGTAGCATCTTGGTATCGTTTTTCATTTGCTAAAATATACATATAAAACTGCATATCTTCGCTTGTTGCATCTTCAATATTTGTTTTATACAAAGAATCTAACAAATCTATAGCTTCTTGCTTTTTATTTAGTTCTAATAAAATTTTTGCTTTTGTAAATTTTATAAAAACGCCGTGCTTTTTATCTGCTTTTATACCTTTATTTGCATATTCTAAAGCAGATTCATAATTTTTTAAAATGTATTCAAGTTTTGCTCTGTCTCCAAAAAGAATACTTTTTAATTTGTTACCATTTTTTCCTTTTGGTGCATTATTTAGCACAGATTCTGCACGAACTGCATACTCATATGCTTTTTCATAATTGTTAATAAGCATATAAAAATCTGCAAGCTGAACTTTTGATTCAAAGTGATTTGAATGTTCTACTTCAAAGTTGATTATTTCTTGGAGTAACTCGTTTCCTTGTAAATTTCTTGATTTTAATTGATTAAATTCTTTATCAGAAGGCATTTTACATGATAAAATTGTAGATATCACAACTAGCACAAAAATTAAATAACTAACACTTTTCATAATAGTGTCATAATAAAGTTTTTATATCATAAATACAAGACCTAATCATTAAAATTATGATATTTTTTACAAAATTTTATAATGTTTCTAGTGATTTTAGGATTTTTTCTTTATCTGAATAGCCTAAACTTTGATCTTCAAAGAATATTCTTACATATGCTCCGTATACCCAGCTCCATTAATAATGCTATCTAGTTGTTTTTTAGCAATTTTATCACCAAAGTCCCATTGAGAACGTAGTGCATCTAAAACTGTTTTGTCATATCCTGTTTTGTTTATTTGGCTATTCTTATGTAGGTTTGTTGCTCCACCAAAGGCTCCAACTAGGTTTTGAATGTTTATGTTTGTTCCGCCAGTACCAAAATACATACACTATTATTACATATCATCATTTTCTATATCCAAGTATTTACCGTAAACCCAGCCGATTTTGCCAGATTTGGTTTCAATTCGATACCAATACCAATCTTCATCATCTATTGTAAACTTTTTTTTGCTTCTTTCTAAAATCTTTACTTCTAAACCTTTATCAAGAAGTAACAAAGTTTCACAATTTAAATTTGGTTCTGTGCGTAAACGCACTCTTGTATCATTTATCTTTCCTTTTTCAGGTAAAGAAGTATTTCTGCGAAAACCTGTTTTATCAGAAATTCTTAATTTTAACGCTTCCATGACAGTTGTATCAGCCTCTTTTAAATTTGTTCCGTTTATATTTACTGTTCCGTCTTTTGAAATAACTAAAGTTACTTGTTTATCTTGTTTTTCTTCGTAACTATTGAAATCTGTTTTTGTGACATTATTATTTATACTTGACTTTTCATCATAATTCCGAACTAAGCGAATACCTGTAGTACTAGCCCCATTCAAGGATTGCTTATTACGCCATGAATAGGTACCTTTTGGACTCCAATACCAATCAGCTCCTTTATATACTTTACCAAGTTGTGAAATACCTCTTTTCGGTTTTGGAAGTTTATCTTCTGACACCATACTTAATGTTTCAAAACATGGATTTTCTTGCGGTAACCATTCCCACATTTTTTTATCATACCAATCATAACAATATTCACTTACAAGCCCACCCATATCATGTACGCCTAATTCATTTGGTTTCATTTGACCAATTTCGTAAGAAACAGCTGATTCCTTATTAACTTCATTTATATTGTTACTACCTGGATACATATATCCTTTAGAAAGCTGTCCACCTCGAGCGGCATATTCCCATTCTGCTTCTGTAGGAAGTCTATAACCATTGGCTTCATGATTCCATCTCATATTTACATATATTTTTGGATCACTCAATCCATTAGGAAATTCATAACAAGGGATTAAGTTTTCTTTTTCACTTAGCCAATTACAGTATAAAACTGCATATAACCAAGTCATTCCTTGTGCAGGACAATTGTCTGTTGGAGCAGCTTCTTTTATAGAAAGATAACCAGGATTCCATGTAATTCTTCCATCCCAAGAAAAAGGAAGTTTTGTATCGGTAAGAAAATCTTTAAACTCACCCATTGTCACTAAATACTTAGCCATATAAAAATTTGATAGTTCTACTTCATGAATTAAATTATCATCCATATTTGAATCTCCGAGTTCAAATATTCCTCCCTCCACGAAAATCATTTCATTTTCAGCAAAAAGAGATACAAAAAATAACATTAAAATAAAAACAAGTAGATTTTTTTTCATTAGTTTCTCCTTGAAGATTTTGGGGTTGCAAATCGATAAACTGATTCGGAAGTCTCATCAGTTTCCCACCATCTAGTATTTGAACCTTTATCTGGATCATAATATCCAAATAAGGTATTAGCCATAAAATGAGTACGATTATAATTTATACCAGTTTTATCCTTGAAAAATGCTTTTTCAATATAGTATCCATTTGGTTTATCACTTGTATAAGTATCATCAAAAATCAAGTAATCATCCATTCCTAAACCTTGGGCATAAAATGCAGAAAGTGCTGTCAAATTTTTTACAAGTCCTGCATCTTCACCTGTACTTACAAAAGCATCAGTAGCATAATTTTTCAATATTTCAATCATTTGACTACTATCTTTTGCACCGATACCATAATTTTCAAATAAGAATGTATCTGTTGTCATCATCACAGATGCTATTGCACATAAGAATTATCTGGTGTCGGGAATTGATTAGTGTATTCACTTCCTTCTTTTTCAAAGGCTTTGTACAGCAATTCTAAGTCATCTTCCGTAAAATAGATTTTTGCAAAACCTCCGAATATCCAACCTTCTATTCCGTCTTCTGTTCTTATTTTGTACCAACAAGATTTTAATCCATCTATTGTGTCTATATTTTCTGAACTATCTAATATTTTTATTTTTTGAAATTTTCTTAATTTCCCTAATATCTGTACTTCTGAAGTTATTGATGGATTTTCTCTAATTCTAACATTTTCACCTATGCTTAATCCATTACATTCAACATCATATGTAGTGGATAAAATATTCTTTTCAATATCTCTATTTTCTGAATAATTTCCTTTTTTCAAACTATCAATGCGTTTTATAATTTGTTCCTTTGAAATAATAATTACTGTTTTTTTAGGGAAACCGTAAACTCTATATGAGGGAAACCCATATAAAACAAAATTACAAGATAAATATGATAATTCTATCCGATCATTATATATTTTTCTAGAATCAAAGCCAAAATAAAAAAAATCTCTTCCAAAATCACATTCCCATGTGTCGTATTTATTATATACAGAACCTCCATAAGAACCATTATAATTCTCTAAATCTAAATCAAATTCATTATTTCTTATTAGTTCTTCTAGCTCGTTACTTTTTGCCATACATGATGGTAATATGAATGATGAGAAAACTAAAAGAAAAAATAAAGTTTTAAAATTTTTCATAATTTTGCTCCTCTATTTATATCTCTCCCAAAAACTTGTTGGATTATATACAGTTCTCCAAGAACCATTATACATTGAACCGACTTGATAATTTTTACCAAATAAAATTTTCATTGTAGTATCTGAATATGCAATATTATCTTTAGTATAAACACTATAATGTAAATGTGCACCTGTAGTTTTATTACCTGTATTACCAAATAAACCTGCGGTCTGTGTTGAAGAATAAAATACATTATTCTGTAATGTTGACTGATCTTTTAAATGTCCATATTCTCCAAAAATACCTGTAGAAATATATGTATCTTCAAAAAGATAACCATAATTCATTTGTAAAGTAAATCCTTCTGCTTCATCCTCCTTATTTACATCAACTATACCGGATAATCCTAATAAAATATTATCAGAGCCAGATTTCTTAATTAAATCAATTCCATAATGTAAATTTTTATAAGATTTATAAAAATAAGTATAATCAACAACAGATCCATCTGATAATTTATAATTCTTGAGTAAATTTCCATCATCATCTCGAATATAATCTCCATAAACGCCAGATATTTTTGTATCTTCTGATTCAAACAACGCACCAGCACTTTCATAGAAGAGGATTTTTTCTTTATATAATTCTCTAAACCTGTCCATAGAAAAGAATGCTGTTGCTTTCATATCTACAGTTCCTATATCAATTCCATTTGCTGCTGCATATATTGCATCTACTGTTGAATCAAAATGATGTGCATAGGCTTGGGATACTATAGAATTTCCATATTTTCCAAATACTGTTAAACCTGAGATTTGTTTTCCCATGTTATCTTCTATTACTTTTCCATTCCAATACCAGTTATCTTTATTATTTGCATCATCTCCAACTGTATAATGAGAAAAGTTTTTATCCATCAAATTTCTTACTTCATCAATTTGTTCTGCTGTAGCGTTTTTTCCGTATAGTATTTCAACAAGACTTCCTTCTAAACCTGTTTTTTCTGTCTTATATATTAAATTTCCATTTTCATCATACAAGTTTGCTTTACCGTCATACGCAAGAGAACCATCATCCATTAACTTCCAATAATCCGCACTTGAATCATAACTCGCACCGACATATCCTGCAAACAAACCAGCATTCCCTGTATAAGCAGCATACAAATAAGCATTTATATCGTTTTGTAAGTTTGTATCAGAAGAAATATGGTTAAGCATATCTTTTGTGTACAGCTTATCGTTTGCCATAGCAAGAGCCATTTTGGTATGACCTGCGACAGCATTAGCAGTTTCAATAAATTGAGATTGTGCGTCTGAAACAATTCCATCTCGATGGGCTTCGTGTTGTAGTGTTAAGCCTAGGTCTATAAAACCGTCGTTTTGGCTTGAATTTATGTGTATGATTTTTTTTCCGTTTTCATTTATACTTTGGGCTACTTCACTTCCTTCAGCATCAAATTTTAAGACGGTTTCTCCCTTTATTATCTCCTCTAGTTGTTTTTTAGCAGTTTTATCACCAAAGCCCCATTGAGAACGTAGAGCATCTAGAGTTGTTTTGTCATAACCTGTGTTATTTATTTGGCTGTTTTTATGTAGGTTTGTTGCTCCACCAAAGGCTCCAACTAGGTTTTGAATGCTTATGTTTGTTCCACCCATACCGATTTTACTCTTTATGCCATCTTTTCCAAAAGAGAACTCCAACATTCCAACACCTTTGAAACTTAGTAGGTTTAAGTTAGCGTTTCCGCCCATTAGTAAGGATGTTGTATTTGTTGCCAAGACTCCCATAAAACTATTAAAGGTCTTTATGTTTCCTATTTGTTGGCTGTTAATCATTCTTCAATATCCAAGTATTTTCCATAAACCCAACCGTCTGGATAGTTTGGATTATCTACTTTATACCAATAATGGCTTTCACCGTCTATTTCAAACTTATCCTTTGATTTGTCTTTTATTTTTACTGGTAAACCTTTATCTAATAAAGCCCATGTATCACATGTCAAATTTGGTTTAACTCGCAAACGGACACGATTATCATTTATAACAGCATTTTTCACTGGTATTTTAGCAGGTCCAGAAAGACGATAAAAATGAGTGTCTTTTGAATACCCAAAATCATCAAAGATAATTTCATCATCATCTATAATTGTAATAGAATAATGATAATTATCATGCACAACATTTAGATAATCATTTATATTACTTTGAAATTCACTATCAAGATAAAAACCTTCTATATTTAATTTATTCTCTTGCATTTCTTTTTTTATTATCAAAAAAGGCATACAACCATCTACACAAAGATAACCTATATCATATTCACGAAATCTATAAAACAAAGAAATTGAACAATAATCTACAGTTTTTTCTTGTTCTGTATATCTAATAGTAAAATTATTTTCTATGTAACTAACAGGAATGAAAGAGCCCTCTGTTAAAGAATACAATTCTATAGATACTACTAATAAAAAATAGATAAAAAATATTTTCTTCATTTTCATTTGTTATTTATTCCTTACATATACAGCATTGAAATCATCAATTTTTCCAGTTGTATTTGCTGGATTATATAGATACTTAAAATACGGGTCGGACATTAACCAATGCCCTGTTGTGCTATAAGGTACCTTCACTTTATATCCAATTGCCGAATTTGGAGAAGAACCTCCAAATTGAAAACTTAATTTTGAATAATTCTGTCTTTGAGCAACAAGATTCGCTACATAATCTGGCTGTCTTACATAAGAATCACTAAAATCAACATAAGGTAATAACTCACCAGTTTTCCACCATGAAATTTTAGTATTTGTACTCTCAGTCCAAATACTCTGAACTTCAGCAGCACTTAGAACATTTCCCGTAAGCAACTGAGGATATGCTATAGTTGACATAAAATTACAACCATATTCATTTATTACAGAATCTAATTTAGGATCTGTTTGTTTAACTAAATCATCCAAAAATGAATTATTCTCATCTATTTTGTATAATTGTGTTGCAACACCATCTTTATCGTAAATTGACCAAGTGTATTTATTCACCAATGCAGCTGGTGAATCTGTTTCTTGCAT
>JAEIGA010004474.1_pt1 | contig 21637 bp, 26 predicted proteins | sample 9270691 | NCBI WGS metagenome assembly JAEIGA01 (sample SAMN17057246, study PRJNA624740) | gut metagenome | biome: biome; isolation source: fecal sample | host: Bos grunniens | place: China: Xizang | collected 2019 | reverse complement strand
CTTAACTTTCGCGGAAAGTGAAAAAATCAGATTTTTGGTTTTGGAAACCGAAAAAATTTTAAAAAATAAAAAGCAATTAAAGCGGTGAGAAAAAAATGCGAAATACTGTTTGTGTGGATATGACGCAGGGCGGCGCCGTAACGGCGTGGGACAGCTTTGCGGAGAATAGAAATACAATAAATTTATTGATACATACAGGCGGCGGCACTAATCCAAGGGTTGATATTGAGAATAGGTCAACGACCGCGACTATAACGGGATTTGATTTAAACGCTGTTGTTTTCTGTGAAATTCCGGAACAGTATTATCCCGAATACTCCGAAACGCTTGACAATAATTTATATATCAGAGTTGTTGATGATACGCAAAGATCAGAATTGATCGCCTTTACTTTTCACGAAGACACAGGCGGTCAGATGTCGATATCAAAAATAGTCGGCGAAGCTTCGTTTGTGTGTGTATACCAAAACATTATGACAGACGCAGAGGTAAACCAAGTCATACAAGAAGCGCAGACAACAATTCAAAATCTGCCGACAACAATACAGACAGAAGCGTCAACGGCGAATGTTGCCAACAATGTAAACAGCTTTAACCTCGACGGCGTTTTTGAAAGTATTATCACAAACATAAAACCGATAATCTTGAAAAAGGTAAACGACGCGTATGTTTATGTGAATACGCCGCCGTCAAACGGCATAAGAAATTATATTGAAATTAAACAGAATTATATCCGATTTATCGAACTTCACTTGCCGACTGGGAGCAGCTTTTCCGATGCAGATACAACGCTTTTCACGCTTGGCGGGCAACAGGTCTACTATACTTCGATAGAGGGCTCAAGCGCGTATAAAAATTTGACGTTTACAAGCCCGACAGTATTAAACGGCGCATCGGCAAATGTTGACGATTATAAAGTCAGATACCCGACACCGACAGCGACCTATGTTAAAAGTCAATACCAATGGGAGTATGACAGTACGCTCCAAAGTTATACGGTCAGCTTGTTGTTTGGCGCAGGAGACGGAAGCGGAAACGGAGTTGCAACGTTTTCCAAGGTCGGAGACCTGTTCGAGTTTTTTTATAAGTCGAGGACGTTGAACGGCACGAAATTCGGCTTTGCAATGGACGACAACAACGCTTACAACATTTACAAAAATGTAAACTTTAATACATTTAATGCAAAGGAATATCCGACTTTGGCGGATGCGCAAGCCGATAGCAGTTTACCCGACGGCGCGTTTGCCTTGATTGTGGCAGGTGGTAGTTAATGGCTGATGTAGCAATAAGCAGTATACAAGACCTTGTTTCGTTTGCGAACGGTGATTATGGCCGAGGAACATCAAGTGCATATCTTGATGTGGTGCTGACAGCTGATATAGATTTTAACGACTTGAATGAATATGACAGCCCATACAACTGGGCGGGCTGTACGGGTACTTGGTACATTAATCTTGACGGCCAAGGACATAAGATAGACAATATTTATTATGCGGGTTCGGCTGATTGGGGCTTTTTTGGAACGGTATACGGTTTTGTAAAAAATCTCTATTTGACAAATATGTTTGTAACAAGTGCAAGGGTCGTTGCGGGGGTTGTAGTTAATCTGATGGATAACAGCGTGCTTGAAAATATAAAGGTTTCGGGGCATTTGGAAAACGTCAGTACAAACAATGACTTGACGTGCTGCGGACTTTATTTTTACGCACGAAATGCCAAAGTAATAATGTGCAGCGTTTCGGGGACACTTAAAGGTGGTTCTGCGTGTGGCTTAGGAAGAAATTGCGAAAATGGAAGAACTTATATCTTTAGTTGCATGGTGTATGCAGATATTACAGCCATAGGAAATAGTAATTGCGCGGGTTTACCGTTTGCATCAATAAATACAACCGTTACAAACTGTGAATATCGGGGCGATGTCAAATGCCCTAACGGAGCGTCCATATTAGTCGGCGGCTGGGAAGAATATATTTTAAGTTGTCTTTTGATATATGGTGCGGGTACCAGCGGAAGTTGGAGAAGTAATTCGTCATATAGTAATGTATACTACGACAGCACACTTGCAACCGAGGGTGGATTTACACCGCCGTCAATCACGGGCGCACCGACAACCGATTTACAGTCTGCTCAATGGCTGCATGACCACGACTTTGCAATTTAAGGCGGTGAATAAATATGATTTCAGAAACTTATCATGTTTCACAAAATGCTACACCGTCAACAAGCGGTTCATGGGTTCAGACAGGAGCTTTTGGTATAATTGCGGTAACTGATATGATAATAACAGGTATGAAAGTTCCTATTATCAATTATACAAATAATAATATAACCGCAACCGTTACCTATTATGTTGACGGCGCATTGGTTGGGTCAACTTCTGTCGAATTATACAATGACAGAATAAATGAAAAAGTTTTTTACAACACCGATGTAACGCTTTCAGCCGATAGGGGTTCAACAGTTGTTATATGTGTCCACACAGGCAATGCGGGTTCCAGCAGTTCTTATATGGGAGATTATCAGGGCGCAAGTATATTAGGAGTGCCGTTAGAGGGACGTGTAAGTAATGTCATTCCCGCAGTAAATGATGGGTTATTTGGTATGGAGTGTATTCTCGATGTAACTCTCGTACCTATATGGACGATAGACAGTCAAAATGACGGCTATCCTTATCCAATAGGCACAGACCCGACAGAGTTTACGGAGTTTGAAAAGGATGAGGACGGCTATCCGCTCAACTGGGGCGTGTGGAAACTGGACGACCAGAACGAAGGCTATCCGTGGCCGACCGGATATTTACCTGCTCGTGTTGGCGGAGGTATATATAAAAAAATAAATGGAGTGTTATATCCCATTGCAGTTTACAAAAAAGTCAATGGAGTATTATATCCCGTTTTAATATATAAAAAAGTCAACGGAAGTTTGGTGCCGATATGATAGACAGAAAAAAAGAAATAATGAACATTTTGAACGACAAAACGCTTGAACCGACAGTCGATGAATTTTTATTTATTGAGGGGCAGCTTGAAACGTTAAAAAAATTGCCGTTCATAAAATTTGACAAAAACAACCCCGAGCGGCAGAAGTCAACTCCTGCGGCAAGGCTATATAAAGAACTCTTGCAACAATATACAAATATTTTAAAAATTCTTTTGCGTTTGAACGGCGCGGAAGATAACGAGCAGGAGAGTCCGCTAAGGATGTGGATAAATGCTAATATGTCAAAAGAAAATATGGACGGCAGATAACAGCTTTTTGCTAAAGTATAAAGCCGAAATTGACGACGGCAAAATCATTGTCGGACAAGAACTATATCAAGAACTTTGCAACTTGATTGAAGACCTTTTCCACAACGACGAATATTTTTACGATACCGATACCGCGCTGTTGAGAATGAATTTTATTGAGGGCTGTATCAGACTGACAAAAAGTCCGTTCTACAACAAGCCGATGCAGCTTTTACTTTGGCAAAAGGCTTTTATCGAAACTGTTTACAGTTTCAAAATGTCTCGGGAGTGGATAGATAATAAAAAGTTTATCGACCGCTTCAAAGAAATTTTGTTGCTGATTGCGAGAAAAAACGGCAAAAGTGAGTTGATTTCCGCGACAGGAAATGCAGAGTTTATAACAGGTGCGCAGGGTGCTGATATAGTCTGTTCGTCAAATGACGATGCGCAGGCTTCGATAGTATATGACGCATTAGACCTTATGCGGCAGTTATACGACCCGAACGACTTAGACACAAAGCGCAATCAAAGATACATCATAAATAAAGCCACAAATTCAAAGGTTTTCAAGATGTCAGACCGCACCCGAAATAAAGAGGGCCGCAATATTGATTTTGCTGTTTTGGATGAAAGCCATGAAATGAAAAATAACGTTATCGCGAAAAGCATTTTGCAATCCCAAAGTCTGAAAGAAAACCCGAAATTTATTAACATAACGACAGAGGGCTTTGTTGTTGACGGGTATCTCGACGATGAGCTGAAAAAGGCAAGGGCAATAATAAACGGCGAGGACGACAGCATTTCCGCCGCGCGGTATCTGCCGTGGTTATACACGCAGGACAGCGAGCAAGAGATTTTTCAAAATCAGCGGAGTTGGCAAAAAAGCAATCCGTCACTTGGCGCAATCAAGAGATATGACTATCTCGAAGAACAGGTCGATCTTGCGAAAAAGAGCAAAGCTGACAGAATTTTCGTTTTGAGCAAAGATTTTAACTTTAAACAAAACGGAGTCGAAAGCTGGCTGAATGTTGAGGACTACGACAAAGGTCTTACATATGACATTGAGAAATTGCGAGGGGCTTTCTGCTTGGGTCATGTCGATCTTGCGGAAACAACAGACCTATGCTGTTGTAAAGCGTTGGTTATGCTTCCGAACGATGATACTAAATACATTTTGACTAAATATTTTATCCCGCAAAGCAAACTGGAATTTGAAAATGACGACCACGCGGCAGGCGCTAAATACAAGGAATGGGCGCAAGCCGGATATATAACAGTCTGTGAGGGCAACGACAACGACTTGACGCTTTGCGCGGATTGGTTTTACTCGCTTTTAAAAGATTATCAAATTAAACTTTATAAATGCGGCTACGATCAGAAGTTTGCTAAAGACTGGATACGCCGCATGGAAGAATATAATTGGTATAAATCAAGCGGCGACCTTGAAATGGTTTTGCAGAACGCGCAAACCTTGAACAATGCAATTTTGCTTGCGGAGCGTGACTTAAAAGCGGGACTTGTCAACTATAACGATAATCCTGTCGATAAGTGGTGCTTTAAAAACAGCTGCTTACAAGTCAACGACTTGCGGCAAGCATTGATTATAAAAACAGAAAACCAAAAGAAGATAGACGGCTCGGTTGCACTTGCATCTCTATATGAAATGTACAGACGTTACCGCTCCGACATCAAAAAACTTATGAGGTAATAAAAATGGGGATTTTTGATAAGCTATTCCGAAAACAGCCCAAAAACACAACATTTGCACCGAATTTAAACGGCTTTGCGCCGATTTACACGCAATTCGGCGCGTCGGCGTATGATTTTATTGCCGTTCAACAAGCACTAAAATGTATTGTTGACGAAATTAAAAAATTGAACCCGACACACATACGCATAACGGACGGCGACCCTGTTCCCGTCAAAGGCAACATTCAAGATGTTTTGAGCGACCCGAACCCGTTAATGACGACGACTGAATTTTTGGAAAAAACAGCCTGGATGCTGTTACTGAACTACAACGTATTTATCATTCCGACATACTACACATGGATTGATGAAGCGACGGGCGTTGAACGCCGATACTACGAAAGCTTGTGGCCGATAAAGCCGACACAAGTTGATTTTATCGAGGATGCGGGCGGGCGACTGTTTGTAAAGTTTTGGTTTTGGAACGGCGACCAAACAACAATACCGTATGAAGATGTTATCCACATCAAATATAACTATTCAGTCAATGAGTACATGGGCGGTAACATGGTCGGACAGCCCGATAATGACGCGCTGTTGAAAACTTTACAGCTTAACGAAATGCTTTTACAGGGTGTTGCCAAAGCTATGAAAGCGAGTTATGCGGTAAACGGCGTTGTTAGATATAACTCACTCATGGACGACGGCCAGACCATGAACGCACTGAAAGAGCTTGAAGCAAAGTTGAACAACAGCGAAAGCGGATTTTTACCGCTTGACCTTAAAGCGGACTTCACGCCGCTCGAACATAAATCGGCGATAGTTGACGAAAACACATTGAAATTTGTCGATGAAAAAATTCTGCGTCACTTTGGTGTGCCGATTGAAATTTTGCGGGGCGACGCAAGCAAAGAAATTTGGGAAAGTTTTTATCAGAAAACTATCGAGCATATAATACTGTCTTTCTCGCAGGCGTTTACAAAAAAGATTTTTACGAAACGTCAAAAGGCATTTGGAAACCGTATAGAACTATATCCCAAAGACTTAATTTTTATGACCGTTTCGCAGACGCTGGAGATGATTAGAGAGTTGTCGCCAACGGGAACGATTTTTGAAAACGAAAAAAGGACATTTTTAGGCTTGCGGCCTTTGCCCGAACTGGAGGGAAAACGATATATGTCGTTAAACTGGATTGACGCCAACAATGCGGCGCAATATCAAACAGGCACAACGGAAAATGTTGATATTATTGACGAAACAAAGGAGGACATCTGATGACAACATTAAACGGAAGTAATGCGGACTACAGAGGAACAAGCGCAGATACCAAACCGACCGAGGGCGTGGCAATCAACAGCTTATACCTCGAACTTGATACCAACACTTTTTACTACTTTAACGGTACGGATTGGTCTGTTGTAGGGGGCGACTGAAATGAATTATTATGATATAATCTTTGCACAGCAAAAAGCCAAAAAGGACAGTAAATACTTCGGCGAAATTTCGGACGCTATAAATGTTCTTGCGGGAACAGAAACGACATACACCCCCTCCGAAATGGCTCCCGCCATAATAGACGCAATCCCCACCGAGACAGCTTCGGGCAACCCTATCCACATAACCGATGCCGCAGCATATCCCGCGGAGAGCGTGGTTACGACCCTTGAACCTGTGCAGGAGTTACACGGTTATGATAAGCCGTGGCCTGCGGGGGGTGGGAAGAATTTACTTCCGTTGACTATAGAAAATTTAAAGGCTATAAATACATCTGGAACTTGGAGTGGAAACACATATGTGCACAAGAACGTAACATTTGATATACAAATAAATCCAAGCGGTGCGGTTGTTGGTGTAAAAGTTAATGGCACAGCAACAAATGGTATGGCTTTTTTAATACTGCTAAATTCCGATGGTATTTTTGCGACATTACAAAATGGGACAAGCTATGACATGAATGGATGCCCTCAGGACGGGTCAAGCAGCACATACTGTATAGCATATACAAACATGGTTAACGCCGCGAAAGTTGATGCGGGAACAGGCGTAACTATAAACAGTTTGTACGATTCAGAAACATACCCAAGTCAAGTTATACGACTTCAAGTTAACGAAAACATAGCGATAAGTAATCTCACATTCTATCCCATGATACGCCTCGCCACCGACGCAGACGCAACATTTGAACCCTACTCAAACGAATGCCCAATAAGCGGACATACGGGGGTTGAGTTGACGAGGACGGGGAAGAATTTGTTGGATGACGATACAGTGCAGATAGGCATTGCATGGAATGGAAATCATACTTCTGATAGAGCAAGATATGTTATTCCATGCGAGCCCAGCACAACATATACGTTATCAATGTACGGAACAAACAATTTAGATTTAATTGTTTATGGTTTTTACGCCGATATTCCCGCACTTGCGGGAAACGTGGCATTTCCTCAAACTTTTACGACAAACACAGATAGTAAGTACATAGTTTTAGGTTTAAATAAAGCAGATATTACAAAAAGTGATGTCGAAAATTTAAAGCTGCAGCTCGAACTTGGCTCAACCGCAACCACCTACGAACCCTACACCCCCGAAGCCCACTCCATAACTTTCCCGCAGGCGCAAAGTCCTGTGTATGGGTGTGAAGTGGATTGGGTGAATGGGGTTTTGATAATAAAGGACGTAAAAGAAACAAGGATATGGAGAGACCGCGAGGGAACACAACTAACAAATGTTATACGCGGAGTGTTTGTATTACAAAACTTAACCGTTCCTGTTAACGAAAGAAATACCGAAAAAATGTGTAATGTAGCCCCGTACAAAGCAGTATACAGTGAAGATACTGTGCATTTTTATGTTCAAACAGATGCGAATAATCGGGAAGCGCGTGCATATGTATTTTTGCCGACAAATACGGATGAAAATACAGAAATTGAAATCTGCTATCCTCTCGCTACCCCTCTCGAAATCCCCTTAACCCCCGAAGTTATAACGCTGCTTAAAGGTGAGAATAACGTGTGGACGGATGCGGGTACGAGCGAAATCGAGTATAAGGTTGATTTGCAGAGTTACATTCAAAAGCTGATTGAGGAATCAAGCGCAAGTGCAAGTGCTTTGAGCGTTAGTCCGTTGTCGCTTGGTAAGAGTGCGGTGCTGACATCGACAGACGGAGACGAAGCGGACGAAATCAAAGAAGTAGATGAACCTGCCGAAGAGAGCAAAGAAGCCGAGGACTTGACCGCCAAGAAAGAAATTGCCAAAGAACCTGCGGAAACAGAAAAGGTCGAGGATGTAAAAGAGACCGAAGAATATGAAAGCGAGGTCGAAGAGTGATAAACGGCATAAATGCGTATAAATGCCCGAACTGCGGTCGGGTGTTGTTGAAATACCTTGACAAAGCGTCAGCAAGCGGCGGGCTTTTTGTAAAATGCCGCCGCTGCGAAAAAATAGTTGAAATACAAATAAAAAACACATAGAACGAGCCAATGAGCCGATTATCCTGCTTGCTGAAAAGCGAGCAGTTTAATCGGCTTTTATTTTTTTCGGAGGTGTGAAATGAAAAAAAGCAAAAAAGAATTTGAACAGCGCGCGTTTGAGTTTGAAGTGCGTGCGGAAAAGAGCGAGCGCGGTTACATCATCACAGGTCGCCCGATAGTATATGAACAGTATACCGATATGGGTTGGTATCGCGAAATAATAGAGCGCGGCGCACTTGACGGATGTGACATGACCGACGTGCGCTTTTTGGTAAATCACGATACTAAAATGATACCGCTTGCGCGGTCTCGCAGAAATAACGGCAACTCAACAATGCAGTTATCAACTGACTACGACGGTTTGAACATGGACTATGTTACTTTGGACGTTGAGAAAAACGCAACGGCAAGTGAGTTGTATAGCGCCGTAGAGCGCGGCGACATATCGGGTATGTCGTTTATGTTCACGATTGACGGGGACGAGTGGGAAGACCTCGAAAGCGACTATCCCACAAGAAAAATTAAACGTATAGGAAAAGTTATCGAGGTTTCGGCTGTCACTTTTCCCGCATACGAGCAAACGACCATTTCCGCGAGGTCAAAAGAGGTATTGGATAATGCCCGCGCTGCGTTGGAGAACGCGCGAAAGATCGAGCGGTCAAAATCGCCGGAGGGCGATATAGATTTATTAAAATTAAAAATCAAAATGATGTAAAAGGAGTGAAACATTTATGAAATTTAAGGAAACATTACTCAAAAAAGTAACCAAACTCGAAAGCCGCAAAGCCGATTTAAAGGCTAAAGCCGCAAAGTCCGAAAATGTTGAGGAACTGCGTGCTATCAGTGCGGAAATTGAAAAAGTCGACGAAGAAATCAGCGACTTTAAAGAACAGATTGCCGCACTCGAAGAAGACGAGCGCGCCGCATCAACAAACGCGGAATTTAGAAGCGCACCGCCTGCAAATGCGGTGAAGCATAACGGCCAGATGTCAACAGTCGGCAGCTTTGAACAGAAGAGCGGCGACCTTGGCACAAAGTCGGAGGATAGAACCGCATCTGTCGAATACCGCTCCGCGTTCATGGCGTATGTTCAGAAAGGTACTGCTATTCCCGCGGAATTTAGAAACGGCTCAGCTATTAACACAGGCGACACAGGTGCGGCAATCCCTATAACTGTTATGAACGAGGTTATCAACACCGTTCGCAAGCGTTACGGCAATCTTTATAACAAAGTTAGAAAGATGTCGGTGCAGGGTGGCGTTGAAATTCCTGTCGGCGCGCTCCAGGCGACATTCAAGTGGATAAATGAAAGCACAGTATCTCCCAGACAGAAACTCGGCGAACTTGGCAAGGTACAGTTTAGTTACCATACTCTTGAAATTCGCGTATCGCAGACTTTCTTATCTTCGATACTTACTTTATCCGCGTTTGAAGCAACTATCGCCGAAGCTATCGCTGTAGCATATTTGCAGGCTATGGACTACGGTATTGTAAACGGCAGCGGTGACGGCACAATGCTCGGCATTCTTAACGACCCGCGCGTTACAAACACAATAACAATGACCGCGACAGATATTTCCGACTGGACAAAGTGGCGCAAAAACTTCTTTGCGAAACTTCCTCTTGGTTACAGAAGCGGCGAATTTATCTTCCCTCTCGGTACAGTAGACGCATATCTTGAAACTATGGCTGATGCCAATAATAATCCTATCTTCCGCCAGTCCACAGGCCTTGAAGTCAACGACGGCGACGCAAGAAACCCCAACGGTAGATTTTTTGGTCGCGAAATCTCTATCGTTGAGCCTGACATTATCGCAGATTTTGACAGCGCAAACAAGGACGATGTTATCGGTATCTACTGGCAGCCCGAAGAGTACGCTATCAACGAAAACTTTGGTTTTACAATGATCAGATACCGCGACGAAGAACTCAACGAGATAGTAAATAAAGCACTTGTTGTTACCGACGGCAAAACGCTGAACCCCACAGGATTTTATAAAATCATCAAGGGTTAAAAAGGGGGCGTAAACGATGACAAGTACAACAGTTGACGCATTAAAAGCGTTATATGCGGCACTTGGTGGCACAGCTGCCGATGTGGCTGACTTGACGCTTATCCCCGACATCATAAATGCCATAGCGGAATTTATTTCAGACGGCGGTACAGCTGAACTTCCCGCGGTAACTGCCGAAAACGACGGTAATGTTTTGACGGTCGTTGACGGAGCGTGGGCGGCAGCTGCACCCGAAATTACAGGATGAAAAAGGAGTGAAAAAGAATGATAAATACAAATAGAATAGTGCCTGTTCAGGCCACAGATCTTATAACTTTATACTCCCGCATTTTTGCTATTGCGGGAACAACTGTCACAGCAGTAAATGCGGACGGCGCAGACGGTAACTTTACCGTAACGTCCGCACCCAACGCGCTTCTTTGCGCAGAGCCTGTCGCAAGCCTTGACTTTGCGGCGGCGGTATCGTCCGCAACAGTATACTTTGCGCCCGCTTATAATTACAGCGGTTTTTCTGTTGCTGGCGCAGCGGTAGAGACCGCAGGCGCAACAGTAGAAAACGACCCCGGCGCATTTTATAGCGCAACACTTTCGAGCGGCACAGTTACAATCGCAAAAATCGGCGCGTAATGCCTATACAGCGGCGGCATAAACCGCCGCAGGCACGAAAGGGAGTGTAAAAATGAAATTAAAAATCAATAAACCTTTTCGCGATAAATATACAGGCGAACACTATGAAATCGGCGCAACGGTGGAGTTTGAGACCAAAAGAGCGGAAGAACTGTTAAAAGATGCCCGCGCCTTAGTTTCAAAACCTAAACGCAAAGCAAAAAGCGAGTAAAAGGCGGTGGCGAATATGTTGGAAGATGTAAAAACGGCGCTTGGCATAGTCGGCGACTATAACAATAGTGCTATACAGATATACATTGACGAAGTTACTGACTTTTTACGCGGTGCGGGCGTTGCGGACGCAAACATAACCGTCGGCATAGTTGCCCGCGGAGTTGCTGATTTATGGAATTATGGCAGCGGCAACGGCAAACTTTCTGACTATTTCATGCAGAGGGCGACGCAACTGTCATATAAGGCGGTGATGTAATGGCCGCATTTACACCGTCAACGCCGTACACGACGGCGATTGAAATACTGATACCGACATATTCAAAAGAAAAGGGAGAAGATGTCAAAACTTTTCCTGCAAACGGTATTCAAATATTTTGCAGTTTTAAAACATACGGTGGTACAGAAACAAACCAAAACGGCATATACAGCGTTATCAATACCGCCAATGTCGAAACATGGTACAGGCCTGACATAACTGCCGCCTGCCGAATAAAGCTGCTCGAAACAAACGAAGTTTTTGAAATAATCGGCAGACCCGAAAACATTGATATGCGGCATCAGTTTTTGAAGTTTAAAGTCCGCGCGGTCGAGGGTGGTGCGTAAAATGGCAAAAGGAACAAAACGCTTCGGAATAGAGTTTGACGGCTTCCTTGATTTGATTGCCAAGTTTGAAAACATCGAGGGTGATCTTAAAGAAATCACGGAAGAAATGTTGCGGGTCGTTCCCGAAACCGTGAACCCTGCGTTACATCACGCTATGAAAAAGCACGATCGAACAGGGCGGACGGAGCGATCTATTATCGAAAACCCTCCCGTTGAGTGGAGCGGAAGCAAAGCGACAATTTCTGTAGGTTTTGACTTTCAAAAAAGCGGTTTGACATCGGTATTTCTGATGTACGGCACAGCGCGCCATGCACCAAAAAATCAGTACGGCGCAGCCAAAAAGGCAGACGCCAAAATGAACCATGGCATTGCCGCGGATAAAAATTTATATAATGCCATTTATGGCAAAGCTGTTAAAGCCAAAATCGGCGAAGAACAGAAAAAAATACTGTTGGAAGCTATCCGAAAGAGAATGGAGGGATAAAAAATGGAAGATATTTTAATACAAATACTTGAAACCTTTGGTTTTCCTGTTTTCAGACAAGGGAGTTTATCTGAAAATCAGCCATATCCCGACACTTTTATAACTTTTTGGGAGCGACCCGCAGACGACCTCGCATTTTATGACAACGACAATCATGCAGTCTACTTTGACTATGATGTCAATGTATACTCAACATCACCGAGCCGCACATATCAACTTTTGCGTGATGTAATAGCGGCGTTAAAAACTGCCGATTGGATTGTCATGGACAGAGGTCACGACATTGCATCCGACGAAATCACGCACCGCGGCCGCGGTGCAGAAGTCGGATATTTATTATATTAAAAAAGGAGTGATAAAAAAATGAAAATAGAAGAGTACAGAGGTATTCGCGGTTTGGTTTATGCCAAAGTCATAAGCGATACGACCGACGGCATATCTTACGGCACGGTCAAAGCGATTGCGGGGACTTCACAGCTGACAAAATCGACTGCAACAAGCAACGAAGCGCATTATTATGACAATGTACCTGCCGTTGTTATAACGGGCGTGGGTGCTGATGCCGTTACCGCTGATGTGTCTGCTATACCGCTGGAAACTATAGCAGATTTGACAGGCCAGTATTATGACAGCACAACGGGGCTGTTTGTGGAAAAAGACGGCAACGCGCCGTATGTGGCGATTGGCTATGTAACCACAAAAACAGACGGCACAGACGTTTACGTTTGGCGCAACAAGTGCAAGGCCACACTTGGAGACACGACACATCAGACCAAAGACGCAGGCACTACAGCTAACGGACAGCAGATCACTTTCACGGGTGTTGCGACAACATATCAGTTTTCGACGGTCAACGCAGGCGCAAAAGCCGTTTATATCGAAACTGATAACAACCCGTCAGGCATTACCGAACAGGCATTTTTTACAAGCGTGCAAACACCCGATACAATCGGCGGCACGGTAGATGTTGTTGGTGTTGGTGTTGCACCTGCTGCCGCAACTATCGCAGTCGGCGCAACAATTCAGGCTATCGCAACAGTAATTCCTACAAACGCAACAAACAGGAGCGTTACATGGAGCGTTACAAGCGGCGATTCTTATGCCAGCGTTTCAGCAAACGGCCTTATCACAGGTCTTGCGGCAGGCGTTGCAACAGTTACTGCGACCACAGCCGACGGCAGTTATACAGACAGTATAACTGTGACAGTCGAGACAGAAGCATAAAGGCGTTTATTTGGGCGGCGGCCTGCTTGCGGGCGGGTCGTTGCCTTTTTTATAAAACGGAGGTTTTTTCATGAGTGAAATTATTTTAAAAGTATACGAACCCGATATGAAAACGGTTAAAAAAGAATATTCCGCACAAATGACGGAGGTGCCTTTTGGTGCTGTCCGCCGACTGATGCGTTTATTTGATATAGATAAACAGGATAATGCCGACGCTTTCAAGACCATAACCGCCGCTTGGGATAGCGTTATCGCGGTTTTGGATAATTTTTTTCCCGAAATGACGGAAGCTGACTGGGATTATGTCAGCACTCGGGAACTGGTCGGCGTTGTCATTCAGTTGGTAAAGTCTACGGTCATGACGCTTTCGAGTATCCCCAAAGACCCAAAAAACTGACTGGGGATGCCGAAGACATCCCGCTTGACGAACTTTTGTACATGATTATACATAATTTATGCACCCGATACGGCGGTTTTGACCCGATAACGTTGCAAAACAGGCCTTTTGTTGCAGTTGTTGAGTGCTATTCAGACCTCGCAAGGCTGGTAATTCGCGAAAACAACAGCAACACAAGCGCGGGCGATAAGGTTATCCGCCGACCTGCGGGCGACAACTGGTATTGAAAAGGTGGTGAACTAAATGCCGAAAAATGATGTAACAACCTCGTTTGTTGCGGATATGTCGCAGTTTAAAGAAAATATACAATCCGCAAAAAAGACGATACAAGCCGCAAATGCAGAGCTGAAAAATGCGTCCGCATCAATGGATATTTTCGGAAAGTCTTCGGACGGTGTGACGGCGCAAATTGACGCACAGCGAAAGAAACTCGCCGCACAAAACGAAGTGCTTGAAAATATGCGAAACGAATACGCCCTTGTTGCAAAAGAGCAGGGCGAGGACAGTGAGGCGGCAAAAAGACTGTCGGTCGCAATCACAAATCAAGAAACACAAGTCTTAAAAACACAAAAAGCACTATCAAAGTTTGAAAACGACCTCGAAAACGTTTCAAAGGCTGAAAAAATGGCGGCCGAAAACGGCTTGACGGTAGACCAAAACTTGAAAGCACTTGAGCAAAGCGAGAAAAAAGCTGAAGCTGAAGCTGTAAAGTTGGCATCGGGGCTTGATGATGTGGGCGACAGTGCCAAAAGCGCAGGCGAAAACGCGAGCAGAAGCGGCGACGGTTTTACGATTTTAAAAGGCGTTGTTGCCAACTTGGCGACCGAAGCCGTAAAAATGGCGGTTGACGGTTTAAAAAATCTCGGCGCGGAAATCGTAAACACCGCAAAAGCGGCGGCGGCCTATGCCGATGATATAAACACTATGGCGACAGTTACAGGCTTATCGACTGAAAAGTTGCAAGAAATGCGTTATATGGCTGACTTGGTGGATGTCTCCGTTGAGACTATCACGGGAAGCATGAGAAAGCTTGAAAAAACAATGTACTCCGCCGCCAACGGAAACAAAGCGGCGATAAAATTGTTTGACGATTTGGGTGTAAGCGTAACCGACGCCAACGGCGATCTTCGCGATAGCGAAGATGTTTTCGCGGAAGTTATCGGTAAGTTGGGAGAGATGGAAAACGAAACCGAGCGCGACGCTGTTGCCATGTCGATTTTGGGTAAATCGGCGAAAGACTTAAACCCGCTTATCGCGGCGGGCGCAGACGAAATCAAAAAATTATCCGATGAAGCGCACGAAATGGGCTATGTTTTAAGTGATGAAGCGCTTGACGGGCTGAACGCGCTGAACGATACGCTTGACCGACTGAACGCAGTTACCGAGGGCGTGAAAAATCAGATCGGAGCAATGGTCGCACCTATCTTAAATGGATTTTTAACACCGCTGCTCGAACAGTTTGCAAAAATACCCGAAGCCGCAGAAAGCGGAGGTATAAGCGGCGTTGTTGGCGTTTTTACGAACATGGTGCAAAGCGTTTTACTTACATTGCAGGAAAACGCGCCTGCAATCGCAGCTGCGGGTGCGGAACTTTTGATATCTGTTGCCAACGGCATTTTATCTAATCTGCCGCTTTTGCTATCGGTGGCAACAACACTGATTTTAACACTCTCGACCGATATCGGACAAGCCTTGCCTGAGCTGATACCAACGATTATTGGCGTTATGTTGCAGATCGTTGACGTGCTGATCGACAATGTTGATTTGCTTGTTGATGCTTCGTTGGCCATAATTTTAGGCTTGGCGGACGGCCTTATTGTGGCGTTGCCAAAACTGCTTGAAAAAGCGCCTATTATTATCGAAAAGTTGATAAAAGCCATTATCGAGGTACTCCCGACTTTGGTAACTGCGGCAATTCAGATCATTCAAACGCTCACGCAATTTTTAATGGAACCTGATATTTTGAGCCAGTTACTGACCGCGACAATGGAAATAATCAACACCGTTATCCATGAGTTGATAATCAACGCGCCAATGCTGATAAGTGCGGCAATCGAGCTGATGTCTGTTTTGGCGGCGGGACTTATCGCAAATGCAAGTTTTGTCGTTGAAAAAGTCCCTGACTTGATAAGCGAGTTTGTCAGCGCTTTTGACGGGCGACAAGTAATGCAGGACTTACATGATGCGGGTTGGAAAATCATTGACGATGTGGCGAAAGGTATCGCCGATACTATCATAATCGCCAAAAAATGGGGCGAAGATTTGATTAAAAACTTTATCGACGGCATAAAAGGAAAGTGGGAGGAGCTGAAAGGAAATGCCAAAAATACGGCGGAGATTATCAAGCAATTTCTCGGCTTTTCCGAACCCGAAGAAGGTCCTTTGTCGAACTTCCACACATTCGCGCCCGATATGATGAATTTATTTATTAAAGGCATTAACGACAACAAACCGAAACTGGCAGAAGCAGTCAGCGGTGTGGCGGGCGCTATAAAATCGGCTATGCAGCCGCAGTTGTCCGATCTCGGCAATTTTGCCGTGAACGCCAATGTCACAGGCGGCGCAGGTGTAGGCGGTGCGAAAAATGTTGTAAATAATTACAATTACACCCAAAACATCAACAGTCCGAAAGCGGTATCACAGCTTGAAACATACCGACAGACCAAAAATCTTTTATCACTTACGAGGGGAGCGCTGGCATGATGATTTTTTCGACCAAAAACCCGAGCGGGGTTATAACAAGCCTTATCCCGTCCGCGGATTTTACTGTGACACGCATAGACGGCTTAACGCCGCCGCAGGTCAATATAAACACAACACAGTCGGCGAACTTGGACGGCAGCGTTTTTAACAGCGCCGCCGCCCGTGACCGTAACATAGTTATAAACATGGCTGTTCACAGCCCCGCGGAGGTAAACCGTTTGAAACTGTATGCAGCCGCCCCAATAAAAAAGTTATGTACTTTTTACGCTAAAACGGCGGCGAGAGATGTTAAAATCTTGGGTTATATCGAAGCGTGTGAGGTCAATATTTTCGATCAGATCGAGACGGCGCAAATATCCGCGATATGTCCCGACCCGTGGTTTTCGGCGGTAACGGACGAAACTGTCAACATCAGCAATACTTTTACAGATTTTACAAACGCAGGGGATATACCTTGCGGCGCAGAATTTGAATTAACGGTCAGCGCGGATGAACTTGATGTCGTTATCGAAAACGGCGAATATAATTTTTTTGAAATCAACTACAATTTTCTTGCGGGCGATAAAATTTTAATCAATACGAAACGCGGCATAAAAAGCGTTATACTGCGCCGCGGCTCGACACTCACAAACCTGTTGAACTATGTCAACAGCGGGTCGACCTGGTTACAGATTGACGGCGGCACAAACCGCATAAAAACAAGCGAAAATGTCGCAGGCACTGTGACGTTTACGCCGCTTTTTTCGGGGGTGTGATAAATGGAATACATAAACGTTTATAACCCGAATTTGGAAAACATCGGCATTATAGATGTTTTTAATTCTGTGATATGGACGTCGAGATACTATGCGCTGGGCGATTTTGAGCTTACTCTTGCCGCAAGCGGTAAAGCGTTGTCATTTTTACAAAAAGGCTATTTTTTGGCGCGAAACACAGACGTTATGCCTGACGGCACTATAAAAAATATGATGATCGTCCAAAATGTAGAGTTGCGGTCCGATGTAGAGGACGGAGACATTTTGACAGTTTCGGGGAAAAGTCTCGGCGGACTGCTCGAACAGCGCGTTATTTCGCGCCAAACCACGTTGACGGGTGAGCTGCGCGACATCATAAATCTTGTCGTTGCCGAAAACTTAGCTTTTCCAACTCTTGATGCCCGAAAACTTTCAAACCTCAAGATAGCGCACACATCTCCGTTTGACATATCTGCGACGGCACAGGTAACAGGCGATAACTTGTCCGAGTGGATAAGCGCGTCATGTCAAAAATACGGTGTTGGATATGATATTTATGCCAAAAACGGCAATTTTGTATTCAAAACGTACAAAGGCACAGACCGAAGCACCGACCAGACAGACGTTCCGCAGGTGGTTTTTTCAAACGAATTTGAAAACCTGTTATCAATGGACTATCAATATCTTACGGAAAATTTCAAAAATGCCGCTATCGTCGCAGGCGAGGGCGAGGGCGCGGGCAAAATATTTTACAATCTCGGTCAAACGACAGGATTGAACCGGCATGAGCTATATGTTGACGCGGGCTCGTTGTCGTCCAACGAGGGAAGTATAACCGAAAGCGAGTATTTGACATTGCTCGAAAACAAAGGCCTTGAAGCCCTCGGAGGATATGTCAACAATGAACTTTTTGACGGCGAAGCGGATATAACATCACAATACTTGTATAATAGCGACTTTTTTATGGGTGACATCGTTACCATAAAAAATAGCTATGGCATTTCCGCCGCCGTGCGAGTTGTGGAAGTAATTGAAAGTGAAAGCCCGAGCGGCAAAAGCGTTATCCCAACATTTAGCGTAATATAAAAAGCGGCTTTCGGCCGCTTTTTATATTAAATTCTTGGTAAATCTGTATATCACGCGTATATCACCGCTTTTTTGTTGCATTTTTGCCCACTGTCAAACCCGCATAAACCCGCTGTTTTAAGGCATCGAAAGCGGCTTTTTTTAATGCAAGATTAAAATTTGATTAGAAAAAAAAGCCGATAAAAAGCGGGTTTGAGGTGTTTTTTTGTATATCACTTGTATATCACAGAAAAAATTGCAGTCGTTTTAGAGTTTATTTACTGCATCCAAAAGTGGCTGCAAAGATAGATGGGTATAGACATCTCCGGTCACGTTTCCGGTGGCATGACCGACAATTTTTTGAATGATGATCTGCGGCACATCCTTTTCGGTCATAAATGATATAAAAGTCGTTCGGGTGTCATGTGGGGTATGATCGGGCGTGATTTTTGAAAATTCGGCGGCATAGTCGTCGTATGTGCAGTTTATAAATAGATCACCGTCAGCCAAGTTATACAGATCACGGGCGATCGGTATGATCTTATCGGCAAGCGGTACTATGCGCACGCCTGCGGCGGTCTTAGCCTTGTGGATGTGGATATACTGTTCATCAAGATGTACATCTGCTTTTTTGAGTTCGAGCAGCTCCGACGGGCGGCAGCCTGTGAACAGATACAGCAATATCAATTTTTGCATAAAATTCGGGGCAGGAATAGCCATAAGGTCATTTACCTGTGTATGTGTTAGGGGAATGTGGTTTTCGGTCTTCTTGGCTGAAATTTCAACAAATTTCGAGTAGTCCTTTTCAACTATATCATTTTTGATAGCCCACTCGAACACAAAGGACATGACTATCTTGATGTTATTTAAAGTTGATTTGCTCGCTCCTGCGTTTTGGTCGGCGATCTCTTGTAAATCGGCAAGCCTGATGTTTGTTATGCGCCGCGGGAACAGCGGTTCGCATTTTTTGATTGCTGCTTTGTAGGACGCAGCGCGGGCTTTTGACCCTTTTTCGAGGTTTCTATCTGCCCATGCCTGCCAGATCTCCCCGAACGTTATACCGAGGTAGTTTATCGGTGTTTTGTTGGAGTTGTATTTATCCAACATTTCATAAGCTTCAGCTTTGGTTTCGGCATAGCCGATATATTTATATTTTCGGGTGCGCTGACCGTTTACGGCACTATCGGCGGAAGCCTGTAGGTCGGTCACGCGGGCAGCCCAAGGACGGCGGCGGTTCTTTCCGAGGTTGATAACAGAGCCGTAAGAGTTTGGTCTTTTCATGTGGGTATCTCCTTTCTTTTTTGGTTAATGATTTAACTTGATTAAGTCTATTTCGTGAGGTCGCGGAAGTGTTTTAAGACCGCTTATTTAGCGAAAATATTTAACTTGCCTGTAACTTGATTTTGGTTAATGAATGGTTAATTAAACACACGGGAAACACACGCGCGCGTTTATTTTTATTGACATAATGTCATGCGTGTGTTATAATAAAAATAGGGTTTATGTATAACTATATTTTAGTTTCACAGGTAATGAACCCCCTTTTGAAAAATACCTTTTTTCCGCGATTGAGCCCGTTGGAAAAAGGTATTTTTTTATTTGACATAATCATTATATTCATGTTATAATGATTATAGTCAAAGAAATTTTTCCCTTTCTGAATTTTTGCGGCGGCTTTCTATCTTACTTTCTCCGCCGCGCGGATATTATAGAGTAAGTCATACTTACCTCCTTTCATATAAGTTTTTTAGCAGAACGGCGGCGATTTTAGGGTAGATCGCTGCTGTTTTGTTTTATTTTATAAATGTCTTTATAAAAATAACCTTTCCCTGAATAACAATGTTATGTTCGCTTTTTTCGTAAACCTGTTCTTTATGCTCCGAATTGAAGCTGTCGGGGCGCAGGACGACTTTATCCCCGTAGTCGTAGAACCGCTTTATTGTCGCGGTCAAATCGTCAACGAGGATGAGAGCGATCTCGCCGTTTTCAACAATGTTCTGTTGTCGGATGTAGACCAGATCGCCGTCAACGATGCGGGCGGCGTTCATGCTGTCCCCGTTGGCGTATAACGCAAAGTCCACATGATCTTTTTTGTCTGTGTAGGTATATCCGACAATGTTTTGCTCCGCAAAGAGCGGAAGCCCGCAGGCGACTTCTCCCAATATGGGGACGTTTGAAAATTTAATATCTTTAGAGGATGGGCTATCAATAGCATCTGTAGGCTTTTTATTATCTATCATAATGTCTATTTTTCCTGTTAAAAACATAGGGGATATATTTAAAGCGTTTGCTATTGACTTAATAATAGGTATATTTATTCTATTTATAGTCCCCTTTTCGTATCTGCCGATAGTCGACTCGGCAACTTGTACTTTTTCTGCCAATTCTTTTTTTGACATTTTCGCACGCTCACGAGCGGCGGTTATTCTTTTTCCAACTTCGATGTTAGAAATATCTTCGTTTTTCATAAAAACACCCCCTTTTTACTACTATAATATATAATAGCATATAATATAGCATAATGCAATATGTAAATTTAACAAAATTAAAATAGATTGCATTATGCTATTGACAAACCAAATAAGATGTGGTAACATTTAAGTATAAATTGCATAGTGCAATTATAAAAAACTATTTGGGAGGTGAGAAAATGCCTAAATTTAACAAGATCAAAGGTAGACTTTTGGAAATGGAGATTACCCAAAGGGAAGCGGCTGAAAAATTAGGTATTCAGCAGGCTACTCTTAGTCAGAAACTGAACAATGTAAGACCTATGTCGCTGTCGGAAGCGAACGCTTTAGGCCGTTTGCTGAATTTGACAAACGACGAATATTACGAGATTTTTTTTGCGGATTGAATTGCATAGTGCAATTTTGGGGAGCGGGTAAAATGAAAGAATTTACCATTAAAGAGGCCGCGCAGATATTGAACCACCGCGGCGGCAGTTATGGATTGAAATTAGATATTGAGTACGCACCCGACTTTCCCGTTAGAGTTTACAAGGAACGCGGACGGTGGCACGGTCTGAACGATCTGACGCTCGGAGTGCTGAAAGCGTACTATGCGACGAAGAAAGAGGGTGATTGCGGTGGCGTACTATAGTATTTGCGAATGCTGCGGGGCAACACTTGACCCGGGCGAAAGATGTACTTGCGAAAAGGAAATTGAAAAATATAAAAACAAGCT
>JAEIGA010004473.1_pt1 | contig 21638 bp, 26 predicted proteins | sample 9270691 | NCBI WGS metagenome assembly JAEIGA01 (sample SAMN17057246, study PRJNA624740) | gut metagenome | biome: biome; isolation source: fecal sample | host: Bos grunniens | place: China: Xizang | collected 2019 | reverse complement strand
TTGCTGAAAAAGTGCTTATTTGCCCCGCTTCTGCCTGCGTTGTAGGCTATAAGGGCTTTTTCTGTGTTGCCTTCGTAGTAATCAAGAAGCTCTGCAAAAAAATCAATGCCAACCGTAACATTCTGATACGGGTCAAGAAGGTCTGTTGCGTTGAGCTTTTCCATTCGGTCAGAATGATAATATTTCTGAATCTGCATCAAGCCTTCAGATTTGCCGTTGTCACCAATTTCAGAAGCGTTGAAATCGCTTTCCTTTTCAATCATTGAAACTATGATTTCAGGTGCAATTTCGTAAAATTCACAAAGGCTGAAAATGTGGTCTTGCAAATCCTCAGCAAGGGGAACATCAAAATAATTCTTCATTATGTATTCTGCTTCTGTGGTTTCCGTTTCCGCTGCTGCTTCAGGCTGTTCAATCGGTTCTGCCGTGATATATGCAGCAAAACAAAGTGCCGCAATAAGGAAAGCACCCACAATGTCTTTGATGATGTTGTCCCACCTGAGCTTCTTTTTTCGTTTTTGCATTTTTTCTTACTCCTTCTTACTTCTCAGCAGCTCAGCCGCCGCTGTATGTATTTTTTTCATTCGCCTTGCTCTTTCTTCCTCTGTCAAATCCGGGATATGAACCCTGACAGTCATATTCGGGTATTCAAATACTCTTACTTCCTTGTATGTGTCAATGCTCTTTCCCATTGCTTCAACTCCTTTTGTGTGTTATTACAGACTATTCACGGTCTGCTTGTCCTGATACCGGTTCATTAAATGAACCAAGATGTGCAAAAAAAATAGACTTGCATTTTACCCTTTAAAATAGAAAATCATTTCTTTTTCTTCAAGGTCTTTTATGTTCAATTCTTCACAAAGAATATCAACCTGAGAGACCTTGAATTCTGCCTTGTTAATAACACAGTTACGAAAACCGGCATAAGATAACCCGCACCTTTCAGCAAGGAACTTAACCTTTTTACCTGAAGCGGCAATCTTATCTTCAAGAAGTTTAGTATTTGTCATTTTTTCACCTTCTTTCATTAAATAGCGGCTGTCGGGGTTTGTGACCGTCTGCCTGACCGCATTACCATTGCCGAAGCAGTGTTCACTCTGCGTTTTTATAATCTTCTTCTAAAAATCTGCCGCAATAGGGACAGTGTGCAATAAAAGAAACTTCAAACAAAGTGCCGTTATCATCACGAATTTTAATAGGTGTTCTCGGCTTTCTGTTTTTACATATAACGCACGGCTGGGGTAAAGGTTGGGGGTTTTCCATTTGCTCACTTCCCTTCTCAAAGAGAATCAACATCTATCATTGTGTAGATTACTAAATCTGCCTGTGTTGAATCGTAAACTGAAGCGGTTGAAACTTCTGCATTAAAGGTCTTTTCAAAAAATGTAGGGTTAACCGTCTTCGACATATCCTTCAAATCCTTAGCTTTTCTTTTTGTCCATACCGAGCAACCTTCAATGCCGTCTTTGCCATAAATAATACCTTTTACTGAGATTGTTTCTTCGTCTTTCATTGTGTTGATTAAATCAATAACTTTCATTTTCTGCTCCTTTTCTGCCGGGATTGACCGCCCGGCTCGGTTTGTTTGTTTAAAATTTGTAAAAATAATACTTGCCTAACATTCTCAAAAGTCCGTACTGATTGCCGCTTTCAATATCTCGCCAAATCTTTACACCGTCATTCATTTCGCCTGCAACCTCGCAAGTTATTTTATTTTCGCTCAGTTTCCAACTTTCACCGTGTTTTGCTTCTTCAATTAAAAACGCTGTTCTTTTCATCTGCTTTGCTTCCTTTCTTTATATAGTGGGCGGTATTGCCGCCGCCTTCGGCTGTGATAAATTAAAAGTTTACAAGCTTTAACAGTCTGCCGTTGTGGCATTCGTCATTGTGTGTCAGGCTTTCGCAAAGTTCATAGCGTGTCTTTGTAACCGTGAGACTGTTTAACGAAACTCTCTTTGCTGTAATGTTAAAGTCTGCATACTCACAGCCGTTTCCTTTTATTGTAACCATTACAAGTTTTTCGCCGTAATAAAATTGCTCCATTTCCCATTCAGGGAAAAGCACGCTTGCAGCAAATTCAAATCTTTCAACCATTGTTTTGAGTTCTTCGCTGATTGTGTAGCCGTTTGTTTTTCTTTCAATTTTCATTTTTCTTACCTTCCTTTGTTCGTGGTTCATTTTGTGAACCGTTATGTGTTCATTATATTCACATTTATGCTTTTGTCAATAGGTTTTTACAAAAAAATCAACAGAAATATTGATTTTTATGAACCAATGGTGTAAAATGGCATTAAAAGGTGGTGCATATAATGAATATCGGCGAAAGAATAAGACATAAAAGAAATGAAAAAGGGTGGTCTCAAAGAGATTTAGCCGAAAAAATGGGATATTCAAATCATTCTACTGTAGGAAAGATTGAAACAGGCAAAGTTGATCTTCCGCAATCAAAGGTGGTACAGTTCGCCGAGGTGCTGGGTGTAAGTGTTGGCTATCTTATGGGCTGGGAAGAAATGCAACAAAAAAATAGCACCCTTGCCGGATTAACGGTAAGGATGCGAAAAGATGAAGAATTCCTCTCTGTAGTGGAAATTATAAGTGAACTTTCACCTGAACAGCTTGCAAGCATTAAGCAGGTTGCAACTCTGATGAAGGGATAAGAGGGGGTTCAATGCTTTGCTGCAGAAATTGAAGAACAAAGTCAAGCAATTCAATGTCTGCATAAGGTAAAAGGTTTTCGATTTTCTCAATGTACTCGTTTGTCATAGGGGGAATCAATCCTTTCATCATTCCGGGGCAGGAACATAAGTTCTGTCACGATTTTATAAAATGTCAAATAATCTGTCAATATTGTAAGACAAGATTTTTGCGGTTCGCCTTTGGTGTTCCGTTGGCTAAATTGTAAAAGAATTCAAGCAAAAATTCAATGTCCAAATTTGGTTTTTGCGGTATCAAATTTGGCGGTAAATGTATCAAATTTTATATGAAGGTGTTAAAAAATGGATGTTTTACTTGAAAAAACTCGGGATTATATTCTCGCACTGAAAAAGACAGGTAATTACACATACGAAAGTATGGCACAAGTCAGCCTTATTCCTGTTTCAACTATAAGAAATATCTGTGCAGGCAAAAACCTTAAAAACGCAGGATTTTTAACAATTATGAAACTTATATTATCAATGGGCGGCAACCCGAATGATGCGGTTGGTTTTGATAAAAAACAGGAAATCGACACAAGTGCAACTTTAGCGCTTAAAGAATCGTACGAAAATCAGATTTCTGAAATTACAAAATTCCACGAAACACGAATTGAAGATATAAAAACCCTTTGTGAAATGAGAATTGCAGATGTTCAGAAATGCTGTGATGTAAGAATTGCCGATCTGAAGCAGGGCTATGAAGAAAGAATCAAAGAACAAAGAGAACTGCTTCAAGGTCAAAAATATTAAGTATTGTAGAAGGTTTTATTTATGGGGATTTTAAAATCATTATTTAAAGAAATTATCAAAGCGGCAGAAGAACCCAAGCTTACACCCGACTTTTCAAAAACCGAATATGACAATTGGCTTGATTTTTTAAGCAAGGGTGGAAGCTCTGAGGAATGGAAGGCTTTGAAAAAGCAAAACGGCTGGAAGTTCAAACAAGACCCGGTTGACACATTTGAAGTATACAGAAAAGAAGTTAAAACCGTGTCGGATAGCTATTATAGCCTTCTTCAAATCATCCAGCGTGAATGGTCTGTATTATATAACCTGAAGGAATATAACGGAAAGAAAGCAGAAGAATTTGAAAAAATGTGCTTGAATGATATTTATTACTACACAGAAATGCGGAAGATTGACTTGAAATATAACGAAAAAACACCTCTGAATGTACCTGCTTTCACTCGATTAGCAATGTTATATGAAAAGCAAGGCGAATATGAAAAAGCTGCTTTTATATGCAAAGAAGCGTGTGTTTTAGGTATAGACGAAAGAAGCCGTTTAGTCCGTATGTTAAAAAAAGCGGGCAGAACACCAACCGCCGAAGAAGCAGCACTGATTGAAAAATAGTGTTTAAAAGGATTGTACCGTAAGGGGGTGAGTGAAAAAAAGAAAACTTTGTCGAACATCAAAGGAAAAAATCAAAAGGGGGAATATTTATGAATTATTTTCCGAATTATGCGGAAATGTTTACAGCTGAAGAAATCCTTGACTACCTGAGGAAGTCGCAGAGCGATGACCCGCTGCTGTCAGTCGCTGAAGTTCTTGAAAAGCACGAAACAATTCTTGATGAATGGGATATGAAGCATTTAGGGGCATTAGTACCTGAAGAAAACAGGTTCAGGGAAGTTGTTTCCGGTGAGACTATAAAGGAAAGACCGGAAATCAACAAAGTGCTTCGGCTGATAGAATCACCGAAATATAAAGCTGTGAAGGTTGTCGAACCGCAGCGTTTGACCCGTGGCGACCTTGAAGACATCGGACGAATTATGAAGCTTCTGAAGCTGACAAACACCTATGTTATAACACCTGAAAGAATGTATGACCTTCGTGATGAATATGACTGGAACGCTTTTGAAGCTGAGCTTAAAAGAGGTAATGACTATCTAAAGTATACAAAGAAGATTTTGAACCGGGGCAGATTGCTTTCTGTCAGTCAAGGTAATTATTTAGGTTCAAAACCGCCTTACGGTTATGACAAAACAACTGTAATGGAAGGAAAACGCAAATGCCCTACACTCAAAATCAATGAAGAAGAAGCAAATGTTGTCAAAATGATATTTGATATGTATGTTAATAAGGGTATCGGCAGATATAACATTTGTCATTACCTTGACGGCTTAGGTGTGAAGCCAGCAGTGGGTGAAAAGTGGAGTCCACATTCTATTAAAACAATTCTTGAAAATCTGCACTATTTAGGTAAGGTCAAATGGAATTGGCGAAAAACTGTTGATTATGTTGAAGACGGCGAAATTAAGAAAGTAAGCAAAAGGTCAAAAATTGGCGAATATCTTGTTTATGAAGGTAAGCACTCAGCAATCATCGACCAAGAAACTTTCGACAAGGCACAGGAATTGATAGGCAAGAACCACAGAGCAAAGGCAAATACAAAGGTCAGAAATCCGCTTGCAGGGCTGCTTTGGTGTCGATGTGGAAGGGCAATGTCATTGAGAATCTACAAGAACCCTGACGGAACAGAACGAAGCCCGGCAAGATTGCTTTGTGACGGTCAAGTGCATTGCAAATCAGGTTCTGTGCTGTATGAAGAAATGCTTGAAAAGGTTTATACTATTCTTGAAGAATGTATTGAAGATTTTGAAATTCGCATTGCAGCAGACACAGGCGATAGTGCAAAGCTCCACGCAAAACTTATCAAAAGTCTTGAACAAAAGATGAAGGATTTACAAGCAAAAGAGCTTTCACAATGGGAAGCACAGTCTGATCCCGACCCGGCAAAAAGAATGCCGCAGGAAATTTTCCAGCAGCTCAATGCAAAATTATTGAAGGAAAAAGAAGAAGTTCAGCAGGCTTTGTGCAAAGCTTACGAATCTATGCCTGAACCTGTCGATTATGAAGAAAAACTGTACCGTTTTCAAAATGTCCTTGAAGCGTTGAAAGACCCTGAAACAGATGCAGAAACAAAAAACAGGTTATTGAAAGCCTGTATTGAAAGAATTGATTATTCAAGGGATAAGCCCGAAAGAATTAAAAGTCAGCAAATTCGTTATTATGACCCGGTGCAAAAGAAAACCCGTCATAAGTCGCCACTGCCCACGGGCGGAAACTGGACAAATCCACCGATTGAGCTTGATATTAAACTGAAGGTATAAGGGGCGAATTTTTTTCGCCTTATCATATCCAACATTGGTGTACCTATTCATAGGCTCACTGATGTTGGATATAATCAAAAACATTGAAGGGGCGAGGGTTCGTGAACGCTTTAGGACACCTTGAAAAGCTGCTGCTTGCCGGTGAAATCACAGAGGAAGAATACAAGGAAAGAAAGGCTGCGTATGTCGAGACAATTCTTGAAATGTATGTTCTCGGAATTATCAGCAAAGAGCAAATGCAAGAAAAACTGAACCAATAAAAAAAGAGGGTGCAGCCGTTGTTGACTGCACCCTTTATTTTTGCCGTATTTGCCCTTTTTTAAGGGTTTTACTTTTTCAAGAGATTTACCCACCTGTAAACTTCTGCGTAATTGTAGCCCGCTTTTTCAAGTCTTTCACGGGCTTCTTTTCCTGTTCCCCATTCGCCGTTCAGAAATTCTTTTGCAATGGTTGAATAGGGCTTCAGTTCATTTGTGTCTGCCATAGTATCACCTTATTTCTTGAAGCCGTGCTTTTCAAGTTCCGCAAGAGTGAGCTTGCCGAAATATCCGTCAGCTTCCAGCCCTGAGCGCTTCTGAAACTCTTTGACAGCTTTGATAAGGTTGTCGCCGTAAGTGTTGCCGAGGGCTTTTTCACTTGTGTAAGCAGGGAAGGTCTTTCGCATGAACTTTGCAATTTTGCCGACATTCTCTGAAACATCACCCTTTTTGAAGTAGCCACGGGAAGGAAGAAAGCTTTCCTTTTTTGTTGTGGTTGTTGCTGTTGTCTTTTTAGGCGGTGAAGTGTATTCATTCTTTGCCCAAGCTTCAGGGTCAATGTAGCCGCCGCCTGAAAGTCGCTTGATTCCTAAGTGAAGGTGAATGCCTGTTGCTTTGCCTGTCTTTCCCGTGTAGCCGAGAAGGGTGTTTTTATCGACTTTCTGCCCTGCCTTGACCTTGATACTGTCAAGGTGATAGTGCAGCAATTTGACACCCAAGCGGGGATATTTTACCCACACATACAACGCACCGTCAGGGGCTTTTGTAGCTGTCAGCACTTCGCCGTCTTCAATAGCATACTGTGCAATTTTCTTGCCGTTTGTGCCGTAGTCTGTGCCGCTATGGAAGGGATTTGTTGTGCCGTTGGGTGTTTTCAAAGGATAACGATAACCGTACTTTGATGTAACATAATGTTTTTCATTATGAAAAATCAGATTTGATACGATTGACATATCATTCAACCTCACTTTCAAGGGGTTCTTCTTCGACAAATTCAGGTTCATAGCTCCATTCTGCTTCACCTGATCTTAAATCCTTCAGGAATTCGTCTGCTTCGATTGCGGCAGGGGAAAAGCTGTTGTTCTTCCAAAAAGTGACGATAATAACAGCCACTTCGATGATGTATTCAAGCCAATTCATTGCTGAGCCTTCATCAAAGTCAATAAGGGGCTTCCCGAGTGCTTTCAAGAGCAAATTAAAAAGAACCACTGCAAGAGCAATGGTTCTGATGATTGTACCTTTTGAAATTTTCATACTTTATCACCTTTCTTTATTGTTACATACCGATTTTCGCCAAAATAAAACCGACCACAGCGGCGGCAACTGTGACAATAACTTTGTCAACTAAGCTGTCCCAACGCTTGCCCGGTTTACTTGTCAATGACTTGACATCGCTTTTTATTTCTTTTACATCGTTTTCGACATTCTGTTCACGCTCTGCAAGAACCTTTACTGAGCTGACAAGTTCAACAAATTCGCCCTGCTGCTTTTCAAGCTTGTCGATTCGGTGTGTGTTTGACTTTGACCGTTCCTCGTTTTCGGTCAGTCTGTGTTCAAATTCCCTTTCCATATCATCACCCCTTTGCAAAAAAGATGTTTAATCAACAAAGTACATTGCGTGGAAAGGCAGCCATGCAGAAGTTGAAGCATTCACATAGCCTGCACCGTTATTGTATCGTGCAAATCGAACCAAACCGGATGCCGTTATAGTCAAAAGCCACTGATTAGCACCGCTGCCGGGCGACAAGATTGAAACCTGTTTAGCAGGTCGATAGCCTTCGGGCAATGTGAATATTGTGTAGGCATCCGCAGAGCCAGTTATAGCAGCTGTTGGGCTGACCGCACCCCTAACTTGAACAAGCTTTCCTATTTTTATATATTGCGGCATATTGTCATCTTTGCCGTCATATTTAACGAAATCGCTTGTCAGCGTTGCAGTTTTCCAGCCGCTGCCGTTTAATATGTCATTACCGTCAGCGTATAAATTCTTGAAATGACCGTTTTTAAACTGCCAAGTAGCTGTCCCTATACTTGATGACTGACCGCCCGATGCGTAAGGAAGCAACCCGGATTGTGTTACCCTCGTCCACCCGGTAGCTGTCCCGTCAGGTCGAGCCATTCCAACATACTTGCTGCCCGTAGCTTCATCCGTCACCGTATCATCGTAACACCAAGCCTTAAGAGAAGCCCTTGCAGCTGCAGGCGAATCAAAAGCCACACTATCCCTGAACCTTGTTTCAAACCCTACATCGAACACACCGTCAAGCTCTGCGGGCTTGCCGACTGACACACCGCCGACTTCGCCTTCAGCGATAGGCGGCTTGCAGTCGATGTGGAAGACCGAGCCTGAAAGGTTGCTTGTTTTTTTGGTAGTATGCAAATCATCTGTGCTGTCTGCAACTGTTATGAGGAATGTATAAGTCTTTTCGGTGTCAATTGCGCCCGCACCGACAACCTTATTAACAGCACCGCTTTTGCCGCTTGCGCTGACTGTCACACTATCAGCCGAATTATACTTTGAGCTGCTTGCAGGTTTCCATTCAATTTTGATTGAAGAAACAGCGAGATCAGAAGCCCAAGAAAAACCGACAACAGCATAAGTGCCTTCATCTGATGTCTCGCCCGCCGAATTGCAGCGGGAAATTACAAGACCGCTGATTCTCGGCTTTGTGTATGCGAGTTCCCATACAGCATAAAGAGTAGCAGCAGAGTTTGCTGTATAGCTTCCCCCTGCAGCATATGTTGCTGTTGTTGCCGTTGCAGAAGTCGCCCAGCCCTTGAAATTGTAATTCGTCCTTGTAGGCTTAACAGTTGAGAGGGTGAGTGTTTTTCCGTATGTCTTTGTTTGCTTTGCCGGTGCGCCCGTACCGCCATTCGCATTATAGGTGACTGTGTATGTGTTTGCTTTCCAAACAGCATACAGAGTGACAGCTGCGTTTGCTGTATAGCTTGCACCCGAAGAATAAGCAACGCTGCCGCTTGCAGATGTAGCCCAACCCTGAAAACTATAGCCTGTTCTTGTGGGCTTAGTTTTTGAAAGGGTCAAAGAAGTTCCGTGCCATTTCGTTTGTTCTGAAGGAGCGCCGCTGCCGCCGTTTGCGTTATACTTTACCTTGTATGATGTTTTAGCGGATACTGAAACATTAGCCGCTGTACTTGACCTTGTACCGCTTGCATAACTACTTTCAGAAGTTATTTTTGCATAACAAGAAATTGACTGTGCAGCAGTAGTTTTGTTGACTGTGAAAGTGTAAGAGCCTAAAGCAAGCGAAGCGCTTGTTGAACTTTTGCAATCAACCCAGCTGTAATCCTTAACCTTGTAAGAACTACCGCCACAATAAACCCAAGCTGATACACCGTTGATGTTATAAGTCCAGCCGTCATTCTTCCAATAACAAGTGACTTTGATTTTCGCCGTTGTTTCAGTTTGTGAAATTATTTCGGCTGTATGTGTACATTTCCAGCCTGTTGCTGCCGTTGCCATTAGTTAGCCCCCTTCCACATAAGCCCGAGGTTTCCGTTGCTGCGAACCTTCCAAACCCAGCCGCCTTGCCTTAATTCTTCTTTGATTTCGATATTCTCTGTAACAAGAGTATTATCGCAAATATAGGTAGGTGTGTTTGAACCTTCCTGAAACAAAATACGCTTGTTTGTGATAATAACCTTAAAGTCAGTGCTGCTTTCTGAAAACTCAATACTCGGCTCTGTTTCCCCGTTTTCGTTGGTATAAGTGCCGAGCTTGATTCTGTCATCATACTGTGCAACTCGTTCTGTGTTGTTCTGTATTTCTTCAAGAATCGTTGCGAGATCGAAAGTCCAGCCCGTTTCAGTTTGTGTCATAAGGCTTTCGCCGTTTTCACCGGTAATAAGCGTTTTAAGTGATTCTGCGAGCTGTTCAATCAGTGAGTTCGCTTTCTCTATGCTTACTGTATTGTTGTCAGTAGTTGTTTTAACCTCTGACACGCTTGACATTATACCGGCTGCGCTTACTTCAATAGCTGCAGCTGTTTCTTCTTTGGTAGAATAGCCGCCGAGCGTTTGTGTAAGCTCGTCTTTTGTAGCCCCGAGCTTGATATTCTCGGCATTTTGCTTGATGTTTGCTTCAGCTTCCACTGTGCGTTTTTCAAGGGCGTATACATAGCCTTTCGCTATATCAACTGCCTTCTGAGCTTCGTCAGCTTCGTTCTGCGCTTCATCTGCTGCAGCTTTTGCTTCATCGGCTACCGTTTGTGCAGCCACGGCATTGTCTTTTGCTTCGTCTGCCGCCGCCTGCGCCAAATCTGCACTTGCTTTTGCTTCGTTTGCCGCCGCCTGAGCTGTAGCAACATCAGCCTGCGCCGCTTCGACTTCTTCAGCCGTTGCTTCTGCATTTGACAGAACTTCTTCAAGCCTTTTTTCAGCAGCTTCAAGATCAGAATTCGCTTGCTGCAACAAGTCTTGCGCTGCATCCGCTTGTGCCTGCGCTTCTGTTGCGGTTGTGTGGGCTTCGTTTGCTTCCGCTTGTGCGGCTTCTGCTCTTGCCCTCGCTTCGTCTGCTGTTTTCTGAGCTTCTGCCGCAATAGCCGCCGCTTCGTCTGCGGCTGCCTTTGCTTTGTCGGCATTTCCTTTTGCTTCATCAGCATTCGCTTGTGCTAAAGCGGCTTTGTTCGCCGCATCGTCAGCCGCCGCCTGCGCCCTCTCGGCATTTTCTACCGCTTCAACAGCAACATTCAAAGCGTTTTCTGCTACCTCTGCTGCCGCTGCCGCTTCAGCTTGTGCATTATCAACCGTTTCCTGTGCCGCCGCTACAGCTGCCTGTGCCGCTGCGATTTCTTCTTCAGCAGCTTCTGCTCTTGCCGATACGGTTGCAAGGTCTTTTTTTGCCGCCAAAAGAGCTGCTTCTGCTTCGTCTGCAACGCTTTGGGCTGTCTCATATGCCGCCCTTGCGCTGTCTGCTTCGGCTTGTGCATTGTTTGCCGCTGCAAGAGCAACATCGGCTGCCTGCTGCGCTGCGGTTGCTTCGGCTGCAGCTTCATCAGCTTGCTGTTGTGCCAATGTAGCCGCATTTTGTGCCGCTTCCAACTTTGATGCCGCATTGTTTGCAGTTTCGTCAATAACCATAAGCTTATAAGCAGATAATTCAACCTCAGCTGCATTTCGGGTTATTTGTGTCTGTAAATCTGCCGCCGTATCCGTCAGATCGGTTTTGCGGGCATATTCGACTTTCATTGACTGTGAGACTGTTTCCAGCTCATCGTCAAGGGCAGCAACATCTTTTTCAGCTTGTTCTGCATCCAACTTAGCCGCTATTGCCGTTGCAATTGCGCCTTCGGCTTCTGTTTTTGCCTTGCCCGCCGTATTGATTGCTTCATCAGCTTTGCTGATAGCATTATCGGCTGAATTTTGAGCGTTTCCGGCTGCTGTTTTTGCTTCTGAAGCTTCCGTTGCGGCATTTTCTGCCGCTGTTTTGGCTTCCTCTGCCTTTTCGGTTGCTGTGCTTGCCGCCTGATGTGCGTTATTCGCCGCATTTTGTGCGTTTTGAATCGTTGTTTCAAGAGAAGAAACGCTTTCTTCAGCTTTATCAGCAGCCGCTTTCGCAGCCTGTGCTTCGGCTTGTGCGTTGCTTGCTGATAATGCAGCAGCTTGTGCAGCTGTTTGTGCCGCCGATGCAGTCGCTTCAGCTGCAGCAGCTTCTGTCAATGCGCTGTCAGCCTGTCCCTTTGCCTGTTGCGCCTGTTCCTTTGCTTCGTTGGCAAGAACCTTTGCTTTTGCTACTGATACAGCTGATTTTGCAAATTTAGCCGCCAGCTTTTCAACCTTTGAAGAAATGCCGTCCTTCCTGATAAGGTGTTCACCGAGAACAGCCCTGCGCATTCGATCTGAAGCGGAAGTTTCAAGAATTAACACTCTTGAAGATAGGTACAGTTCCCCTGAATCGTCAATAATGTTTACCCTGTCACCGATTTTCACGCTTTCGGGCAATTTGGAAATATCAACATCATAGTTAACTTCCATATCACAGACAGTTTTTAATTCTGCGATAGCTTTTTCACACAAAACGGCTTGACTTGTGGTGTCATAAGAGAATGACTTGACGATATGACCGCCCGCTTGTTGCTTGTCATCGTTTTTCCACAGATACCTGCTCCACTTTTCAAGAGCTTTTCGAGATTTCAACACAGAGCCGTCAACATAGAAATTGCCGTCATCGTATTCATAGCCTAATAAGGTTATAGGGGATTCTGAATTATCAGGTGTGCCCCCGGTTGCCTTCAAAGCAGTTGCAAGGTTGGCAATTGACTTTGTAGTGATTATGCTGTTAATTTCTTTGTTCAGTCTCAGCGGAATCCCTGTGTCTTTTCCTCTTTTTTCGTATATGTTGATATACTTCTTTGAGATTTGAAGACCGTTGATTCTAAAGCTGTATGAAAGCTCACAATTAAAAGCTTCCGCTATGCTCAAAAGCCTTGCAGAAGCTGTTTGTTCGCTGTCCCAGCTTAATTTACGGGTTAGCCCTTCAATTTCATTTATGCCGATTTCCCAGCCCGCACCGGCTGCGAATCTCTCAACATAGTGCTCTATCGGGTAAGATTGAGTTGCTTCGTAAGCTTCAGCAATATCATTGAGCAGGTCAAGCCCGTCATCTTCAGCATAGATATATACCTGCTGCCTTTTTGTGTCTATCTCTGCATCAATAATGTTGTAAAACTCGTTTTCATCGTCAGAGCTTCTCAGAATATAGTTGCCGACTTCAGCCCACTCTTCAACCTTTGCCCTTGTTTTTCGGTCAAAAAGTATCTTGCATTCAAATATTGAAACACCCGTGTCAATATCTTCTGTTTTAAGGTCATCAATTACTTTGACACCTTCGGGAAGGTGTGTGCTTGCTTGACCGAGAATGTTCAAATGTCTATCTGCAAAATATAAAATCATATAAATACCTCACGATAGCGTATTTTGAAAGTCGGTGCGTAGCGGTCATCGACCCAGCTTGAATATGCAAAGCCTATCCAATTAAGACCGGGGGACAGGTAGAAATCTTCCCAATCGTTACCCAATGCGCCCAAAGCCGGAACGGGGGAATCGTTGAGGAAAACTTCGCCGCTTCTGCAATCAGCGGTAACAATATCATTTGAACTGAATTTATTCGGTATGTCTTCCCATGTGTCGCAGTTGTCCTTGATGAATTTCGCCCAGTACAAGCCGTTATATGAAAGTTCCGGTCTTGTTCCGTACTTGCCCATAAAGAAGGTTATTTCGTTAACAGCCATATCTTTGATATTGCTGTCATTGAAGGTCTTTTTTATGCCCCCGATATTAAACTCAACCTTTTTTCCGTATTTCTTAATAATCGAGGTTTTAACGGTCTTGATTTTGCTTGTATTGTTGCCGAAGTATTTATTGTTCAGGGATAAGTCAATTTTTATCGTTTGCACAGCCTTACCGTTCACAAAGAAACGCAGATTTGCGTTTTTACCGTTTGCGTTTTTGTAAATGCTGACACCTGCAACAATCTTACGGTTTGAACCGCTACCGCTAACAAGCAGAGCCTGAAACATTCCCAATTCTTGCGGTGCATAACTGCTTGAACCGATAGCCATTTTCTGAGAATAGCTGAATGTGAAGTTTTTCGCTCCTTCATCACCGGCAGCATCTGCGGGAATGGTTCTTGTTATTGAAGCGCCGTGCCATTTTGAGCCTGTGCCGTATGTCTGCGGCATTAAATACCAAGAACCGGGCACGGGGGCTGTATATACGCTTATTTCAAGGTCTTTGCAGGCTGTTTCTTCAAGCAAGCCTGTTTTGCTGTCTTTGTCATCGGTGCGCTCTACCTTGAATTTAATATCTTCAAGAAGCGTATCGTCTGCCTCAATGTCTTTTACTGTTACTGTCAGTTTGACCGTGTAACTGTCATTGTCTTTCCACACTGCGCTTTCTTTTTTGATTGTTGCGTAATGCCAATCGCCATACCCGAATTGAACAGCCGCTTTGAGACCGTAGCCCTCGCCGAGCGTGTTTGTGGTTGCAGCGTTAATATCTGATACATTAACCCAGCCCGTGACCTGACCGCTTACACCGACCCTGCTTTTTGCATTCGTTATTCTGATCCTTCCCTTTACAACCGAACTGTCCCACAAATAATATGTTCCGCTTCTTCTGAAGCTGCTCGTTGTAGAAGCGGAAGAATAAAACACCGCTGTATTATTCAGCGTGATTGCTGCGCCCGCTGCTATGCTCGTTGCTCCTGAGTTGGTTTTTTCTGAAAGTGAAGCCGTGATTGTCACTTCAACACCTACCGTGTTAGCGGTTCTGTTTTTGGTTTTCGCTGTTACCGTATAATCAATATAAGGCTTTGCCGCTTTGCTCGTTTTCGTCAAAAGCGTTCCTGAAGTTGAAGGTGCAATTGTCTTATCATAATGAGCAACAGCAATTGCAACGCTGCCTTCCTGTTCAATGTCGCTCCCGGTTGCCTTGCCTACATTTGAAGCCCAATTTGTTTCAGCGATAGTTCCCCACGCTGTTTCTTTATTAAACTTCTGATTGACTAAGGTTTGAGACTTAGCATAGCTTTCTGTGTCCGTTTCGTTGGGATTGCCCAGCTGAATTATTTTTTCATTCTCATTGAAAAAAGCAACATAACCGCAGTCACCGTTGCCATTTAAAGCAGCTTTGTTTTCATCTTCGTTGTAAAACTCTGCTTCAAGTGTGGGGAACGCTTTATATGTGCCGTTGTAGTCAATTAAAAAGCTACCCGTTGAGGGTTCAGGTTCAACCTCATAAACCGAGCGAGAATACTTGAAGGGATCAGCACAAAAAAGCTCAAATTCTCCCGTTATAGCATTTCTGCCCGCTGGAACTTCCCCGATTGCCGAGGGTGTACCCGTGAAGAATTTGTCGGGTTCATCACTGAAAATAAGCTCCGCTTCTTCTACATTGAGAATGGCTGCAAGCTGATTGTAGGCTTCTCTGAACTCTTCATCACTTTTTGCAATAAGCTGATACCGTACTTTGATTATTCTTGCCGGATAACGCTTGTTTTTGAGTGTCGAGCCGTCACAACTGCCTGTCTCAAAGTGTTCAAGCTCCGGGGAAAGAGCTTCCCTTCCCGAAACACTGAGCGTTCTATATCCCGGTATTAAAATTTCAATAAAATCCCCGTTTATTCGTAAAGCTTCGGAAGGCAGAATGTCACCTTCCGAAACTTCGTGTATATCTCTGAATCTGTACATTCTGCCTTACCTCTTTCCTGATTTTCTGTTCTCTCTTGCCTGTAATCTGTCAAGCTCGTCCTGTGAATACTTCACAGTTGCCTTTGCAACCTCTCTACCGTCAATATCAAACGGAATAGTGAAGATATATTCAGCATTTCTGAAATACTCATATTCGTCTGACAGCTCGCCGCTGTAATTGCCTGAAAGCTCAGGTGTTGCGACATCGGGAATTGTGACAAGATTTTCTGCCGCCTTCCACACTTCGCCTTCAGTGTCAGCAATACCATTTGCAAAGCCCTTGCCGTAATATTTACCGAGTTTGTCGGTAACTCTTGACGGGCTGTGAATTTTAGCTTTTGCACGAATTGCTGCTTCTGCTGCTGCTACCATTCGAGCTGCTGCGTTTTCGATAACTGACAAATAAGCCAGCATACCCAGCGCAAAGCCCTTGCTGATATAAGCACCTGCGCTATATGCTCCGCTATAACCTGAGCGAAGTCGGGCCGCAACAAGCACCGTACCTGAAGCAGCCGCTGCAACTGCAACAACCATACCGCCCTGAACGGCTATTGCGAAGCCCATACCTACAAGCTGACCTGAAGCGGAAGCCTGACTTGCTGTTGCTGTCAGTGCAGCTATGATCTGAACGCTTGCCGATTTAGCATTGTTTGTTGCTTGTGCCATACCGCTATTCATACCGCTTGCAAAGCCTGTGCCTGTTTTTTCGCCTGCACTCTTTGCTTTACTTGCGGTATCGTCAAAGGCTTTCTTAAGGCTGCTCATTGCTGATTTTGCCTTATCGCCAAGAGCAGAAAGACCGCTTTCAACTGCATTGACTGAACTCTGCATATCTTTAAGGGATTTCTGAGTTGCTTTCGCATTTTTTGCAATGCTTTTCATACTCGAATTAACACCCTTAAGGGCTGCAACCATAAGCAGAGTGCCTGCTGCACCCGTTACCATTGCTGCACCGAAAACAACCACACCTGCCGCTGCTACCAATGCACCCGCACCCATAACAAGAAGCCCAGCACCTGCAACTAAAGCCCCAGCCCCCAAAGCAAGAAGACCTGCGCTGAGTGCTAACATAGCCACTGAAGCCGCTGCGCTGTTTGCGATTGTTGCGGGTAAGGCAAGATTCAGGAGAGCAAGACCGCCCGCTGCAAGTGCCATACTTGCCGCCGCCAATGCAACACCTACTGCAAGGGCTGCAATTCCGACTGCAAGAATAACAATACCAACTGACAATGCCGCTATGCCTACACTTGCTGCAACTAAGCCAGCAGCCAAGACAACAGCCGCAACACCTGCCGCCGCTGCGCCTACTGCAAAGGCAAGCATACCTGCGCCGAGAACAGCAATAGCTGCTGCCCCTGACATTCCGTAGGCTGTGATTTGCGGTAGTATAGCCGCAATCATACTCAATGCCGCAGCTGCAAGAAGTGCGCCCGTGCCAGCCATTAAGAAGCCAGCTCCGACCATTAAGATTGCAGCACCGAAGGCAACAAAGCCAACTGCGCCCGCTGTTAATGCCGCACCGAGAGCCGCCGCACCTACTGCAAGAAGGGCTATAGTTGCAACCATACCGACCATTACACCGATTGCTGCGCCGCCTGCGTTGGCAAGAGCTATTGACGAATAGGCGAGGATTGCAAAGCCTGCCGCAATAAGAAGCACCGCTGCGCCCATAGCAAGAAACGCTGTCGCAACAGGAATAAGCTGACCTGACATCGGTGCGAGAGTTTTAAGCAAAGCCCCCATACCTACACCAAGACCAACCACGGCAAGAACCATTGCCGCCATAACTCCGATTGCAAGACCGCCCGAATTCGCAAGGGCAATTGCTGACTGAGCAAGCAAGGCAAAGCCCGCCGCTACAAGAAACACACCAACACCCATAAGGGCAAAAGCCTTTGCCGAATTGAGCATCTGTGCGCCGCTTGTTGCGCTGACTGAACCGACAGATTCCTGAGCCTTTGAAACACCGAACAGCTTTGAAGCCAAGCCGCCGCCTACTTTTGAAGCAAGGTTGCCTATGCCGCTTGCAAGACCTGCGACACCGGGAACAACGGCTTTTGCAATTTGTAAGCCTTTGAAACCTACCACAATAGCGGGTAAGTATTTAATCAGCGTTGCAATGCTGTCTGAATGTTCGGTGATGAACCCTGCAACAGCTTTTATGCCTTCCGCAAGGCTTGTCATAGCCCCCTTGAAGCCGTCAACTGATTCGGTAGAGCCGAATGCACCGTTAACCTCTGCAAGACTTGTTCTGACAGCGTTAAACGCTTCGCCCACTGCTGAGCCTACACCTGAGAAAGCTTCTTTCGCTGCATCAAGATAGAGCTTAGCTTTTGAGCCGAATTCTTCAACCCTTGTGAGCATTGAAGAAACTCCCGCTGCAAGCTTCGCCCCGTCAATTCCGTCAAGGCTGTCAATAATGCCGCTTATTGCTCCGATACCGCCCTGAGAAAGAGCATCAAAGGCGGGCATAAGCTTATTGCCCAGCGTTTCCTTCAAGCCATCCATAGCCTGATCCACGCTCTTATATTCGGTTGCAAGCTTTGTGAAGCCTTCGCTGTTGCCGACTGCTTCAACCGCTGCAAAGAAGTCTTTTGTTGCAACTTCGCCGTCTTGTACCGCTGTTACAAGCTCTGAAGTTGTCATTCCCATATGCTTTGCAACAGCCGCCATACCCGCTGGGGTCTGTTCAAGCATAAGCTTGAAGTCTTGCCATGCAACGGTAGGCTTTGCAGCCATTTGAACACCCTGCTGCGACAGTGTTTTCATTGCCTGCGCCGGGTCTTCTGCCGCACCTGCAAGACCGCCGAAGCCTGTTACAAGCTTATCTGCGCTTTTAATGCCGACAGCTGCAAGCTGTGCATAGCTGGAAGCCATATCCGAAGAACTATAAATGGTTGTTTGTGCGTATTCCTGAAGCGTTTTTTTGACAGAATTGATTTCTTTCTCACTCTTGCCGAGAATTTTCATATTTCCGTCAAAAGTTTTCCACGCTTTATTTGATGAATTGATTTCACCGACAAGCTCCCTTGCACCGTTTGACAATACACTGAAAGCCTGCTGACCGATTCCTTGCAATACGCCCATTCCGAAGCCGCTTTTTATTTGCGACCCTAAAGAACTGAGCGTGCTTGAAGCGCTTTTGAGAGTTGAAGAAAATCCGCTGTCTTTAGCGGAAAGTATCGCCTTGACTGAAAAACTTTCAGCCATAGTTTCACACTCCCTTCTTTAAGAGCTTCCCAACACCGGAAAATTTGCTATTTTCGCTTTTATCTTTGGTTTCCTTTTTTTCAAGGGCTTCTTTGTAGTTGTAGAACTCTTTAAACTTTTTGAAGACGGGCTTTTGTTTGTATTTGCCCGCTTTCTTTTTAGCCCGAACAGTAAAATTCAGCCACGCTTGCAGGTGATTTCTATAATCTAAATCAATTTGCTTAAGCCGTGCCGCTTCCATAAGAAGGTTATATTCAGGTATTGTCAAACGGTCTACTTCCTCAAAGCTCTTGAAATCCAAGTACCTAAAGCAATTCAAAGCAATTTCCCGGTATTGTTCTTCAAAGGAGCTTACTCTGTCTGATCCACCGCTTTTGCTTTCTGCTTTTCTCTCTCTTTCGCCACAAATTCCAGAACAGCCGCTGTCTTTTTCTTCGTAGCATTGCCCTTCTCGAAAAAATCAAGAACTTCCTTAAACAGTGCTTCGATGTCTTCTACTTCCTCGACATACTCTTCAAGCAGTTCTTTTGTAAGTCTTGACTTTTTGTCTTCTGTCTTGTTTGCGATAAAGAGAATATCGACAAGTTCAAGCGGGTCTTCATCAATGAGAGCTGCAACCGCATAATTCAGACCGACATTTACTTCTGTACCATTTGCGGCTTTCTCTTTTTTGGTCTTGTCGATTTCACGGACAAAACCGATACCGAATCTGAACTGATACATATTTCCTTTGATGTTTAATTCAAACATTGTTTTCACTCCTTCTTAAAATAAAAAAGGGGGTTGATATTCAACCCCTTTTAAGCTCCTGTTTTCTGTGTGTCTTTGAATACATAAGTAGCAACTTCCTGCTGCTCTGATGTGACTGTTACATCACCCTTTGCGCCGTTGCCGTTGATTGCAAATGTACATTCATATTCAGCGTGTTCTTCTGCTGAAGATGTAAGGGTGAACTCTGTGAGATAACCCTGATAATATGTTCCCTTGAACTTGCCGTCTGTTTCGCCGGGTGCTTCAAGGTTAACTTCCCATATTTCGATAAGATCATCGTTATCCATAGCGGTTTCAAGCTTTTCTGCAAGGTCATCACCCTTTGCAAGAATAGCTGTTGCTGAAATTTCAATTTCAGTAGCGCCGGGGGTACGGATAGAGCCGTCTTTTGTGGCTGTTACATCGGCATCCTTTGACTTACTTCTTTCGTTTTCAGTTGTGAATGCCATAGCAACAGCATTTTCTGCTGCAGCTTCACTGAGAATACGGAAAAGGTAGATAATATCCTTTCCCTGTACCGCTTCGGCTGCAAAAAGCTGTAAATTAAACATAATACATTGCTCCTTTAACTGAATTTAACCCCGGCTTCAACAATTCCGTGAAGCAGGGGTGTTTTGGTTGTTCTGTCGGTAATAATGCGGCTGTCAAGAGACACAGGAAGCCAGCTGAAGCCCGCTGTATCGCTGACCGTGCATATTACCCATTTAATATCAAACAGCATTTTTGAGACCGTTCCACGCTGTTTTTCGTCATTGTGCCATACATTTATTGTCGGGTACACAGTGCCTATAACAGCGTTTTTCAACATCTGATCTGACTGTCTGAATTCGCCTAAATGAATAAAGGGATATTCTGTGTCTTTAGGCGGCAACCCGCCGTCAAACACTTTATATCCCATTGCTTCAAGCGATAACTTATAAGCCGTGAATAATTCCTGTTGAGGGTCTATGTTGCCCACCTCATTTCACAAGTTTTTGCAAATCGCTTTCAAATTTCTTTGACTGTTCTTCAAGGGCAGGCTTGACAAAAGGCTGAGCTTCCATAAATCGTGTGCCGAATTCAAGATATTCTGCATATTCCGTTGTTGCTCCCGATTCAGCCGACAAGCCGCCGTCAGTAATTTCAAGACCGACACTTCTTTTTGTTGTGCCTGTCTGATAGCCTTTTTTAAAGTCGGCTTTACTTTGAATTTTCTGCTGCAGCTGCGAGCCGTTATGACGGACAACTTTCTTCACATCGTCCATAGAAGCGTTCTTTTTCAGCTTCTTTTGCAGTTCTTCAAGCCCTTCGATTCGTATAACTCCCATTACTTAACCTCACTTACAACAAAGATGTGCTTTGTTCTCAGCTTTCTTGAAAAGTCCTCACGGTAACACTTGTCACCGATTCTGATCTTATCAAAAGGCTTTCTGTAAATGTTTTGCAAGCGAACAGTCAAGCAACCCTGTTTGAATTCACCGTAAACCATTTGCATAGTTTTTGTTGATGAATCGGTGACGGAAGCCCAGCGTTCATCTTCTGCTGGGGTGTCGGGTTCATAATTGCCCGTTGAACTGTCATATTTGCCCGGTGTAACGCTCTGAAAGAAAATCGGTGTGTCAAATCTCATATAAAGCGCACCTTTCCTCTTTTGCATTCCTTTTTGCTGTCAAGGAATGCCTGTATTTCTGCCGTAAAGCCGTCAAAATCGTCATTCGTAAAGGTTTGTGATTCACCTTCTACCGAATGACTTGAAAGCCCCTCAGAACCGATTCTGTTAAAACGGGCAGCAGCTACATCAATGATGATGTATTCCAATTCTTCGGGCGGTTCGATACCGCCGAGCAAGAGCTTAAGCCGTGCGGTTGCTAAGTCAATCAACTTGTTCAGCAATTCGTCACGGCTTTCATCATCAGTAAAACCGAGCAGCATTTTAAGGGTTTCAAGCATTTAGAAAACCCCCTTTTTACTCTGCTGACTTCTTAGTTGCCTTTTTTGCGGGCTTTTTAGGGGCTTCTGCGACTTTTTCAATAAGAGGTTCACCCTGATTGTTGTCGCTACCCGCAAGCTCTGCAAGGCGGCTTTCTGTGACTTTTAAGCCCTCACGGGGGAAAGTGTCGCCCACTTCATAAGGAAAGTCATTGTCTTGAAGGTCAGTGAAGAATTTTATAACCTTATACACGGTTAATCACCCTTTCTTATGCGCCTGTTACAACTGCCTTACAAACAGCCTTCTTGTTGGCGGGAAGAATGTATTCGCCTGCTTTACCTGCGCCCTGAAGTGCAACACCGTCAAAGTCCTCAGAATTGATTGTTCTTGCGGTGTTAATGCCTGTGAATGCCTTACCTACACCTGCAATGTAAGTGTAGCAGCATACATTTTCAGCAAACATTGCATCGGGT
>JAEIGA010004472.1_pt1 | contig 21641 bp, 15 predicted proteins | sample 9270691 | NCBI WGS metagenome assembly JAEIGA01 (sample SAMN17057246, study PRJNA624740) | gut metagenome | biome: biome; isolation source: fecal sample | host: Bos grunniens | place: China: Xizang | collected 2019 | reverse complement strand
TTGCAGTAGCAGGTGTGTTTGCGCTTCTTGTTTCGCTGTCGTTGTTTGCAACAGCAGATGTTAGCAAAAAGATTGTCTTGTGGGAAAATGGCCAGAACGATATAAAGTCATATCGCATACCTGCGCTTTGCACCGCGCCTAACGGTGATCTTATAGCCGCGTGTGACGCAAGAAAGAATAATGCCGGCGACCTTAATGTATTTCAGCCTATTAATATATCAGTTAGGCGTTCTTCCGATGGCGGCAAGACGTGGAGCAAGGCTGTCAATTCGTGGACATGGAGATGGGACGAAGAAGAAAAATGGTCGGGAAGCGATCCGTCTTTTATAGTCGACGAGATGACAGGTACGATTTTTATGTTTTATAATGTGTGGAAGTGGGAGGATGTTAAAAACTGGAATAATAACATTTACCGGTTTTATGTCCAGTCCTCGTCTGACAATGGTAAAACTTGGTCAAAGCCTCGTGATATTTCTGCCGACATTGCTTTCCCCGAATGGCCGTTTGGCAAGGCTCGTAATCAGGGCGGGTTTATTTTTATCTCCTCAGGCTCTGGCATTCAGACAAAAGACGGCACTCTCTTACATACTCTCGTTCATGTAGGTGATGGGAATGCTCTTTTTGGATCTGAAGATCATGGTAAGACATGGAAGGCTATTGGTAAGCCCGTTAAAAATGGAGACGAGTGTAAGGTTGTTGAATTGCGCGATGGCGCATGGATGATTAATTCTCGTTGGCGCGGTGGCGGCCGTCAGATACATGTTTCTAAGAATCGTGGTATGACATGGCAGTCGCATTATGATGCAAATCTTATTGATCCGCAGTGTAACGCGCAAATAAGCCGTTATGGTAAAGGCGTCCTACTTTTTTCGAATTGTAAGTCGCGCGGAAGAAACAATCTTCATATTAGGGCTTCTATTGATGAAGGCAAGTCGTGGACGGATGGAATATGTATTGAAAAGGGCGGTTCGGCATATTCTGATATCACTCCTGTCGGCAAAGATAAAATAGGGATTTTATTTGAAGGAGCTGGTTACTCTACAATTCAGTTTGCAACAGTGCCCGTTTCTGATATTAAATCCCAGTTTAAGGAGATTCGTTGATGTTTAGGGTTGTGGCAAGGGCAATTCTTGCTGTCGCAGTTTTTTTAACTGCGCTCGTTAATGCTTCGCCCGTTGCATTTGATTGGAGGGCTTCCGAGTCATGTCCTATTAAGTCGGCCCGTTCGTATCACGGATTTCTCACTGATGGTACGTTTATTGTTGCTGGCGGGTCTGATTTTGTCACTGAGCGAACCCCTTCCGGTAAGTCTGAAAAGGTTTATCTCCGCGAGGTGTTCGCCCGTTCTACGTCAGGGGTTTGGACTGAAATAGGTCGTCTTCCAATCGGGCTAGCCGAAGGAGTTTCCTGCTCTACGCCAATTGGACTTTTTTGTGCAAGTGGTACAGATGGTAAAAATAAATATACCGACTCGTTTATCATTGACGGCAAAGGTGTTCGGCCGCTGAGGGATGCAGAACTACCAGAGCCTGTTGTTATGGGGGCTGCGGCTTCTGATGGGAAGAATGTTTATGTCGTATCGGCAAAAAATGTTTTTCGACTTAATCTTGACAATATTGCCGATGGGTGGGAAATGGTCGGGCAAATTCCTGGCCCCGCGCGTCTACAGCCCGTAGCTGCGATTCAAAATGGCGATCAGAAGGAAAAAGTCCTGGTTGTTTATGGTGGATATGATATTACTACGCAAATGCCGCTTCAAGACGGTTATGCGCTTGTATTGTCATCTAATTCGTGGAAGAAACTTTCCTCTCTCCCGGAGGACGTTATAACGATTGGTGCAGCTTTTTTGCCAAGCGGCCATCAGCATATTCTTCTTATGGGCGGTTTCGGCCGAAAGGGTTGGATTGATAGGGTCAGTGGGGGTTCACAAGAGACCGATCCGGTTAAATTAGGCTGGCAGCGCAAGGTGTATGCATATAATTGCGTTACAGATGCGTGGTGCGAATATGGTCAAATAGCAGATAGTGATTCTCCGCGATGCGGAGCAGCGGCCGGGTTAAAGATGGGTAAAACCCCTGAAGAGTTTTTTCTTATTCTCGCTGGCGGTGAAATCGCTCCTGGACGGCGTACAAAGGCAGTGTCAATAGCTTCATTTCAAAAGACTGGAAAATTTGGTGCGACCGCGTGGGCTGTTGTTGGCGCTTATGCTCTTGTTATGTTTGGCTTGGCGTCTATTTTTATTTTCAAAAAGAAAGACGAGAATGATTATTTTCGTGGCGGAAAACGTATTCCGTGGTATGTTGCGGGTATGTCGATTTTTGCAACAATGCTTTCGTCTATTACCTTTATTGCTATTCCTACGCAGGCTTATATGCAGGATTGGCGTTATTTTGTGATGGCGTTTTTCATTATTGGCATTGCGCCAATTGCCATTTATTATTATTTGCCGTTTTTTTGCAGGCTTGGCATTACATCTGCATATGAATATCTTGAGAAGAGGTTTAATCTTGGTGTGCGGCTTTTTGGTTCGGCTGCGTTTGTTGTATTTATGGTTTGCCGAGTTGCAGTAGTGACATTGCTTCCGGCAATTGCACTCAATGCAGTTACCGGCGTCTCTATTGATGCATGCATTTTGATATGCGGCGTGCTAACTATGGTTTATTGCTCACTTGGAGGGCTTGAGGCGGTTATATGGTCAGATTTTGTCCAAGGAGTTGTCCTTATTGGTGGGGCGGTGGCGGCGCTTGTCATCCTTATTATGAAGACAGGGGCAGAAGGTGCGCATTTTACAACGTTTTGGAGTGTTGCGACTGATTACGGAAAAAACACTATGTGGGATTTTCGTTTTGTTCTTACAGAACCAGTGTTTTGGGTCGTTGCAGTTCAAGGTTTAATATCTAATCTATCTAGCTATACGTCCGACCAGTGTGTTATTCAGCGCTATATTGCCACACCTGATGAAAAGGCTACAAGGCGCTCATTGTGGTTTAATGGCGTAATGAGTATTTTTGCTCAAATCGTATTTTATGGAATTGGTATGGCGCTCTTTGCTTTTTATCATACTCATCCAGAGACTATGGATGTCACAATGCCCAAGGGAGATTCGGTACTCCCAACTTTCATGGCTACGGAAATGCCGCCTTGGTTAGCTGGGCTTGTCATTGCAGCGGTATTTGCCGCCACTATATCGACTCTTTCTGCAAATTTGTCTTCTGCTTCTACTGCAATCGTGACGGATTACATCAGAAGATTTAGGCCTAGTTTGTCGGGCAGGGCTCAAATTCGCTGTGGTCAGATATCGACTTACATTATAGGAATTATAGGTATAGCAGCTGCGCTAACTTTAGCGAGAGTTGAGTCAAGTGCGCTTTTCGACAACTTTAATAAGTATATCGCGATGCTTACATCTGGACTTACCGGCTTGTTCTTTATGGGCGTTTTTATGCCTCGCGTTAAGGGTATGGCGGCAGTTACTGGGCTTATTGCCAATTACGCTGTATGCTTTAGTTGCGAGAGCCTTGGGTGTATGATTTTTGGAGTTAAGTTTCATCCATTCCTGCTTGGCGGTTTAGGACTTGTCGTGTGTGTGTTCGTTTCATACGTCGCATCGTTTCTTTTACGAGAAAACGGCCGCGATCTCAAGGGGTTAACCATTAAAACATTGGTAGAAAGTGATAATAATATTATGAAAATTCATACAATATCTATTATTGCCGTTCTTGCGTCATTCGTGGCATTGCCTTCAAATGCCGCACCGCGTAAATCAAACTCGAATGCCTCGGAAATTTCTTCTGAGTTTCAGTCGCGCGAAGCGTCAAAAGTTACGGCTGAGACCTTTAAGCCAGTTCGTACATCACCGCGAAAAAAAGGCGAGTTTAAAGTTGATCTTGTTCTTATTACCTTCCCAGACTGTGAAGTTCCCGATCCCGAAACAGTCCGAAAAGATCTCAACATGCTCCATGGCGGATTTACTATTCAAGATTACTACAAAATATATTCATATGGAATTACATGGCCGGTGCTTGATGTCTATCCTGCTGTCTATGTAGCCCCGCATCCTCTTGGTTATTATTGTCGTCACGATTCACGTCATAATCTTATTGGTTACACCGAAGACGGTCCTGACCGTGGAAGGAAACTTCGAGAAGATGCCATAAAATTTGTAAAGACAAAATCGCGCCTTTCAAAGCAGGGTGATTATATATGTTATGTGTATGCTAAAAGTATAGTTAAGGACAAAGATGTATTAGAAAAGGTTGTGCGTCCTTATTATCCGCGCAAGCCTTCGGAAGAGCAACGTCAACGTGGCGTCGAAGATCGTCTTGATCAATATGCTCCTAGTGTTAGATGGGCCGATCCTTTGTGGCCTAATTCAATTCCTCAAATTAGTTACCCGGCAAACGGGGGAACGCTTGTGCATGAGATCGGCCATGTTCTTGGCGCACCTGACTTTTATCACGCCAGTGAAGAGAAGGACGGCGTGCCAGGCGGTCCGTGCTTGCCATGGGCATACGGCCCAACGGGTATGGCTTATTGCCGCTACATCTACAATGCCTTTGTACCACCAACTGCGTATAAGAAAGTTACAGAGCCTGGTGAGTATAAATTAAGCCCTCGTTCGGCTGTTTATGGTGGAGCGGATGGTAAAGATCAGAGTCAGCCTCCGCTTGGTATTTTTATTCCATCAAGCCATCCGAACTATATTTTTTGCGTAGAGTACTGCAAGGATGAAAAGCCTCCGGTAGGCAATCCTTCTGCGCACGGTCTGCTTATTCACGTTATTAATGTGACGCTTCGCTCGCCTATGATGGGGCCTCCCGATTTGTGTTATACATATAGGCCAGATGACCGAGATTTTAAGGCGCTGGGCGGCGGAAGTGCATATTTTATGCCTGGCAGCGAGTTTACGGCTGATAGTAATCCTGCTGCTGTTTTGCCCAATTTATTGCCTGCTGGCATTGAGATAACGAATATCCGTTTTAATGATGACTCGACTTGTTCATTTACTCTTGGCAAGCCAAAGTTAAAGATAACTCCGGCGGATTTGTCCAATTCGCTTTTGCCGCAGACAGAGCTTCTTGAAGTCGGCTCTGCTACTCCGACGTCATTTAAGGCAGTGCTTAATATACGATATCGCGGCGAGCCATTACTTACGGAGTACGGTTTTTGTTATTCTAAAAAGCCGAATCCTACTCTCAAAAATGCTGAGTATTATCCGTTATATCATCGCGATAGATACGATGCACGAATTATTGATTTGCAGCCGGGAGCCACTTATTATGTACGTGCTTACGCAAAGAGTCCGCGTGGAGTGCGCTATAGCGAGAATGAAATGCAGATAACGATGCCGACAGATTTGTCTGAATCTAAAGGTGTTACCTTGTTCCATGATTCTGATAGAATTTTTGCTAACTTCTATTATACTCGTTGGTATTGGCAGGTTCGAGGTGAATTCCGTTCTTCAGCCAACCCATTGCTTACGTTGATGTCCTTAGCCAATTATTACAGAACGCTTCCAGGTGCGCCGGGACAAGCGCGCCGTATGGGGACGCGTTCAGGACAGAAACTTCCAGAGGGGGCTTTTGATTTGACGCGGATACATTCAAATCCTTCTCTTTCCCGTCCTAAATTCCGAATGGTAGAGGTTGAAAGATTGAAGGAAGAGATGGTGAGAGTTATGAATGTGTCGGGATTGACGCATGGTGATTTTGTTCTTCCAAATCCTCTTGCCGAAAAGAAAAGATCTGCGACTAAGCCTGTCCGCCCAGGAAAGAAAAAAACTTCGGGTCCTTCTTATGGGGAAATTAAGGCTTGGGTTGACAAGTGTGCAAAGGGTTTGAAGATTGCTAATCCAGCAGATGTTTTTGTGTCTTGTAAAACGGAAGAAGAAATTCTTGCGCTTTCAGATCGGGTGAAGGACTCCATCGCTGCTTCAGAACCGGTTTTGGTTGTCCGTCAGAATATGACAAAAAGCGACGAACATTCTGTCCGTTGGCCGCTTGATATTGCTATTATTGATGGCGTAGGTGAGGCGGATGACGAGTTTCATGTTCTATTCCCGCTTGGCCAAGACCGTGATTTTTCAGAAAGAAAGAGCGGGTTCATGAAGCTTACCGATTTGCTTATCCGTACATCTGATGCAATGATGATGTTCTATCGTCCAGGCGGCTCATTGAATAAGAAGGGCAGGAGATAAGCTTGAAAATTTCAGTAAGGGTTTGTCTTCTTGCGGTGTTGTCTGCAGTATATTGCTCTGCAGCAAAAATAAAGGTAGCATGCATAGGAGACTCCATTACTTTCGGCTACGGGCTTTCTAACCGGGCGAGTGAGTCTTATCCGGCTTTGTTGCAGGTGCTTCTTGATAAAATATTCCCCGGCAAATACGAAGTGCGTAATTTTGGCAATTCTGGCAGTGGTATTTATTTGGATTCTTTGCGCGGAACCCAAAAACGCGGTTATAGATGGATGGATGAGCATAAACTTGCCTTGGCATGGAAGCCCGATATCGTAATTTCGAATTTGGGGATAAATGATTGCGGCGAGTATATAAAAGAATATACCGGAAAGCGCAAGCGTGGGCAGTTTATCTCCGATTATAAGGCTTTGCTATCTGATTATACGGCATGTAGGCGCGATTCAAATTTATCTCCGCCTGCAATTCTAATCTGGTCGAAGTTTTCACCTCTTTGCAAAGGGCAGCGTTTTTACCGCAGCAACGAGCCTTTTTTAATGCAGAAGGACATTGCTCTGGTGGCAAATGATTTTGACGCTCATTGCATTGATATGTTGGAGCCGCTGCGTGAAAATATGGATGATTTTATTTCCAACGATAAAATACATCCTAATGCGAACGGAATGCTGGTGATTGCCAAAACGACTTTCCATGCTCTACTGGAAGTTGAGAATCGTACCAATCAAAAGCCTTCTCGTTTATTAGTTCTTCCTAATGATGCAGAGCTGTGGCTCTGTGCTGGTCAGTCTAATATGCAAAAAGGCTGGGGGGAATTTTCACGTCCTGGCCAAGAGCGGCTTCGCGTGAACGGGGAGTTGGAGCGGCTTAAAAAAGTTGATGTCAGATTTTGGGATTTTAATACTGGCAAATTAGAACGCCTCAATTCTGAAAATGCTCTGCGCAAAAGTGCGCTTGCTGTAAGTTTTGCGATAAGGCGGGCGGAAAAAACAAAAAAGTGTGTTTGTATTTTGTATGTCGCTGCCGGTGGTGCGCCAACGGAATCGTTTTTAAGCGAATCTACAATGTGTGCTGTTGATTCAAGCGGTAAAAGTGTTTACCCGACGCTTTCGTTGATTGCTACTAATCGCCATCGTTTAGACAGTAACGAGGATTTTCCCTGTAAGTGGGTAGCGCGGGAATATCCTCGCCGGAGGATGCGAAAGGATGAGGCGTTTTGGTGGCCTGTATCTGCAATGTATCATTCAGGTATAGAGCGTGTTAAGCGTATGGGGCGCAAGATTGATGGCGTTTTATGGTATCAGGGCGAGTCTAATGCCACTACCTGTGTCAATCCCGATGTTCCAACGCCTCGCGGATACCAGGAGGAGACGTTGCGAGCTTTGATTGACGAGTTAAGATTTGACGGTGATATTCCTTTTGTAATGATAGGACTTCCCCATATGAATAGGCCGTGGCAGCAGTATCGAGAAGTGCAGAAAAAGATCTGTGCAGAAAAAGGTGCGATTTTTGTCGACACGTTTAAAGCAGGTCTTGGAGATGCTAATGACGTGCATCCGCGCAATAAGATACCGTTTGCAGAAAAGGCGCTGGAGGCACTTGATGAAATACCAATTAGTTGAGATTTTCGAGTCACTGCAGGGTGAAGGGCGCAATACGGGGCGTCCGTGTGTATTCGTAAGATTTGCAGGTTGCAATCTTTCTTGTCCATGGTGCGATACTGATGTTTCAAAACGATTTGAACTTTCTCTTGATGAGTTGATTGCTGAAATAAAAATATATAAAGCAAGATCTGTTGTGCTGACAGGTGGTGAGCCGGCATTGGTAAATGGTATGCCTGAGCTTGTATGTGCTCTAAAGCGCGAGGGGTATTTTATTGCAGTTGAAACTAATGCCACGCTTGATGTGGATTGGTTTGCTTTCGTGGATTATATCGCATGTTCGCCAAAGGTGGAATTTCCCGATTCTATTGCGCTTAAAAAGGCCAACGAGGTCAGGGTTGTCGCATCATCAGAAGAAGCAATTTGGTTTTGCGAAAAGGTTAAAGCTCTTATTGAAGCCGATGATTATTATGTCTCGCCTTGCGATAGAGATGGTCAAATTGATTTTGCACTTGCGAAATCTGTTCTTGGGAAGCTCGAAGGTTGGTCGTTGTCTGTTCAGCTTCATAAGATTCTCGGCTTCAGGTAATGGCGCAAAGAGATAGGATTTTGGTATAATCTACCATAAGGAAAAATTTATGAGAAAATCGGCGATACAACGCGATACAAAAGAAACGCAGATTTCACTCGAGCTTTGTCTCGATGGAAGCGGAGAAGGTACGATAGATACGGGTATCGGCTTTTTCAATCACATGCTTGAGTTGCTTAAAAAGCATGCATTGATTGATTTGACTGTTAAGGCAAAAGGCGATACAGATGTAGATTATCACCACACCGTAGAAGATGTGGGAATTGTTTTAGGCAAAGCTCTTAATGAAGCATTAGGCGACCGAAAGGGTATCGTCCGTTATGGCTTTGCGTCTATACCTATGGATGAAGCTCTCTGTGAGGCGTCTATAGATTTGGGCGGAAGGCCTTTTGTTGTGTTTCAGTCACCAATGAAACATATGATGGTGCGAGACTTCGAAGTCAAACTTCTTGAAGAGTTCTTTCGTGCGTTAAGCGTTGAAAGCCGTTCCAATATTCATTTGCGTCAAATATATGGAGACGAAGCGCATCATGTTTGCGAGGGCTTTTTTAAGGCGTTTGCTCGTGCGTTGAGAGTTGCAAAGGCTATTGACCCGGCCGAAAAAGGGGTTCCATCATCTAAAGGTGTAATATGATTGTTCTTCCAGCTATTGATTTGAAAGATGGTTTGTGTGTTAGGTTGCGCCAAGGCAGGGCCGACGATGTTACTGTTTATGGCGATGACCCTGCCGCTCAAGCAAGGGATTGGGCAGCTGAAGGTGGTAGAGAATTGCATGTTGTAGATTTGGATGGAGCATTTGACGGTGAACCTCGTCATGCCGAGGTAATTGCAAGAATTATCAAAGCTTTCGGCGGCCCGGTGGAGGTCGGCGGCGGTCTTCGTACACCAGAGGCTCTTCGTGCTGTAATTGAGGCGGGGGCCACGCGCGCAATTATCGGTTCTGCCGCGCTTGAAGATCCGAGTTTTCTTACTTCTGCGGTTGAGTGCTATGGCGATAAGATTGCCGTAGGTATTGATGCGCGCAACGGGTTTGTGCAGACCAAAGGGTGGGTTAATACTACAAATGTAAAAGCTGTAGAGCTTGCAAGTGCGGTTGCAAAAATGGGTGTAAAAACGATTATTTACACCGACACAGCCACCGATGGCATGCTTGGCGGTCCGAATCTTACACAGATGGCGGCTATATGTGATGCTGCCCCCAGCTGCAATATTACAGCTTCTGGTGGCGTCAGCTCTCCTTATGATATCGCCAATTTAAAAGCTCTCGAAAGACCAAATCTTCGTGCGGCGATTGTAGGCAAGGCCTTGTATGACGGTCGCACTACATTGCGTGAACTAAATATAGCTGCTCTGTAAAATGACATCTCCTAAATTGCACGTTTTTGCAAATGGACTGAAAGTGGTGCTCGTTCCGTGTGAAGCCGAGAGTGTCGCATTCGGTTTGTTTATTGCCTCTGGTTCTCGTCATGAGCCGGCAAAGGTCGCAGGTATTTCGCATTTTATAGAGCATATGCTTTTTAAGGGCACTCCTACGCGCAAGCCCTTGGATATTACCCGCGCTATCGAAGGTCGCGGCGGCAATTTTAATGCTTGTACTTCAGAGGAGTCTACTTGCTATTATGCCCATATGCCTTATGAGTATCTTGACGAGGCTATGGACATACTTTTCGATATGTATCTGAATTCAACAATTCCCGATGCTGAATTTGATCGTGAAAAGCAGGTCGTTCTAGAAGAGATTAAAATGTATGCCGACGAGCCTGATGCCGTTGCTTTTGAGAATCTTCAGCGTTCTCTGTTTCCCAAGTGCGGTTTAGGTTCGCCAATTGCTGGCTCCGCCGATTCTTTGCTGCCGCTTAAGCCTGAAGATTTAAGGAATTATATCAAGTGGCATTATGCTCCTTCGCATACGGTGGCCGTAGTTGTAGGCCGATTTGATGAGCAGGCTGTGCTTGATCAAATTTCTATGCATATTAGCGGTTGTAGACGTAAGGCAAAGGGGTTCGCTTCGGTAAAACCAGCAGATTTTACCGTTCCTGTCCGTAGTGAGTTTGTAGTCGAAAAGGACGTTCATCAGGTTCAGTTGGCACTTGGGTATCGCACCTTCGGTATTTCCGATTCAAGGAAATTTGCCGCTTCTATTCTTGATGCGATTATGGGTAAGGGGATGTCCAGCCGGTTGTTTCAGCAAGTTCGCGAGAAGCGCGGCCTTAGTTATGATATTTCCTCGCGTATGCATTTTTTCTCTGACGCGGGAATGTTTACCATAACAGCTGGCGTCGATATGTCAAAAGAGAAAACGGCCTTGGCTGTTATTTCTAAAGAAATTGACAAGATTAAAACGAAGAAGGTCTCTGTGTATGAGCTTGCTCGCATAAAGGAATTTATGCTTGGCAATTTTAGGCTTTCACATGAACGAGTAGTTTCAAAACTATTCTTTTACGGTTCTACTGTTTTGTCATATGGCCGCCTTATCACGACTGCAGAGCAAATTGAAGCAGTCAAAGCTGTAACGCCAAAGGAAATTCTTGAGGTTGCGGAGGCTGTGTTTGATTCGTCATGCTACTCTCTCAGTAAGGTAGTGCCATCAAAATGTAAATAATCTTTTGTTGTCTAATGGCAAAGGATAAGGCTAAATATCAGAATGTTTCCGCGCTTATGGCGATTTTTTTAGGAATGAAATGTGAATTTGACAGTAATATCACGTTTATGATATCTTGCAGAGCAACTAAAAGAAAGATTGCAGTCCGCTCTATTAGACAGCAGTGTAAATAATCCATTTTCTATATGTATTAAAAGGAGATTTCGATGAAAATATTGGCAAAGGTAGCATTAGTGGTTTCGGTTCTTTGCGTTTCAAACGCACTTTATTCTGCAGAGGAAAAAAAAGAGAAAGATTTTCGCATCCGTGATCCGTTCGTCCTTGTTGACGGCGGTAAGTATTATCTCTACGAATCCAAGCCTTGGAGCGGTGGTAATGGAGTTGACGTACGAGTAAGCGACAATCTTGTTGACTGGACAAGTAAATCTCCAGCGATGATTCTTCCCGACGGTGTTGGCGCAACCGCAATTTGGGCGCCCGAGGTCCATAAATACAAAGGGCGTTATTATCTCTTTGTTACCTTGACGCAGCCTAAGAATGTTAGACCCGTTAAGCTCTATCCAGAGGTTGGAGAGAATATGCTCACGCCTCGCGGAACGTGGATATTTGTGGCTGATAAGCCAACAGGCCCGTTCAAGCCCACGAAGATGGGTCCGGTTCCTCCCGCTGATCATATGACGCTTGATGGTACACTTTATGTCGAAGACGGTAAGCCATATATGGTATATTGCCATGAATGGTGCCAGGTAGGTAACGGCACTGTTGAATACGCCCCGCTTAATGATGATTTCTCTTCTTTAAAAACGGAACCTGTAAAACTATTGGATGCTCGCAGCGCAATGCCTGGCGCGTCATTTGTTACAGACGGCGTATTTTTTTATCGCTCCGAAAAGAGTGGGCGACTTTTTTTGATTTGGTCTAATATGATTGATGGTCATGGTTACGCAGTATTGGTAAGGCATTCGTTAAGCGGCAAGATTGCTGGTCCATGGTCTAAAGACACGCTTCTTCTTGGAAAGGATGGCGGTCATGCTATGGTGTTCAAGGATCTTGAAGGTAAATTAAGAATTACCTTACATCGTCCCAATAGCTCACCAAATGAGAGGATGAAGCTTTTTTATCTCAATGACGATGGTGAACGGTTGACGGTTACAGAGTGATTTACTTCTTGAGGCCGCGATTGCATGAAAGAAAAGATAGAGCAATTAAAGCGCCAGCGAAATGCGGTAATCTTGGCTCACAATTATACGCCTGCCGATGTTCAAGATATAGCCGACTATACGGGTGACTCTTTGGAATTGGCGCGGATTGCGACGAATGTTGATGCCGATATGATTGTTCTTTGTGGAGTGTATTTTATGGCCGAAACGGCCGCTATACTTAATCCTACAAAGACAGTGCTCATACCAAATCCGTCTGCTGGCTGCCCGATGGCCGATATGATAAATGCCTCCCAATTGCGGGAATTGAAGGCAAAGCATCCTGGCGCTGTTGCTGCGTGCTATGTAAATTCAACGGCAGAGGTTAAGGCTGAATGTGATATTTGTGTCACGAGTGGAAATGCAGAGAAGGTGATGTCTACAATTGGCCGAGAAAAAGAAATAATTTTTGTCCCAGACCGTCACCTCGGGTCTCATGTTTCGGGCAAGGAAGGTCGAGAATATATTCTCTGGCAAGGACATTGTCCAATTCATAATGCACTTGCATGCGAGACGGTTCTTGCGATGAAGGCTAAATATCCTAATGTGCCTGTTCTCGTGCATCCTGAGTGTCCCAAGTCTGTTCGTGATGTTGCCGATTATTGTCTCTCAACGGGCGGCATGTGCAAGTTTGCCCGAGAGAGTTCTGAGTCAACTTTTCTTATCGGTACCGAAATTGGGATCTTACACCGTTTGCGTAAAGAAAATCCTAACAAGGTGTTTATTCCCGTTTCACAGGATCTTGTGTGTAATGATATGAAGAAGATTACTCTTGAAGGGGTGTATTCTTCACTTAATGAAATGAAACACAAGGTAGTCGTTCCTGATGAAATAGCGACTAAAGCGCGCCGGGCTATCGAGGCCATGTTAAAAGCCAGTTGATTTTTTTGAGGTGAGCCCGTTGGATATTTTTGTCTAACGGGCTTTTGTTCGTGTTGTTTCTACTTGTTGGTGGCAGGGAGATAAGGTGTAATAAATGTTACATTATGCTCTCCGTTCTATTCTTCCCGCAAAAAACAAAAAACTCCACATTACATTAAATATGGAGTTTTGGATAAATAATTGGTCGGACTGGCGGGAATCGAACCCGCGACCCCAACATTAAAAGTGTCGTGCTCTACCAACTGAGCTACAGTCCGAATTTGAAGAGTAGTATATCAAACTTATGGTTTAATAGCAATAGGGAAAAGTTACCGCAGGGGCTGACGAAAGAAAAAAGTCGCTACCCTCGCTTATCGCGAGTTGATCGCTAATTTCTTTCGTCAGCAGTATGATAGTATGGTAAGTATTCGTATCCCCCGACGAGCATAGTGAGGAGTCGCCAAAGGCGATGTCAATCAGGGGTGCAACCAGCTTTCAATCCGAGTGGACGAGGCGTCATTTTTCTAATACTATGGCTCTTTTAGAGGTCTTATATCGGTGTCGCCCGACTTTTTGTTAATCGCATGGGGCCCCCGACCCCATGCGGTACGATGTTTTTACCTTATATCTTATGCTGCCAGAATAGCTTTGCGCAGTTTTTCATCATTCCATGTAAGAGCCTTCTTTCTATTTGTAATTCCTCCATTTACTCTTGTCGCTAAGCGTATTAAGATCCAAAGGGGACCCTTTATTTTCACCACGCCTCATCATCATGTTATCAGCAGCAACTCAACGATTTGTCATGTACTTTTTGATATTTTTAAACTAAATAAAACAAGGCAATTTATTACAACAAAACCTTCTTTTATTGCATTTATAACCTATTACGAGTTGAGAACTCAGCGGCTATTTGGTATAATCTAAAGTAATTTTTAAGACAACAGTCATGGCAACGAAAAAGAAGACATTAGAAAACGCTGAGAAATCGGCATCCAGCAATTTTGCTCAGAAAGAAAACATGATTGGAGTTATGACAAGCATGAAGAATCGGAATTTGATTTCACTTTTTGCAGGCGCAGGTGGAATGGATTTAGGATTTGAAAAGGCAGGTTTCAAGGTCGCTGTTGCTAATGAATTTGATCCTCAAATTTGTCCTACTTACAGACACAACCATAAGCATACCAAATTGATAGAGGGCGATATTCGAAAAATTAGCGACGAGGATATGCCTAATGATGTAATTGGCTTGATTGGTGGTCCTCCTTGCCAAAGTTGGAGTGAAGCAGGTTCTCTTGGGGGAATTGATGACCCCAGAGGGAAGCTATTTTACGACTATATAAGAATTTTAAAGTCAAAGCAACCTCTGTTTTTTGTGGCCGAAAATGTTTCTGGAATGCTTGCGACAAGAAATTCAGATGCAGTTAAAAACATTTTGAATTTGTTCGATCAAGCAGGTTATACCGTTCAGTACAAATTGCTTAATTCTAATGATTTTCATGTTCCTCAAATTCGTGAACGAGTTTTTTACATTGGCTTTAGGAAGGATTTGAATATTGATGATTTTTCCTACCCTCAACCTATTGATGAAGAGAAATTGACCTTAAAAGATGCTATTTGGGATTTGAAGGATAGCGCACTTCCTGCTTTACCTAAAAATAAGCATAGATCTGATTTGACGGTTTTGAATCATGAATACTTCATCGGCGGGTATTCTACAATTTTCATGAGCAGAAATCGCGTTAAGGCTTGGAATGAACCGGCCTTTACGGTTCAAGCTTCAGGTAGGCAATGTCAACTTCATCCTCAAGCACCTAAAATGGTTAAATTTGGTCTTAATGATATGAGGTTTGTGGAAGGCAAAGAACATCTTTATCGTAGGTTGACAGTTCGTGAGTGCGCCCGCGTACAAGGCTTCCCTGATGATTTTGAATTCCTCTACACAGATGTGAATATGGGATATAAAATGATTGGTAATGCAGTTCCAGTTAATTTTGCATACGCAGTCGCCAAGCAAATTATGGAATGCTTAAAAAGGCATAAGGTAATATAAGGAGGATTTTATGCGTGGCAATTCTGCGTCAAATGATAATGGGCGTGCTTTTGAACATGCTTGTATGTATGCATTGAAAAGTGCGCTTAATGCTAAGACCTCACATCCTACTGAAATCGATTCGAATTATTCTCCACATATTGCCGCGCAGAACGCATGGAACAATATAAGTGTTTCACTTCGCTTAAACTTGAGCCGTGCGGCAAAGACCGCTGCTGAATACCTTTTTAAATTGGAGCCTATGCTTGATGAACATGGAGATGACCCAGTTCGTCTCATAATTCAACCTGACACGATGGGAGAGTATGGAGATGTACGAGACATCGTCATTATGAGAGAAAAGCGAGAATGGTCTATTGGATTGAGTGTTAAACATAATCATTTTGCTGTTAAGCATAGTAGAATTGCTTCAGACTTGGATTTTGGCGATAGGTGGTATAAACATCAATGTTCTGATGAGTATTGGAAAGTTGTTGAACCCGTATTTACTCGCCTAAAAGGATTAAAAGAAAAAGGAATGCAGTGGTCTGATTTGTCGCAAGAGGATAAATGGCAATCCATTTATGTTCCTCTTTTAACGGCTTTTAAAGATGAGATTATTAGGCAATCAAAAACCTTTTATGACATTCCGAAAAGAATGGTTGAATATCTGTTGGGAGGATTTGATTTTTACAAGGTGATAAGCATCGATGCCCAAGAAAAGACAAGGTTTCAGACCTTCAATATACGAGGAACATTGAATAGAAGAAGCGAAGATAGAGAGCCTTCAGAAAAGATAGCAGTGGCACATCTTCCATCAAAAATTCTACATTTTGACTTTAAGGAAGGTAGTAAAACCACATTGGTAATGTGCCTAAATGAAGGTTGGCAATTTACTTTTCGTATTCATAATGGTGATGGTCGGATAATTCCTAGTTTAAAGTTTGATGTTCAGATTAAAGGTATGCCGACTGAAATTCAAGTTATTGATGTTGTATGGCTCAAAGATGGCTGTATTGATATACCTAGTTAATATGCCCTACGAACTCCTACGAGGCAGAAGGCCTGCAAGATTTCATTTACAAGATGAAATTGTCCTTGAATGAGTTTAAGGAATCACGCGTAAGGCTTATATTTGTATCAAGAATAAATCCATATGAAGGTGTTGAGTCTTTTAGACAAGAGGCTCATGAACTGATATTGATGATATCAAGCGGTATTGCGACTGCACATAAGCGCATGAAGTAAGGTGTTTAATCGCTTTAAGCGGGGCAGGGGAGAAATCGAGAAAAAAGATCGGGCGCGTAGTGAGAAGTGACCCTTGATAATCAAATGTTGGGACCAATCGCGCCTATCCGCTCGGATTGAATGCTGGCTGTTGAATACTTTCATACTATCATACTGCTGACGAAGGAAAATTTAATTCTGAGACCCCGGAGGGGAAGAATAGAATTTTCTTTCGTCAGCTCTAATTACCGCAGAAATTCCAAAATCGTACACTTTTATATTTCTTGGATTTTTATTATAATAGAGAAAATGACATTATGTGAAATCTATCGTGATGTCTTAAAAGTAATATAAAAGGAGATAAATGAATAAGATTAATAGGAGAGGGTTTCTGTTCGGTTCTGCCGTAGCTGTTGCTATGTCAGGGTGCGCTACGAAAAAGGTGGGGCTTCGCACTTTGAAGCCAGGAGAGAAACGTACACTTGCATTTATCGGATGCGGAGGAATGTCCCATGCATTGGTAGGTCAGTTTCTTAATAAAAATTTAGCACCTAATATTAAAGTCGTTGCTGCGTGCGATTGCAATAAGAAGTTCGCCAAAATTATGGCTGATAGAGTAGATCGCACTTATGGTCAGAATTCAGGCGGAACCAAGTGTCGTGTTTCTTATGATTTCCGTGAAATCATTTCAGACCCTACGATTGATATCGTTTGTATTGCGACACCTGACCATTGGCATGCTTATATAAGCGTTGAAGCCATGAAGCACGGTAAGGATGTTTATTGTGAAAAGCCTTTGACTTATACGATTAAAGAGGCCGAGAAGGTTATTAAGGCTCAGGAAATTTACGGTAGAGTTCTTCAGACGGGGTCGTGGCAGCGTTCTGCAAGAGAATTCAGAGATGCGGTCTCCTTGATTAGGGGCGGGCTTATCGGCGATGTTAAGTATGTAGATGCAAACTTTGGTGCCGATGGTAAATACGGCGGGCCATCTCATCCAATGCGTTTTTGGCATGATCCGGCTAACGCCCAGACAGAGTCTCGTCCAAACCCTGACATCGATTGGAAGATGTGGCTCGGTCCGGCTCAGTACCGTCCTTATTCCTCAGAGTTGGCTAATCGCGATAGACCCGGCACGCCAATGTTCTGGAGATGCGATGACGACTTAGCTTCTGGTATGATTGGCGATTGGGGTGCGCACCATTTGGATATTGTTCAGTGGGCGCTTGATCTCGATCAGAGTGGCCCATACAAGGTTGTTGCGTCAGATAAGCCGCATTCTACCAACCTTTATCATGGCGGTCGTCGCCAGTGGGGTTCAAAAATGTACTTTAAGACGCCTAAGGGCGATGTTGAGCTCGTTCACGGTCCGTTCTCATGGATGCCTGAAAAATCTAAGAATACTTCAATACCTGTTTTCTATGATTCAGTTCATGGTTGGGGTTCTGTTTACTATGGAACAAAGGGTATTGTGGCGGTAAGGCGTGGAGGTATTTCGGTATGGCTTGGCACCGGGTTAATTAAGCCCAATGATGAAATTCGTGCCAAACTTGAGTCATGCGAGTTTATGCCCGAGAAGATTGTCGCTTCATCCCATGTTAAAGGTGCTCCTCGACTCCATCAAGTCCTTGACAAGATCGAAAAAACCTATGCCGATGTAATCGCTAAAGCGGGTATTAGGTTTAGTGATAATCATGTTAAGGATTTTTGCCAGTGCGTCGAATCGCGTAAATTGCCCATAACCCATGCTGGTGTTGGCGGTCGCGCGAGCATACTTTGCCAGCTTCTTAATCTCAGCTATCGTTACGACGTAGGCTTTGATTGGGATCCTGTAAAGATGGAGTTTGCCAATGGTACTGGTAACGGAATTCCTCTTGATCGCGTAGGCGATTGCAATGGTTGGAAGGTCAATGTATAATGGTTGCAAGTAAGTTTACCTGTATTAAGTCAATATATATTTAGGTAAACAGATAAAAGCGCTGAGCGTTATAAAAAATGTTCAGCGCTTTTTGTATTATTATTAAAGCTGTGAATATTAAATCATTTGTTATTGCAGTGCTAACGTTTTATTGTGACCCTCCCTATAATTGATACAGGGTTGAAGGGTGAAAATGAAATTCTTCCCATTAGGGGAACCATAAATTAAATTTTCATCCCTTCGCCCTGGATTTGAGCTTTAGTCTCCCTTGACTGGTGGGAGTAATAAAGGGTAAAATATCTACAATTGAAAATTTTACTAATCAAGGAGAAATAATGAATAGAATAATTAAGACAGCCGTTGCAGCAATTGCTCTTTATTCAGCAGTTCCTGCTTTTGCAGAAGAGAATGAAGAAGTTGAGTCTTCTGTTATTGGTTATACCCCCGTTGCTATCGGCATTGCTACCCCTGTACAGCTTCCATGGGGTATTAATCGTTGGGATGTTTATGGGCTCGATCTCAACCTTTTTTATTCAGATGCACCGAAAATGTACGGTCTTGACATTGGTGGTCTTGGCGCCGTAACACGTAACACTGCTATGGGCTTGGTCTCAAGTCTTTTGGCAAACGTTGCTTTTGACGATGTATACGGTATTCGTCTTACTGGTGGCGTCAACTATTCCGACAAGGGAATTTGGGGTGCCGAGATTGGTTTGCTCGGAATTAGGGACAGCCTTCATGGTCTCGATGTTAATGCTTTGGGTTCTTATCAGCAGAATATCTGTGGTTTTCAGGTTTCGGGTCTTGCCAACGTTTCTCGTGTAGAGAGTTATGGCGCAGTGGTTGCTGGTATTGCTAACCTTTCTCAGGTTTCATACGGTCTTCAGTTGGCTGTTGTCTTTAACATGACACAGGAACTTCATGGTGCACAAGTTGCTCTTGTTAATTACACCGAGGACTGCCCGTCAGGTTTCCAGATTGGTCTTGTTAACATCATTCTTCAGAATAGGCTCAAGTTCCTTCCTTTTGTGAACGGATACTTCTGATAAGAGATGGCAAGCAAAAATCCATTTCTTAAAAAAGCTACGGGGACCTCTAAGGCCCCCGTACGCGTTGAAAAGAAGCATGGCCTTGGCCGCGGGTTGGATTCTCTTATTCCAACCAAGGGGGCGCAAGCTCCAGCTTCTTTGCCTAAAGTTTCTACCGATAAGGTTATTCCAGAAGTTAAGCCTGTTCAGAATAATCCAATTCTTGAGCTTCCTATACTCGACATTGAGCGCAGTCCCTATCAGCCTCGTCGGGATTTCAAAGAGGAAGAGCTCAATGAATTAGCGGAGTCGCTTAAAAACAATGGCTTGGTTCAGCCGCCGTCCGTACGTAAAAATTCAGAAGGCAAGTACGAGCTTATTGCTGGTGAGCGCCGTCTTCGCGCGGCTTTGCTGGCAGGTTGGAAGAAAATCCGTGTAACTCTTATTGAGGCGGATAATCTTACTGCCGCGGCTATGACTACGACCGAGAATCTTCAGCGCGAAGATTTAAATCCGATCGAAGAAGCCGATAGCTACAAAACTCTTCAAGATACTTTTGGCCTTACACAGCAGGAAGTTGCTGAGCGTGTAGGTAAGCCGCGTACAACAGTTGCCAATTCTGTACGCTTGCTCGAATTGCCCGATGAGGTCAAGACTCTCGTTCAAAACAAATTGCTCTCTGTTGGTCATGCAAAGGTCTTGCTTTCGGTTGACGAGGAGAAGGAGCGTATTCTTCTTGCTCGCGATTGTGTTAATGATCAACTTACGGTAAGAGCTCTTGAGCGCAAGATTGCCAAATTAAAAGCACCCGTAGTCGATAAGCCGCGAGGTACGCCCGACATGCCAGACGGCTATGTTAGGTCTCTCGTAGATAAGTTAAAAAAACATTTAGGCTGTGCGGTGCGTATGACAAGTGGAACTACACTGGCCAATGGTAAGCACGTCAAAGGTCTTCTTGAAATTGATTTCTTTGATAACGATGAACTCGATAGGATTCTTCGGATGATAGGAGTTGAGGTAGATTGAGATGACGTCGCTTTTTTTAGCTGTTGCGCTTACATTTGGCGTTGACGATGCGAAGCTTGCTTACGAAACGGCAACAGAATTAGTTCAAGATTGCACTCCGCGCGATTCGGGTACGTATGGCTCGAAGCGCGCGGCTATGTATATATTGGACAAAGTAAGTTCATTAGGCCCAAATGCCAAGATAGATACCTTCGTTGCAGAAACGCCTAAAGGCAGGCGGGCTTTTACGAATGTAGAGAGTACTTTCGTTTCCAATCCTGATAATGAGTGGATCGTTTTTGTTTCGCATTTTGATACAAAATTGGGGGTCCAATGTCCAGGAGCTAATGATGGCGCTTCAACTACGGGCTTGTTGGTTTCTCTTGCCGCCAAGTTGTTTCGGCAGCCACCGGAAAAAACAAATATTATGCTTGTTTGGACCGATGGTGAAGAGTGCTTTGAAACATATGGTCTCAATGATGGGTTGTGGGGGTCTCGTCACATAGCGCAGAAACTAAAAGACTCAGGAGTCAAAGTTCGCGCCGTTGTTTGCCTTGATATGCTTGGCGATAAAAATCTAAAGATTTCTATCCCCGATAATTGTCACCAAGGTTTTAAAAAGGGTGTTCTTAAAATTGTTAAATCTAAAAATCTTGACGATAAAATTGTCTCAAGCAATGATATCGTCTATGACGATCACCTGCCGTTTCTTCAGTTAGGGTTTAAGGCTATTGCGTTAATTGATTTTGAATATGGAAGTTCTCACGGCCTTAATGATTATTGGCATACGCCTAATGATACGATAGATAAAATTTCAATTGAGTCCCTACAGCTGTCAGGTAGTTTGGCCTCGTGGATAATAGGTGGGCTTGATCGTTAGTTTTGATATAATATTTCACGATAAAAACAAGTTAATTCTGTAAAAATATTGCCGAAAGGTAGCGTTTATAATGAAGATTGCAAAAGTCAATGGATTCGAGGTTTCAAAAGAAGCAGTAGGTTTTGAGCTTGATCGTCTTGTTCGCTTTTATATGTCGCATGGAATGTCCCATCAAGAAATCAAACAAAATCTCCCCAAACTTCAAGAGAAGGCTTTAGAGCAGGCTATAGGTGCAAGATTGCTTCTTGAGCGTTCATCGCAGTTAGATATTTCTTTGTCAGCGGCAGAAATTGATGCGGAAGTCGAAAAGGTAGCGCAACAGCTAGGTAGCGCAGAAAATCTTGAGAAGGCTCTCGAGGCGCAGGGTGTTACAATTGATGCTTTCCGCAAAGAGCTTGAAAAGGGTGCTCGTGTCAACAAGTTAGTGGAACAGGCTTGCTCGAGCGTTGAGGAGTCGACCGAGAAGGAAGTTACCGATTTTTACGAGGCCCATAAAAGTGAATATGTGACAC
>JAEIGA010004471.1_pt1 | contig 21644 bp, 20 predicted proteins | sample 9270691 | NCBI WGS metagenome assembly JAEIGA01 (sample SAMN17057246, study PRJNA624740) | gut metagenome | biome: biome; isolation source: fecal sample | host: Bos grunniens | place: China: Xizang | collected 2019 | reverse complement strand
GCTATAAATCCTCCTTGGCAGCAAAAATTGAAGAAAAGATTTTGTGAGTTTGGTAGGCAGCCGCAATAGAATGAAAACGAGATTCATCTCGGCTTTCCAACAAGGGCGTTTTGTTTATCAAATAATTTACCCAAGGAGCTGTCTCTCCCAAGGGGCCGTATCCATTAGACCAACCTGGAATTATACTGTGGTTTCCCAAAGAATCTTCCCCATTAATACTATAAAATCCAGCCACAAAGGGATGCAACAAACTGGCAGCCTTTGCACCTTCTCCCGTGTATCCATCCCCTAAAAGGAAGACCGTTCTGGAAGATAATCCTCGTTCTCCACCAAAATAATCTATGAGGGCTTCATACTGAAAAGATGACTCCCGCTGCAAAGTAGCCTCCTGCCCTGCAATTTCCTCTGGGGAAAATAAGCCCTTCCAACGCATTCGAGATGATGCAATTTTTTTTTGGTTAAAATCTGCCACAACCACCTCGTAGCCAAGAGAAGCCAAGGTAGCAGCTACTGGTTCCTCCCGCTCAATGGAAGTGCGACCATCAGTAACCCATAAAACCAGTGGCAAAACTGGCGTTGCCCCCTGAAATTCCGTGGGATTTTCTATACGAGCCCCGCGTTCAGACCAGGGTGCAGCATCAGAAGCAGGCTTGTATTGCACCAGCATTACATCAGCTGTATCAAAAAAGCCTTCACGAGGAGCCAATCCAGAACGAACTGAACCACTCAAGGTTACCCTTCGCTGGTTTACTGCTACATCTGAGGCAACGGGAAGCGGTCGCAAAAGCACCACCAAGGCTCCTACTCCCAGAATTACAAGAATATTCACAATTGAAACTAGCCACAGCAGGGGACTAAAATAGTCTACATACAACTTGTTGCAAAATCGCCACAAACTATAGGCATTTTCAATAAAAACCACAAAGGCAAGTACAAGAATCACTGCTTTAGGCAGAGAAAAATCCCAAGCAAATAAACCTACAATACAAATCCCCAAGGCAACAGGAGCCAGAAGCACCGCCACATCCTGCTGCCCTCTGGTCATAAAAAAAAGTCTAGAATTCACTGCCAGCAAGAGACTTAACACCAATAAGTCAATTATTACAGAATCGGTCATGAACTTATCATAAAATAAATTGAAAACTAACTCAACCTTTATTTTCATATAGCTTTTTTTGTGTTATTCTTGAACAACAAAATCGATTAGGCTTTTTAAATAATTGGAGAACATGTGGAACAGTACTTAACCGAACAAGAATTACAATTATTAAATCCTCAGATTGTACAGAATATGATTCAAAAGGAAATTCCTATATCGGTGACGGTCTCTCATCTAACCCAAGAAATGAAGCACTATCTAAAAAAAATTCTTTCTACCTTTTTGTACCAAATGAAACAAGAAAGTATGATTGAGTACATTGACTATTGTCTTACAGAATTGATAGATAACAGTCAAAAGGCGAACGCAAAGCGAATTTATTTTCAGGAGCAAAATCTCGATATCTTTAATGAGCAGGATTATGCTCAGGGTATGGAAACGTTTAAGATAGATTTTATATCAAATCAAGAGCGTTATCAAAGTTGCCAGGAAGAAAAAGGCTTAAGCATGACCATGACCTTATTTGTAAAGGATGAGTCTTTTTTCCTAGAAGTGGCAAATAATAGTAAACTCACCGTTTTTGAATACAAGCGTATTCACGACAGAATTATGCGGGCCTTGGAATCTCAAGATCCAGCTCAGATTTTCTCCTATATCAACGAACAAGAAGGAGCGGGACTGGGATTTATTAGCATTACCTTGATGTTGCGGAAATTCGGAATTCCTGAAGAAAATATCCAGATTGTTTCCCAAGAGAACATTACCACCATTCGGATTAAGCTTCCGAAAAATATGGATGAATTCCAATACATCTCTGCCATATCAAAGGAAATTGCCGAAAGCCTCCAAAACATTCCTCAACTTCCAGAAAATATTAGTAGAATCAGTAGATTGCTGGAGGATCCCACCTCGGAAATTGGAGAAATCATCACCTTAATTCAGCAAGACGTAACCCTTTCTGCAGACTTGATCAAACTAGTCCACAGTGCTTCCTATCGAATGAAGAAGACACCCACCAACATAGAAGATTCCGTAAAAATGGTGGGATTGCGAGGAGTGCGAAACTTAATCTACGCCATTGGAACCTTTCAAAACTTGACTCCCACCACCAAAACAAAAAAAATCATGTGGAGTCATGCCAAAGACGTGGGAAATTATGCCTTGGCTCTGGCCTATAAATTTTATGGAACCAACAAAAAGATTATTTCTGACGCCTATGTTTGTGGGCTCCTCCACGACATTGGAAAAATTCTCTTTGAGGCAGCCCACCCAGAAACAATCCACAATCTTGTGAACTTCTGCAACACAAAACATATTCCAGCACGAGTATACGAAAAAATTATTGGTGGTGCCAATCATGCAGAAATTGGCTCTCTCATTACCCAAAAATGGAATTTTCCAGAAGTAATTACTGCTGCCATAGAATTCCACCATATTCCAACTTCCGCACCAGAAAGTCACCGACAAATTGTGGAAATTGTATATCTGGCAAATAGCATTTGCCGCTATCAAGATCAAAGAATAACTTTTAGATGTATGGAGCCAACGGTTCTCAGCAATTTTGGTATTACTGAAGAAAAACAATTTCAACTACTGATAAAAGAGCTTAATAACATCTAAATTCATTTTTTGAAGAAAATAACTTTTAGTTCAGAGACGCTACCCAGGCTTGCATTAAAATGCCAAAAGCCACACCTACATTCAGTGAAGCCTTGATGCCTTTCATTGGAATGGTCACTCGACCATAGGTAGCCCGTTCCAGAGCTTCTGGACTGACCCCCAACTCCTCGGAACCAATAATCACAATACCTTGTTTGGGAAAAACAAATTCGTTGATAGCAGTTCCCCCTGTTTCCAGCACAAAAACTGGTAGCTCTTGGGGCAATTCATTCAAGGACAATCGTTGCCACTGGAGTGCCTCTATGCAGCCCATTCCAGAGCGAATGGCACGGGGATGCAATGGATCGCAACAGCCAGGAGAAAGAAAAACACCTTGGGCTCCCATGGCTTCTGCTGTTCTAAAAATTGAACCAAGATTGAAGGGAGAGCGAATATCTTCTGCATACACGTACAAGCCAGGGTAAAAATCCCGAGTAACAGGGAGTTCACTGCGGTGAGGAGCAATGATTAGATCCCATTCAGCAGGAAAGGTTCCGATAATGGCCAACAATGCATTGCGGGCACAATTGCAAACTCGCCGTTCATCCAAAGGATTGGCAGCCAACAACGCTGCCAATTCCTGAGCGGTAGCTTCTGGAAGCTGCGGATCTTCTAACACAACGGCAGCGAGCTTTGCCACATACTCACTGCGAGACAGAGAAGGAAAACTGTAACCACAGCCAGATTCTGCAATGCCAGCAATATCTCGTTCCAAGGCACCAAAACACAGGGCAAGTTTTCGCCGCTTTTGTCCACCCTTCAAGTGGTTTAATTTATCTGGAGCAATCATAACACCAACTGATTAAAAGGCTCGTTTCATCAGCTCAAATAAATCATCAGCACCCATGGAGCGAGGCATACTATTAACCAAGTCTAGCTGACTTACGTCTTCTGCAGCAATGATAAACTGCTCCATAGTCAAAGACAAATCTTTAAGCCGAGCAGGTAGATTTGCAAGAGCAATCCAATGACGAATACGTTCTGCCAGCAAAGCTACAATTCTATCCTTATCCCCAACCAAGTCTTCTTCAATTCCCAACAGTTGGGCTACACGAACAATCCTGTCTCGCTTGAACAGGGCCACATCTTCCAGCATATAGGGAAAGAGGATGGAACCTGTCAGAGAATGAGTAATCTTATAGCGGGCACCAACAGCCAAAGCTGTCAAGGTAGCAGGCCCCACAGAGCTTGTAGTTATAGCCAAGGATGCCATACAACCACCTTGAGACAACATAACTTCAGGGGAAATGGCTGATACATCACCTTCCGATGCATTCAAATAGCTTCCCAAAAGTTCTATGGCCTTTTCTGCAAACATATCAGAAAAGAAATTAGCCTTTTGAGAAAGATATGCCTCCACCGCAATGCCTAAAGTTTCCAAAGCAATGGCCTTCATCTGACTTTGAGAAAGAGAAACATGGAGAGTGGGATCAAAAAGTGCTAATTTACACAGCGAAGGATGCACCTTCAAAATCCGTATCTGCCTACTACGTGCATCAATGAGCGGGACAAATTCCGTAAACAAAAAAGGACTTCTGATGGTGGAGGGAACAGCAATAAGGGGCAATGACTCGGTCTTAATAGAGGCACCATCTAAAACATCATAAATATCATTCGTTTCGTTAAAAAGAGCACAAACAGTTCGAGCAATACCAAAAACAGAAGACCCCCCAATGGCAATAATTCCTTGGACATAGGCATTCCGTGCCAAAGATAAGGCTCGTTTAACAGTTTCCGAATCAGCAGAAAAATCTATTTCATCAAAAATGAAATAATCAATATGCCGTGTAGACAAGGACTCATACAAGGTGTCCAGATTATGCACTTCTTTTAACACAGGATCTACAATTACCATGTAACGTTCACCCCATTCCTTGGCATAAAGCCCCAGACGAGATGAAATATACGTTGCCAATACAATATTGGGTGAGATTTTAAACTGCAAATCAGCCATACATGCTCCTTTTAAACAACAAAAAAAAACTGCCCCAGAAAGTAATTTCTACTTTCGAGACAGCCTTTTTATGATCCTATATTCTAAAGATTAAAATCCAATGTAAGATGCTAAAATTTTATCGACTGTAGAATCAATAACGGAACCACTCAAATATGCGGGATCTTGAATCTTCATCCGAATTTGTTCTACCAAATCAACACGAACATCTGGCGTTTCAGCTGCAATCTCAGAGAGATAATATGCTTCAGCCATTTCCTGAGCCTCACGAGACACAGAGATAGAATCCCCGCCCATGAAAACAGAGGATCTTGCAGAGACACGCTGGGACCCCTGCACATTACTCAGAGGATTAATTCCTCCAATCTTATCAATAATCACTTTGACCTGCCTCTACCGACTCCCTCGGTATCTTCATCTAGAAATTGGGCATCTTTACTGCCCGAAACAAACACAGCAAATTCTCCCAGTATTTTGCTGCGTCCGGCGAAGTCCTCAAGAACTTCTGCCGCGGTCCCCTCCACTATTTCTTCGTGCAACTTTGTAAGTTCCCGCCCTACTACAATGCGACGATCACATTGAATATCGGCAATATCTGCCAAAAGCTTAACAATTCTGAAGGGAGATTCGTATAAAACGAATGCAAATCCAGTAACCATTAACTCTCGCAAACGAGAACGCCTTCTCCCTGGCTTTGGAGACAAAAATCCTTCAAAAAGAAGGGTCTTTCCTCCTGAACCAGCTACGCTCGCCAATGAAACAAAGGCACAAGCACCTGGAATCGGAACGATCTCATGACCTGCCCCACGAGCCACATCCACCAACACCGCCCCAGGATCACTAATTCCAGGAGTGCCAGCATCACTGGCGTAGGCAACATTCTGTCCTTCATCCAATAAATGCACTATTTTTTGAGCGGCAGACTGTTCATTTTGAGCTCGACAAGACACTAAAGGCTTTTTAATCTCAAAATGATTCAGTAACTGCAAGGTATGTCGGGTATCTTCACAGGCAATAACATCCACAGTTTTGAATGTCTCTAAAGCACGATATGTAATATCTCCAAGATTTCCTATGGGTGTACCCACTATATACAGAGTTGCCACGATATAATTCTATCACAAATCAAGAAATAGCACAAGAAAGAATTTTTATTTTCCGCAATCTTGCACTCAAATTCAAAAGAATTTATACTGATTTTAATCGGGAGGCTTTTATGAAGGTGCAATTACAATTGTTTTTGTGCTTCTTTAAGTTGGGTTTTATTGCCTTTGGTGGAGGCTACTCCATGATTCCACTGGTGGAACGGGAGATTGTGGGCAAGCTACAGTTGATGGATCAGCAAACTTTTACCGACATTGTATCTATTTCTGGAGGATTGCCAGGAGCCGTGGGATTGAATGGGGCAATCTTCATTGGCTACACTAGCGGGGGAATTCTGGGAGCCTTTGTGGGAGCCATAGCCAGCGTACTGCCCTGCCTTATCATCATCTTTACCCTCATGACCTTATTCTCCAATATTAGCGATTTACCAACAGTGCAAAAAGCCATGGACGGCATTCGACCTGTGGTGGTGGCCCTCATTGCCTACGCTTCATTCCGCATTGGAAAGACCACCTACGAGGCACCGCCCTACCTGATTCTTACCGCCATAAGTCTTGCCATTTGTCTCTTTCTGCCTGCATTACCGCTGCCAGCAGTAGTAGCTCTGGGGATTGTAACTGGATTGATTATTACCTTTGCACGGAGGAGACCATGGCACTAACCTTGTTTTTAATTTTCTTTAAGTTGGGATTCTTTTCTTTTGGCGGTGGCTACACCATGATTCCACTGGTGGAGCAAGAGCTTTTAGCCCGAGGATTTGAGTTATCTCCCCAGGTGATTGCCAACACTGCAGCTATTGCTGGAGTTGCACCTGGTCCCGTGGGAATTAACCTTGCTATTGCCTTTGGCTATGAGTTAGCAGGCTTCCCCGGCGTACTGGCCACAGCCCTGGGGGTTATGCTCCCTAGCTTGATTTTGGTGCTGATGGTGGCTTTTTTCTTTAAAGCTGTGGCAAAGTCAGTATATTTCCGAGGCATGATGACAGGATTAAAGCCCTTTATAGTGGGAATTACCCTCTATGCCGCTTTGAACATGGCTTTGAAAAATGGCATGCTTTCAACAGACTTGGCACGGAGCATTCCCAGCATTGCTATTGCAGTAGTATCCTTTGTATTGCTACTGAAAACAAAGCTCCACCCCATTATCTTGATTTGTGGTGGAGCTGTGGCGGGGTTATTTTTCTTTTAAATCCTCTGGAGTTAAAAACTTCAATTCACCTCGATACAAATCGCCTTTTTCACCCAAGGCACGATTTAGTTCTCCTTGGGCAGAGGAAAATTCATCTAAGTGCTGTAAATCGATAGCTCTCAAAGCATAATCCAAGTCATATTGAAAATTCCCTACATAAACGTACTGGGCTCACTCTGGAACAGTAATGTCAATCATGGCGGGCAATCGGAACCAGAAGTTATCATTGGTATGACCAAAAATCCAAGCCATAAATTCTTCAATACGAACGGTACCATCCTTCTGGACTTTTGCCTCTGCAAAGAAGGTTTGCCCAAAATCAGGATTATTTTCAAAATCAAAACCTTTTACGGTGTAATAAAAATCTCGATTTTTAGGTGGGAAAAGCCAATCAATCTTCATTGTCTTGAATGCAGGTTCTCGTGCAGCATAATCAATAGGATTTTTTAAGGAAACCTTTCCAACTAACACCACCTTATTTCTCCCTGGTTTCTTGAGAGTCCCTTCTTCAATTTCAACAGCACACACTAAGGAACAACCAAGGGCTAGCAATCCAAGGATAGCACAAATATATTTCTTACTCTTGAACATTTTCAATCTCCTGAATTCTTTGTGTTATATAAATTTCCCATTCACTACCCTCAAAATAATCAACCATTTTCTTGAGAGTTTTCAATTCTTCTTTGTTATTTTTATCCTCTTTTCCCATGTAAATCAGTCCTGGTTTGTCTACTATAATATCAACACCACCAATACCATAGACTGTAGTCATAGAACCATTGCTATAATGCTCTGTACTTGTGTACAACTTAAGTTCTGATCCCACAGGCTGAGGTACTAAAAAATACCGAAAGGAGCCAGCAGGAATTAGCTGCAACCAAAAGGTAACATTTTCCATTACCACAGCAGGATAAAAAACATATCCAAACTGAGGATTTTGCTGGAGGAAGGTATTGATAGATCTTCCTTCTGTTCCAAAATAAAGTGCATGAGTTTTAGGAGAACCCCAGATGGCTTTTTCATCAAGTTCTTCCCGTATTTTAGATACACCATCCCGTGCTGCAATTGTAGCACAGCCCATCAGCATCACCATTGTTATTGCCATACAAGCAACACAAACCCATCTTTTTAGCATAAAACCCCCTATATTTAATACTGTATGCAAGATTTTGATTCAGTATTATTTCATTCTCTTAAATTTTAGACTTCAAGTATTTTTAGCCCAAGGCCAATGGAAAATGAATGATTTCCCACTTTTTCCTTTTTATTTAACAAGAAGTCTTGTAAGGTGAACACGGTGTAGTTATAACGTATGGTAAGATATGGAGAGATATAATCCCTTGTGTAGTATCCCAAATTTACTCCAGTCCCGAAACCAAAGTTTAAGAGGGAAATGCTTGACTCAGCCAAATCTTCAGGAAAATAGATGCCCAAGCGCCCCTGCAAAATAATATCTATCAGAAAATCTCCTACTATCATGGGGAGTTGAAGTTGAGGAGCAGCACCATACAAAAAGAAACTCTCATCTACAGAAAAATCTTGCGTTTCAACTATAAGCCGTTCCTTTTCCACAAAAACATTCAGACCAATAAAATTATAATACAAGCCGAAATCAAGGTTAAATCCATTGAAGGGATAAGTAAGTCCCCGCACGTATCCACCAGAAACAGAGAAAAAATAGGGATTTTCAAAATCAAAATAGATTTTTTTCTTCTTTGCCTGTTTTTCTTCTTGTTTAGATTCCTTAATGCTACTGAACTCTGCTAATTTCCACTGGTCTTCCTCTTGAATCCAGAAGGATGAAACAGTTTTTTCATTTTCAAAACTATAATCCACCGTTTTTCCTGTGGGCTGGTCAAGAGGCTCTGAAATAGTGGGACGCATGAAACTTTCCCCTTCCAGATAAAATTCTTTCCACACCTGATAGCTCACTGCAGCTTGGAGTCCATCTAAGGGATTGTTGATAAAACTTGCAATGACGGCAGCACGAACAGATTCTGGAGCACGAGCCAAAACCTCTCGAAAAGATCCTTCACCCAAAGCATACACCATAGAAGAAGAAATAAAAGCTGTTATATTGAAAAAACCAGATCCATTATTTTTCCCCATATTGGTAATAAATTTTGATAGTTGAGTATCAAAAGAAGTGTCTTGAGTCTGAGTTTTAGCTTTAAGAATAAAACTGTCAATTTGAGAGGCAGGAATTGCATAGTTCGTATTTTGACGATTCAAGGCTTGCCAAGTATTTACTCCTACAACCTTATAGCCCACAGCAGAAGTTTCATCCTTTACCAGCAAGGGGCCTCCACTATTTCCACCATCAATCTGGGCTGTATGTTGAATAAGGGAAGAAACTTCAGGATCTACAACCTCTTCCATGTATACGGAAGCATTGGAAATAATTCCTGAACCCAACTGCCAGAGCGGTCTATTTCCCAAGCCAGGAAAGCCTGCTGACCAAACAGTATCTCCATCTGTGATTTTTCCAGTCCAAAGAGAAAGTCCAGGACGAGAAAATTGTTCAGGAAGACCAATGATGGCTAAATCCAAATCTTCAGCTACAGCAATAATCTCCCTATCCTTAAATTCTAAGTTTGAGCCATCCTCGTTTTCAAAAACCAAATTAACACTGCTGTATCCATCTACTACATGACGATTCGTTACAATGTAAGGCCTTCCCTCTTGACTATAATACACAAACCCAGAACCAAAACTACCAGCAAGAAAAGCATCCACGTATTCTGCATACTTTGCATAACTTGAATTACTAAGCCGATTTTTGTATTCCTGTAGAAAAGTCTTGTCTTCCGGAGATATATTTCCCTCCACAACACACACATAATTTTTAATTGATGTGGCAAATCCCATGGTACACAAGACAAAAAGAAATAGAACTGACAATATTTTCTTTATCTGAAGCATTCCCCTGTCCTTAATTATAAAATACTATTATTACAATTTTACCCCCCCCCCTATATATTTTGTCAAGAAAAAAATGTTAGATTTTGAAAATTAAAACTTTTCTTTTGCATTCTCCTCAGCCTTAACCTACATTTAAAACATGAGTACCCCTTCCCAAGCAGAATCCTCATCCCAGGATCTTTCTTACATGCTCACCATGCCCATTCCTCAGCTTGTGGCAAAAATGGCCATTCCCACCGTTATTACCATGCTAGTTACTTCGGTATACGGCATTGCGGACATGTTCTTTGTGTCTGAACTAGGAACTAGTGCCAGTGCAGCGGTGGGAATCGTCTTTTCCATCATGACCACCATTCAGGCCTTGGGATTTATGCTGGGTATGGGTGCAGGAAGTCTCATTTCTCGTAAGCTAGGAGAAGGAAAGCTGCAAGAAGCAGAAAATCTTGCTACAGTGGCCTTTTTTTCGTCACTGGTAGGAGGGCTTCTTCTTTTGGCTGTGGGCCTACAACTAAAAACTGAATTGATGAAGGTTTTGGGAGCCACCGCCACAATCCTGCCCTTTGCAGAAGAATTTGCCCACTACATTTTAATCGCAGCACCAGTTATGTGTGGCTCCTTTGTGTTGAATATTCTCCTACGTTCCCAAGGAAAGGCAAAACTGTCCATGATAGGCTTGTCCACAGGGGGCATTCTAAACATTATTCTAGAGCCGATTTTTATTTTTAAGCTGAAGATGGGGATTGGTGGAGCTGCGGTGGCAACATGCATCAGTCAAGCAGTGAGTTTTGTGATTCTCCTTTCCATCTACCTTGCCCACAAGGAGCTGGCACGAATCAATCTTCGGTTGTTGCCCGCCGCCCTACCACGATTTTTCCCAAAGATTTGTGCCAGTGGCGGAGCTTCTCTCCTACGACAAAGCCTGGTGGTAGTGGCCAACGTGTTGTTGAACATTCACGCCAGTGCCTACGGAGATGCTGCAGTGGCAGGTATTTCCATTACCAGCCGAGTGTTTTTAGTGGTTATTTCCGTGATGTTTGGTATTGGACAGGGCTTTCAGCCAGTGGCGGGCTTTTGCTATGGAGCTAAGCAATTTGATCGGGTACGACAATCCTATTATTTTACCTTGTTCGTAAGCACCTTGATTCAGTTGATTTTTGCAGTGATTTTATTTTTTCTTGCCCGCCACACGGTCCAGCTCTTTCAAAAGGCTCAGGAGGTGGTACAGGTGGGCACTCGGGCCATTCGATTTTATGCCCTGTCTCTGCCTTTTCTACCGCTGTCAGTGGTAACAAATATGCTGCTACAAGTTACTGGAAAAAACAAGCAAAGTATCTTTCTTTCCAGCTGTAGACAGGGCATTTTCTTTTTGCCTCTGATTTTTCTTCTTCCTCGATTTTTTGGCATTACTGGATTAGAGCTGAGCCAGCCCTTGGCAAATCTCCTTTCTGGCTTGATTGCCATTCCTTTTTTGGTAAAGGCAAGATTTACTTACCAAGACAAAACTTACTAAACACCGTGTCCAAAATGTCCTCGGTGGTTACTTCTCCAGTAATTTCACCAAGGGCAGCAAGGGCTTCCTCCACATCCTGCACCACAGCGTCCAAGGTGTAGCCATCATGAGCCACTTCTAATCCGTGAATAACGGCTTCCAGAGCCTCTTGGGTACAGACTTTTTGTCGCTCTGTTCCTAAGCCCACTTGACCAGAAGCAGGAGAGCTGAAATCACAGGAAATCACATCCTTTACCATCTCCACCAGCTGTGCTGTTCCTGCACCAGTTCTGGCACTAAGCCGAATGATTCCATCTAGCGAAAACTCCTCAAGTTTGAGTCCAAGCTCAAATTCAGGTGAAGTTGGATCAGATACCTTATCCCATTTGTTCAACACCAGCAGCAAAGGAGGGCGAGCTGCTTTTTCACGCTGACTCCACTTTGACAAAAAAGCCTTGTCTTCTTCCACCAGTCCCACAGAAGCATCTACCAAGTACAGAATCAGCTGGGCTTCTGCAGTCAAATCCTGGGTTCGTTGGATTCCGTGTCGCTCCACCTCGTCATCACTTTCCCGTAAACCTGCAGTGTCAAAAAGTCGAGCAGGAATTCCCCCGAAGGAAACCCAGCTTTCAATCCAGTCACGAGTTGTACCGTGAATGTCGGAAACAATGGAGCGATCTTCTTTCAGCAACGTGTTAAACAAGCTTGATTTTCCCGCATTTGTTCGACCACACAGCACCACCCGCACTCCATCTTGATAGAGCTTTTCGCTGGCCCAGGAGTTGCACAGGGATTCCAAGCGACTGCGGACCTCTTCCAGCTGACGGCTATCAAAGGCATCGGCAATGGCCTCCTCATCCTCGGGATATTCGATTTCAGCTTCAAGGCCTGCTAAGGTTTCACGAAGGAGCTGTTTAATGGCATCTAGCTCCTGGAATAAACCTCCTGCCAAACGACCTGCTGCACGACTGCGACTTGTATCGGTTTTGGCAGCAATAATTTCGTGAACAGCCTCAGAGCGTGTTAAATCAGCCTTACCATTGATAAAGGAACGAAAGGTAAATTCTCCCGGCAGGGCTGCTCTAAAACCATGGTTTGTAAGCAAGCGAAAGATTTCTGTCACCATACCAGGGCCACCGTGGCAGTTAATTTCCACCATATCCTCCCCAGTAAAGCTGCGAGGCCCTCGAAACACAGACACCAACACCTGGTCAATAGACTGATAATCTTTTTTGCCAGTTTCATCCCCTGGCTCCACTATCCAGCCATACACAATGGTATTTCCTTCAGCCGACAACAAGGCCTTAGGCCGAGAAAATACCTTTGACAAAAGCTCTATGACACCAGTTCCGGTACAGCGAACAATGCCCAAGGCGGCAGGAGCCAAAGCCGTAGCAATGGCTGCAATTGGTTCTTCTGGGGTGTAGCCAGCAGTGTTCATTTACAATCTCCTGTAGAACAAGCTTCAGAATCTGTTTTCTTTTCCTCACCAGATTTTGGCAGAGCAATTCCTAGTCGAATAAAAAGCAGGGGACAAAGATACATCACCACAAAACCAACACTAGCAAATTGCAAAAATTTCAAAAGAAGATGTAATTCCAGATTTGTAGCAAACCGACCTGCAAGATTTTTTGCCAATTTCCAAGCCCCAAAGGTTACACCAGTAACCACCAATCCCACAGGGAGACGGAGCAACCGTTGTACAGGTGTTCCTTCTGCATCCCAAAACAGGGCTTTTTTATTCCAAAAGATTCTTCCCACAAGGAAACCAAACAAGGCTCCGTTCAAGGAGGTGTGACTTCCAGAAAAATGATTCAAAAGGAACACCATAGCGGCCACAAAAAGCACCTGTAGGCTTACCCTCCAGCTTGAAACAATTTTGGCCACAGGCTTCCAGAACAAGATCATTCCCACAGAAGTCAAAAATCCCAAGGAAAGGCCCAAAAGCACGTCACTGGGATAATGAACTCCAAGGTAAATGCGACTCACTCCAATCAACAGGGGAAATCCCGCCGCAACACAGAGACGCACCAACACACACAGAGGAAGTTTTCGTCGGCCGCCACATTTTTTGCCCAACTTGCAATGTCTACATTTTCTTGCCCCCAAAACAAATTTTGCAAACAAGGGATAAAAGGTAGCAGAACCTTGGGAGTGACCAGAGGGAGTGGAAAAACCAGATTCTTCCACTACAAAAACTGAGCTGTCACGAATAAATGGACGAGGCACCTGCAATACTTCTTTAATAGCAGTATTCAAGGCTCCAGAAAAAATAATACCTACTCCCAGTTTAAATCCAGCACAACTGTCAAGGCACCAATACAATAGGAGAACGACACCAAAGTAAAAGGCTGGAGTACTAAAAAATGAAATCACCTGCATTATCAAGGTGAGAAAGGGAGACTGAAACTGCTGTACCCAGCGAATTACCTCCAGTCCCCAATCATACAAAACTTCTATATTCATCACTATTCCATTGTTCCAGAAAGAGCAGGTTTCCTAAATTTTGCATTAGCTTCATCTAGCTCCCAGGGATACGGTTCTGTATCTGTTACGTCTGGACGAATATCATCATAGCGCCCAATATTATTCCAGTACATGTATCCGTGATTTGCCGCATCTCGCACGCCATAAATCTGACGCTGTACATAATCTGCGTTATAATATTTCTTATCGTAGGAAACTCCAAGATAAAAAGCTTGAGTCCAAGGACGAATCACACTTTTGTTCCGTGCAATAATGGAATTACGATACGTTCCAAAAAAGTAAATTCGATAAGGTCGCTCTGCTGCAGGTGCATGGGCCAAAAATGGTTGCTCAAAGTGACTGGGATAGAACATGGGACAAATTACATCCACATATTCAGACAAGAGCTCCACATCCTGACCAGTACGGGCTCCACTGCGATACCACCCATTAGCACCATAAATGTCAATTCCGATGGGAGCCTCAATATTTTGTCGTGCATAGGACAAGAAAGAAATCAAAGCACTTTCCTTATCCATCCCCTTATCCTGCCACCGGTAAGATGCCTGCCACAAATTGGTTCCATCAGTGGGGAAACGGATATAGTCAAACTGCACCTCATCAAAGCCACGACGAATCAACTCCTTGGCTACCGCCACGTTGTATTCCCACACCTCATGACAATAAGGGTCAACCCAATGCTCATCGTAATAGAGGGTTTCAGTACCAGTTACATTACCTTCTTCGTCAGTAATCTCCTTTTCACCTTTAGTACCCACCCAGCGACTTTGAGAAGATTTATTCCACACAGCATACTTTCCTCCATCATACTGAGAAAGATGCTTGTCTTTAAACACTACGATTCGAGCAATAAGATAAATATCTTCACTTTTAAACCGCTCCACAAACTGATCCAAGTCCACCGCATATTGGCTCACAAAGCCCTTTTCTTTAACCAGTGGATCTTGCGTCTTGTATCGCAATAAACCGTAATCATCTTTCATATCGATTACAATACTATTCAATTTGTTGTCTTTTAACGTTTGAATAATTTCATCCTGTCCAGACTTTGTTCGTCCTTGGTTTGCAGGCAGATAGAGGGATTTAATTTGAGTCAATTTTTCAGAAGTATAAGGTGCATACACCTTTTCTGGTTTCAAAAGCCATAACTCATTCAACACAAGACTGGTACTAAAGCCAGTACGATTTTTGGGGATATAAGCTGTGTACACAGGTTCAGGCACCTTTACCAAAGATGCCTTCCAAGAAAAATAATCTGAAGGAATACCAACATTCTTACCTGCAGCTACATTGAATAGAGAAATTTTTCCAGGACTAGTATAAATTAAGTTGGAACCTGTCCAACCAAGACCGTCAATGGTATCTGCAGGCTCAGTGCCAGCGTAAATTTTAATTGCCTGCTTTTTCTCCCAGTTTAATTGGAAGATATTTGGCATAAATGTTTGAGAAATATATATTTCAGTTACAGCATACCCTTCTTCATCTAACTTTACTACAGGTAAAATATCAGCCAATTCATCAGGTTGCCCTTGAGTAGGCATAGCCGAAAAACCCTTTGTAATATCGGTCCACTTTCGATTTGCCCTATCAGGATGAATATAAGACAAACCATAAATGGGATGAGACAAAAATACTGTCAACTCTTCAGCAGGACTGCCATCACTATTCTTTTTTCCTGCAATCCGCATATCAGCCACAGCAATAGCCTTTGCCCCGGCAGTTTTAGCACTAAAACCAAGATTTTTCCATGTATTTCCGTGATCCTTACTTAAATACACGGCATTATCAGTAGTTGCCACTAAAATATCGTGATTTTGCGGATGAACAGCTAAATCCTTTATTTCCTTTGCTTTTTGAACAAGCCTAACTTCACCATCAACATATTCTTTTACCGTCAACATGGGCAATCCAGACATGGAACCAATCAAAGAAAATGACTGCAAATCATCACTGCGTAAAAGCCCTTTTCCAGTAACAAAAAACCAAACCTGCTGCCCATTTACAACAGTTTCTACAATTTGAGTGACTCTTGCTTCAGTCCACAGCGGTTCTGGTGTATCATTTCCAATAATCTTGTACAATCCGCTTTCAGTTCCAGCAAGAATATTTTGCAAGATATGAGCTTCATCTGGTTTTGGCAGATTATCCGGCAACCGATACAATTTTTGTATTTTTACTTCATCAAAATCATTTTGGGCAGTTTGAGCAAAAATAGAAAAAGCTAATGATAAAACTATTGTAATAAAAAGAAATTTACGCATACTTATATTATCCACTATTTTAAAAACTTACACAAGACAATAATTATTTTCCGAGTGAAATGTAGATTGTCAGATAGTTTACAATTAATACAAAGTTAAAATAATTATAAAATTTTATTGACATATTTTAGTTTTGATGTAAAATGAATCAATATTTTAATCTTAACGATATTTTAATAAAATCGCACACAAGATGGGCTTGCCCATTTAACATATTGGATGGAGGAGTAAATGATGAAAAACAAGAAAATTCTTATCATCATTCCTGTCGTGCTGGTAGCATTCATTGCTGTATATGCTGGTATCATGCTGAGTGGTAGAGGAATCACTGCCACAGAGCTTGACGCTCAGTTTGTACAAGTAATTGAAAACAACGGCTGTCTACAATGTCACGCCGCTGAGCCTGATGCCTTCTGGTATCAGAAGCTGCCTGGATTTACTGGACTGTTCGAAAAGGATATGACCAACGGTTATCGTTCAATCGATCTCGAAAAGGTTGTAAACCAAATCAACAGTGGCGAAACAGTTAATATCGCTGACGTAGCCAAGTTGGAACAGGCAACATTGAACAATGACATGCCTGTTATTCAGTACACCATTGTTCACTGGGGTGCAGACCTGAATTCAAAGGAACAGCAGATTGTGTACGACTGGGTTCGTGAAAAGAGAACTGCTCATGTTGAAGCTTTTGCTAACAAGTACAGCATGACAATGAATGACACATTCATCAGCGAGCCTGTTATGCCTCTGCCCGATCCTTCCAAGTTCGATGTAGACAATGAAAAGGCTATGTTGGGTCTTGCCATGTATCACGACACTCGTCTTTCCATCGACAGCACCGTATCTTGTGCATCTTGCCACGCTTTGGACAGTGCAGGCCAGGACAACTCTCGTTTTGCACGTGGTGTAGGAAGCCAGTTTGGTGGAATCAGTGCTCCTTCCGTTTACAATGCAGTATTTAACGTACAGCAGTTCTGGAATGGACGTGCTCCAGACTTGCAGGGACAGGCCGGGGGACCTCCAGCTAACCCCATCGAAATGGGATACGAAAACTGGGATGACATTGTAGCATACCTAAGAACTCAGCCCGACTTGGTAGCTCGCTTTGCAGCTATCTACGGTGCAGAAGGAATTACTCAGAACACTGTTACAGATGCTATCGCTGAGTTCGAGCGCCTCTTGGTTACTCCTAACAGCCCCTTCGACAAGTACCTCTTGGGAGACAAGACAGCCCTTACTTCTGAAGAAGTTCAGGGATATGAATTGTTCAAGAAGAACTACTGTGCAACTTGTCACGTTGGTGCCAGCATGGGTGGACAGAGCTTCGAAAAGTTGGGAACTGTAGTTGACGCAGCTGTATACTATGCAGAGCGAGGAACAGAGCAGAACGGAGATGACCAGGGTCTCTTTGGATTCACTGGTATCGAAGATGACCGCTACAAGTTCAAGGTACCTAACTTGAGAAACGTTGCCAAAACTGCACCTTATATGCACGATGGTACACACGTAACTCTCGAAGATGCTGTACGCACAATGTTCCGTTTCAATACTCCTACCGCAGAGCCAAGCGACGATACAGTTAACAAAATTGTATTGTTCTTGAACACCTTGAACGGTGAAAACGAGTATATGACTTACAAGAACGTACCTACCAACTTGGATATGATCCGCGAATAACTAATAACTTTTAGGAGTTAGTTGGTAATCAGGCTGACCATGGACATAAATTCATGGTCAGTCTTATTTTCCATACACAAGCATATATAAATATGACAAAGAATAAATTTTACCGATTTATATCATCAATTCGTTTAGCCATTATTCTATTGGCTGTTATTGCTATCCTTTGTGTAATTGCTACAGTTATTCCACAAAATCTGGATAAAAGTCATTATACAAATCTTTTTGGATCCTTTGGAGCTACTATTGTTACAATCCTAGGGTTCCATCACGTATTCAGTTCACCGATATTTTATTTTTTTGGTATTGCATTTGCCATCAATTTGTTCATTTGTACCTATGAACGAATTTCTATCGCCATTAAAATCTCTAAAAAGAAATTTTCACTTGGAATCTGGGGTTCTCCCATTCTTCACATTGGACTTTGTATCATCTTGGTGGGAATCGCTTTTAGCCTCATTTCCAAGCATGAGATCTATTATGAAATTCCAGTAGGAGAAACAGTTACCGTTGCAGGAAAGAGTGGAGGCTTTACACTCACCCTTGACGATTTTTCTGTTGATTACTATGATGACAACATTTCTCCTAAACAATACAGAAGTTCTGTCACCATTAAAAAACCAAAACTAGATCCCATTCCCATGGAAATTCAAGTAAATTCCCCTGGTAAATATAATGGTGTTTCTATCTTGCAACAGTCTTTTGGCTGGGAAATTCTTGTAACCCTTAGTACAGGCCAAGCAAGTACTCAACTGCGGATTAAAGATGAGGATTGGATTGTTTTAGGAGAAGATCCCCATGGAACCACCACCTTAGGTGTTGCCTTTTATCCTGACTACGATGAGGAACAGGGAATTGCTCAAATGAAAAGCCATCGTGATGACAACCCTAGAGTTATTTGGGTACTTCAAGAAGGAGACGAACCTATAGCCATAGATACCTTGGCCCTAGGAGAAACAAGTATCATTCAAGCACCCTTGTCCATCACCTTTGATGGGTACCGATACTATAGTGGTCTTCAAATGAAATATGACCCTGGAATCCCCATTATTTTTTGTGGATTCTTGCTACTTTGTGTTGGATTACTGCTGTTGTATCTTCTTGGTAAAAGAAGAAATTGAAAACATAAATCTAATTTGTTCCTAGAAATAATCACAATTTATGGATATATTTCACTTTCCAAAGGAGAGATTATATGATAACATTAGTTGACAATGTAGGCTATTTCGCATTTTCATTGGCGATTATGACCACTACAGCCGTAATTATGAATATATGGCTGAAGAAGAATTGGTTGCATAAGCTTACCATTGTAATCAGCAGTGGGGCAGCAGCATTAATGTTGGTGCAACTTATTGTCAGAACAAGTCAAACAGGAAGACTACCAGTAAATAGTGTTTACGAATTTCTATTGCTTTTTTCCTTTGTTCTTTTAGTTTTTTCTGTCTTCTGGCTTGTTAAAATTAAACTCAATGCTGTTGCGGCTTTTATTTTAGCCGTTGCAACAGTGCTTTTGGGTGTTAGTTTTGCTTTGTCTGATGCTGCGGCACCACTTATGCCAGCATTACAAAGCCGTTGGCGTGTGATTCACGTATTGACCGCTATTATTGCCTATGCAGCTTTTGCTGTTGATTTTGGATTGGCGATATTTTATGTATTTGCTATTCCACGCAAGGTTCCAGAAGGTGGACTCCCTGCAGAAAAGGCTGCACGTGCATCACTGTTAGAAAAGCTGATGTTTAATTCAGTAGTTGTGGGCTTCATTTTTCTGACACTGCTCATTGTTACAGGTTCAATTTGGGCAGAGGATGCATGGGGAGCATGGTGGAGCTGGGATCCTAAGGAAACTTGGGCATTAATTACTTGGATTATCTATGCAGTCTACATGCACTTGCACTCCAAGCCCACTTGGAGAGGTCATAAGGGTTGCTACTTGTCAATCATTGGGTTTGCCTGCGTCTTATTTACACTTCTTGGAGTGTCATTTTTGATGGGTGGCTTACACAGTTATTGATACTGCGATATAATTATAATTTAGTCGTGTTAAAGAAATGATAACACAAAGGAAGGAATCATGAGCGATTTTGACGTTATCGTGGTTGGTGCTGGTCTTGCAGGTAATACAGCAGCATATCTGTTGGCCAAAGCCGGACTTGGAGTTCTGGTCGTCGAACGAAGTGAGACCATTGGTGGTAAGAACGTTACAGGTGGACGTATGTATAGCCACAGTTTGGAGAAAATTTTCCCAGACTTTGCAAAGGAAGCACCCTTAGGACGCCGAATCACTAAAGAACGTATTTCTATGTTGACTGCTGACAGTGCTACAACATTTGAATACGCTGCAGAAAAGCTTGGAGAGCAGGGAAAGGCTACTTATGCTGTATTGCGTGCAGAGTTTGACCCTTGGTTGGCTGGGAAAGCAGAAGAAGCTGGTGCTGAGTATGTAACTGGTATCCGTGTTGATGAAGTTCTTGTTAAGGACGGAAAGGTTTGCGGAATTATTGCTGACGGAGATGAAATGACTGCTGACGTAGTACTTTTGGCAGACGGTGTAAACTCCTTGTTGGCACAGCAGTTGGGAATGAAAAAAGAACTTGAGCCTTCTCAGGTTGCTGTTGGTGTAAAAGAAGTTATCAAACTCGGAAAGCAGAAGATTAACGATCGTTTCGGTGTAGCTGACGGAGACGGTATGGCTTGGCTTTTCGCAGGAGACACAACTGGTGGTAGCATCGGTGGTGGATTCCTTTACACAAACCAGGACAGTGTTTCACTCGGTATCGTAACAACTATCGCAGAAATTGGACGCAATGACATTGCTCCTCGCGACATGGTTGAACGCTTGAAGAACCACCCTGTTGTACAGCCTCTTATCAAAGATGGTGAAGTTGTAGAATATGCAGCTCACTTGGTAACAGAAGGTGGGTATGACATGATTCCTACACTGTACCGCGACAATGTATTGGTTGCTGGTGATGCAGCTGCATTGGTAATGAACCTCGGTTTCACTATTCGTGGTATGGACCTTTGTATCGAATCTGGACGCTTGGCCGCTGAGACTATTATCAAGGCTAAGGAAGCTGGAGACTACAGTGCAAAGACCTTGTCCCAGTACAAGACAGCTTTGGACAACAGCTTCATCATGAAAGATATGATGCACTTCCGCAAGATGCCTAAGTTTATTGAAAACCACCGCATCTTCACACAGTATCCTGCTTTGGCAGACAAGATTATGAGCGACTTGTTCATTATGTATGGTCAGGAGCCTGTTAAGTTCAAGAAAAAGGCTATGGCAGCAGTTAAGGATGTAGGTTTGATGAACCTTCTTAAAGACGGAATGAGCGCAATGGGGGCAATGTAATGGCAATGTCAATTGATGATAAGTTAGGTTTGAATAAGTTCAATGCTGACATGAGCTGGAGTCACATTGATGTAGATAAGCAGCATGCAGACAAGAACGAAGTTCGCAAGGTTGTATTAGCTTGTCCAGCACATTTGTATCGCCTTGAAGATGATGGAACATTGAAGTTTAATCACGAAGGATGCTTGGAATGCGGAACTTGCCGTGTCGTAAGTGGCGGAAAAGTTGTCAAGAAGTGGGAACACCCCAAAGGTGGCAAGGGAGTACAGTTCCGTAAGGGTTAATATGGAAAAAGAACAGCAGACTGCATCGGGGAAATTAACCCTAGCTATTATTATTGATTGTTGTACACCAGGTGCAATTTTTCTTTCAGCACTTGCACCTGCTGTTCTTGGTCTATTTTTGGCAATAGAAACCGGGGTATCATTATCGATACCCTTGGT